>ERZ894183.1623-NODE-1623-length-11557-cov-5.324118_pt1 | contig 11557 bp, 5 predicted proteins | sample MGYA00380279_ERZ894183 | MGnify/ENA primary metagenome ERZ894183 (study PRJEB32331, sample SAMN06328422) | human gut metagenome | biome: human gut microbiome; feature: stool | host: Homo sapiens | collected 2013-06-26 ... | reverse complement strand
CGGGAGCTGTCTGTGTGATGGCCGCGGCCAGCTGGCTTAGTCTCGCGTCGCCTTTGGAGGTATATGGGGAGCTGCCTGTGGGAGTGGAGGCGGATGCCCTGGCTTACGGAGAGCGAGCCTATGAGAGGTATGATCCGGCGGGGCTCTATGAGGACCTGGACCGCTTTCAAGGACTCTTCGCGGAGACCGGGAATGAGGAGGAGATAAGGTCTCTTTACGGACAGATCCTTGAGGAATCTGACAGGATCAGCACACTGGCTTCCCTGGCCCAGCTCAAGTATGATCAGGATGTAACATCTGACACAGCCGCTGCAGAGGTTGAGGCCATGGGAGAGCTTTACCGGGAGGCGGGGGACCGGATCTATCTGGCTTTGAGAGCGGGCCTGGAATCTGACTATGAGGAGCTGCTTGTGGATCTCATCGGGGAGGAGTATGTCCCTTCTGTCCGCTGCTACGAGGCCACGCCGGAGGCCCTTAAGGAGCTTTTAAGCGAGGAGGAGCACCTGGTGACGGAGTATGACCAGCTGGCGGCTCAGGAGCTTTCTGTGACGGTAGATGGGGAGGTATGGGACGAGGATCGTCTGGCAAAGGAGGCGGCCCTTTATTCTGAGACCTATTATGAGGTTCAGGAAGCCATGATGAAGGAGAAGAACCGGATCCTGGGAGAACAGTTTTTAAAGCTGGTGCAGATCCGGGACCAGATGGCAAAAGAAATGGGATATGAGGATTACGGGGAGCTGGCCCATGAGAGCATATATGGACGGGACTACTCCGGCCGGGATGTAAAGGCGCTGCTGGAAGGTGTAAGGGAGGAGTTTGTCCCCCTTTATGATGACATTTACTGGTATTATGACAGCTCTGAGATGAATTATGACCTGCTGGAGGCGCTGGGAGAAGGGGAAGATGAGAGCCTCCTTGACTGGGCCTATGAGTGCGTATCAGGAGTGGATGGGGGACTGGGAGAGCTGTTTTCCTATATGCGGGAAAAGGGGCTGTATGATCTTGGCCTGGAGGAGGGGGAGACAGACAGGAATACGGGAACCTATACCTTGAAGCTTCCCCAGTACGGAGATGCCTTTATCTTCCTCAGCCGAAGCGGAGGCGTTTACGATCATCAGTCTCTGATCCATGAATTCGGGCATTTCGCGGCGGGGTGTTATGATGAGGTGCCGGAGCTGTTTCAGGATTATTATGTAGATGTAAGTGAGATCCAGTCCCAGGGGATGGAGCTTCTGGCTGCAGCCTGGGCCAGGGAGAATAAGGGAGAGCTGGGGGAGGTCTACGCCTACGAGGAAATCTGTACCATGGTGAGCAATGTGCTGTCTGCCTGTATGATCGGAGAATTTGAGCAGGCAGTCTATGAAAACCCGGATATGACTCTTGAGGAATTAAATAAGCTGTTTTCTGATATTCAGGATACCTATGAAAATGCATATATAGAAAGCTATGACGGGACCTGCTACGGCTGGGTGGAGATCGGCCACCTGTTTTCCAGTCCCATGTACTATATCGGCTACGGAACCTCAGCCCTGTCAGCCCTGGATTTGTGGGTGGACGCAGGGACAGAATCGCTTGAAGCCGCATCTGGAACCTATATGAGTCTGATAAAAGAAGGCTCCCATATGCCCTACTGCCAGACAGCGGAGAAATGGGAGCTTACGGATGTATTTTCCACAGAGGAATTAGGAAAGCTGGCAGATGGGATCCGCGCCATCGAGGGAGCAGAGGAGGGAGACTATGACAGCTATGAGCCGGAAACAGGTGAGATCGATGCAGTTCGTCTGTATTCTAACACTGCTATTGGAATCCTGGTTATTGTTGGGGGCTTCATTATGGTGCTCCAGCTGGTGATTATCGGGATTGGGATTGCTATTCTGGTAATTGTATCAAAAAGAAAAGAATCCTAAGCGGCAGCTTATTCTATGGTAAGAGGAGCCACCGGGACCGTCTGGTCCTGGGCGGCTTCTTCTGTTTCCGGGGTGGATTCGGGAGCCGCAGAGGTCTCCGGGACGGATTCTCCCCCTACATACCCATCCGGCATCCCGTCTACACCGGGGGCGGGCAGTGTTTCAGCAGGTGCCGTCTCGCCCTCGGGCAGTGTCTGGGTGCTGGTATTTCTGCGGATCACCGGGGCATGGCCCTTGTAGGTCTTGGAGTGATCCTCTACACGTTCGATTTCCTGACCGTCTTTATAGATCACCTTATAGGTCACCCAGCGGCTTCCCTTGGTGCCGGCACTCTGGACCTTTTCCGTACCGGGCTCCAGAGTGGGATCTTCTATATATACCGGGGCCGGAGGGTCCAGCTCCTCCGCTTTTTCTGAATACAGATCCCAGGAAATGCCATCCTCCAGCACCGGTATGCCATAGATGGATACCGTTGCCTTCCGGTCGGAGTAGCTTGCCCGGATGCCCACCGGGGCAGAGGAGGTATTTACAAAGCGGAAATCCGGCTGCTCCCAGCTGATGGCCGCGTCCTGGCCCGGTGTTACATAATTGGGCTCAAAGGTATGGGAGCGGCGGAAGGTGATCTCCATCCCCGCCTTAAATACCACCCGGTAAAGGGTACTGGAGATCTGGCACACGCCGCCGCCGATCTCCTGCACTACCTCGCCGCCGCTGTAGGCCGCTGCCTGCTGGTAGCCCTTTTCCTCAGTCCTTTGTCCCACCACCGCGTTGAAAGAAAATTCCTCCCCCGGCTGGACGATCGTTCCGTTTAAGGCTTCGGCGGCCAGGCGAACATTGGTATTGCGCTTTTTATTGTCTGTGGTTTCTGTGGTAAAGGTGGCCAGGGTCTTATACTGGGCCTTTGCCTGCTCCATGGTAAGCTCCGGGGCTGTGTCAAGGATCTCCGCCTGGATCAGTGCTTCTGTCTCTCCGCGTTCCACCGCTGCCAGAATATCAGAAACCAGTTTTTCCTGGTTCACAGCTGTACCGGAGCAGCCTTCGCTGAACACAAAGCTGCCTGACTGGAGATCAAACCGGTCCAGGGCGCTGTTCTTTGGCTTTACATCCCACTGGGCTGCGAAATCGGCTGCCTCCTGTGTAAGGGAATCCTTCAGTTCATCCCCAGGAAGGGGGTAAGTGCCGGTGGCCCCGGTCTCATATACCTGGGCCACAAGGGCCTCTAAAGCCGGTGTAAGCAGATCCGGAAGGGGCGTTTCTTCATCGCCGTAGGCCACAGCCATGCTCCAGGGATATGCCTCCTTTAAGGCGGCAAGGGCTTCGTCCTGTGTCATTCCATTTAAAGACAGGTTTCCGATGGTAAGATCTGCTGCGGTGAGCCTGGCTGGGGTTTCCTGCGTCTGGGAGGCCTCTGTGCTGATGGAGCTTTCTGCCCATTCTCCCGCCTGTCCTGCCGCGAAAAAGATGGCGGTGCCCAGCAGGACGGCGCCTCCGGCGGCTGCGGCTCCTATGATAAGGCCCCTGTGAGGGGCCCTTCTTCTGTGTCTTCTATTTCTTGGCCCTCCGTAGGAGGAGCGGTTGGTTCCATTCACGTTCTTCATCTCCTGATTAATTTTTTATTATTCCTATGGTTTTACTAGGAATTATAAAAGGAAAAGCCCCGAAAGTCAAGAGGGACCGCCCCCGGCCCTTCGGTTATAGGCAAGCATCAGATCCACCATCCGGCCGTAGCTTTTTACCCCGTCGGACTGGTCATAGGCCTTCAGATACTGGTCGTTAAGCTGGTTAGCCGCCTCTGCCACCCGGGTATCGAACCGGTCCCAGAACTGGTTATTATAGGAAAGATCCTGGATCACCTCGGGAGCCAGCTGTTTATACAGACTCATAAAGCGTTCCGGATCGGCTGAGGCCAGGGCATTGCCCGCATAGACCCAGCCGGTGAGAAAGCCGCTGTAGCGGAACAGAGGCGAATCGGACCGGATACAGGCCAGATAGCCGATAAAATTGGCCTCGTCCTCCCTCATAAAGCCCTTTAGGTGGGAAAGCTCGTGGCAGATGGTATGAGGGATATTATAATAGGGCATCTCCCGGTTGTAATTTGCCTCGATGGCAAAGGGGGAGTAGATGCCGCAAAGCTGTTGGACGGACAGAAGCCGGGAGATCAGAAGGGGCTTGGGATTGGGATACCAGCCGGAAAGTCTGGAAAATTCTTCCCCCAGAGTCCTCATGCCCTCACGGCCAAGTTCCCCCATCTCTCCAAGCTCCTTCCAGGAGAGAAGGGGTGTCTCCGCTGTCTGTCCGGGATAGGGGGAGGGGACGAGGGACTGGCCGGAAAGCTCTGCCGCTGCCTGATTCACTGCTTGGGCCAGCTGTTCGCACAGGGCATACAGCTCCTCTGTGGTGGAGAGAGCGACCGTAAGCCCGGCATCCTTTGAAAAAGGATCCCTGTAGTAATTGATTCCGCAGTTTAAGGTAAAACTAAGAAGCAGGATCCCCGTAAGGCACAGGCCTCTGGATAGGATAAAAAGAGGCCTCCTTATATGGCGGATCACATACCAGACAGAGAGAAAGAGCAGTCCGTAAAGCCCCGCCTCCGACAGGGAAAAGGGAAACAGGCTGGAAAACCGTCCCAGGGTATTTACCAGACCTGTATACACAAGGGAGGAATAGGCCTGGGCAAAGCCGGGAATCTTCCTGGCGCACAGCTCCAGCCCGCCTGCCGCCAAGGCAGTAAACAGGCCTGACAGAAGCCATTTTTTATGTACACTCATAATCTGCTCCTTTCCTGGTCCTTTTTATGCAGGCTGGTTCCTGTGGCGCATCTGGTCCCGGTACTGCCTGGGGGACTGCCCCAGCTGCCTTTTAAACATCCGTGTAAAATAGTTGGCGTCAAAGTATCCGCAGCGTGTGGCAATCTCACCAATGGAAAGTCCGGTGGTGTGCAGAAGGATCAGCGCCTGGCGGATCCGGGTCTGGTTGATATAATCGGTGATGGTCATGCCCGTCTCCTTTTTAAATATGGTAGAAAGATGGTTTTCCGAGATAGAGCACAGCTTGGCCAGAGAGCTTAAGGAAAGCTCCCGGTGGTAATAAAAATCGATCTGGTTCAGGCAGACCCTCACAGGAGAGGAACAGGCGCTTCTGGAATAATTCTTTACCAGAAGGCAGTATTTGCGAACCATGATTCCATTCATCCGGTCCAGCTGATCCAGATTCACCAGAGAGTTGATCTCGATATTTAAGGCTCTGGAAAGGTGGTCGATGTGAAGGGGATGAACGCCGCCGGTCTGGGCCGCTTTCCTTAAAAGGGTGTTAAAGGTAATCAGGAGATTCTGCTTATCACGGATAAGGGACGGGATCCTGGGAACAATACGGTATTGGAGAAAGTTATGACATAATTTCATGGCTTCGTTTGTATCACCCTCAGCCACCGCCTTCATCAGCGCGTCCTCCAGGCCGTACCGGTTTTCCAGGGCAGTCAGGGCCACGTCCGGCTGGGGCGGGATGGAATAATGAGAGTCGAACCAGGCAAAGTTAGCCCAGCGGCCCTCTGTGGCCCGTATATACTCAAAGCGCAGGGTGCGCCCGGTGATCCGCTCCAGGTAGAAGCTCAGCATACGGTTCCAGGATTCGTAGGAAAAGATCAGGGGGATATGGTTGAAAAATTCCAGGAAATCCTGCCGGTGCTCCGGGTCCACCTGCTTTTCATCCATCAGAGCCTGAAATTCCTCTGGTTCCAGGGGATTTAAGAGAAGGGGGCCGACGCACAGAATCTGGCAGCCAAGCTCCTCCTCCAGCTCCGGGGAAAAGCGGAAAAAGCTGTAAAAGATCCCCAGCTCGTCCTCCAGCAGGTAGATAATATCCGGAAGGAGCTCCTCCTCCAGTTTCTGCCTGATTCCCTCATAATCAAAGCCTGCCAGCATTCGTTTCCGAAAGCCCAGGTCAAACCCCTCCAAATCGGGGGACGGGGTAACTTTTGCGCCCAGCCGCAGGGTATGGAAGCCGCTGTAGGCGGACATCTCAAGCAACAGTTCAAACAGCTCCGGAGTGTTCATCAAACCCCACCTTTCTTTAAGTGTAAAATTCGTACAAAACCTTGTTTTCTATAATAGTACCAAATGAAAATGCTAAAAACAAGGGGAATAATCCTTAAATTTCAAAGTCAGAAATAGTATAATAAGCCTATATGAACGTCACGGGATATGATAAATCATACAAGGAGGAATACCATGAGAACGATCATCAATTTGAACTCCGGGTGGAAATTCATCCAGGAAAACGCAGGCCTTCCCAAGGAGCTTCCCTTACAGTGGCAGGATGTAGACCTTCCACACACCTGGAATGCGGTGGACGGCCACGACGGCAACGGAAGCTATGACAGAGGCAGCTACTGGTACGCGAAAGAATTTGATACCCCAGAGCAGCCGCTGGCAGGGGGACGGACCTATGTGGAGATCCTGGCTGCGGGACAACAGGCCACCGTTTATGTGAACGGTACAGAGGTGGTTTACCACGAAGGCGGGTATTCCATTTTCAGAGCAGATATTACAGACCTGTGCAGAAAGGGAGAGAAGAACCTTCTGACAGTCAACTGCTCCAATGAGTACAAAGACAGCGTATATCCTCAGTCTGCCGACTTTACCTTCTACGGCGGCCTTTACAGAGGGGTAAACCTGATCAGCGTACCGGAGGCTCACTTTGATCTTGAGTATTTCGCAGGTCCTGGCGTGGCAGTGACCCCAACGGCCTCTGACTGCGGCGGCGCTTACTTTAAGCTGGAAAGCTGGGTAAAGGGAGCAGATGAGAACTTCACCGTACTGTATTCCATCCAGGATGCCCAGGGACATGAGGTAGCAGGGGGGACCAGACCAGCGGATGCGCCTGAGCTTACCCTGTTTGTGCCGGAGGCACACCGCTGGGAGCTTGATGATCCCTACCTTTACACAGTAACCGCAAGGCTTCAGCGCCGCAACGAGACCTATGACGAGGTAGTGGTAAAGGCCGGTGTGAGAAGCTTCTCCTGCGATCCGGACAAGGGCTTTATTATCAACGGAAAGGAAACTCCCTTAAGAGGCGTAAGCCGCCATCAGGATCAGCTCTATAAGGGCAATGCACTGACAAAAGAGGATCACTATGAGGATGCTGCGCTGATTAAGGAGCTGGGAGCCAACACCATCCGTCTTGCCCACTATCAGCATTCTCAGGATTTTTATGATGCCTGCGACGAGCTTGGCTTTGTAATCTGGGCTGAGATCCCCTTCATCAGCGTATTTAACAAAGATCCTGAGGCCCATAAAAACTGTATCAGCCAGTTGAAGGAGCTGATCATCCAGAACTATAACCACCCATCCATCTGCTTCTGGGGCATTTCCAATGAAATCCTCATCGGCGGTATCTCAGAGCAGCTGGTTGAGAACCATAAGGAACTGAACGCTCTGGCAAAGGAGCTGGATCCCAACAGGCTGACCACCATCGCCCATGTATCCATGACTCCCATTGACAGCCCCATGCATCACATCACTGATGTGATCAGCTGGAACCACTACTTTGGCTGGTACGGCGGCAGGACAGAAGACAATGGCCCCTGGTTTGACAGGTTCCATGAGAAATATCCAGAGCTCTGCGTGGGCATCAGCGAATACGGCTGTGAGGGCGTGATCACCAACCACGGTCCAAATCCGGCCTGCAAGGATTATTCCGAGGAATATCAGGCTCTGTACCATGAGTACATGGCAAAGATGTTAGAGGAGCGTCCCTGGATCTGGTCCAGCCATGTATGGAATATGTTTGACTTCGGCTGCGCCGCCAGAAATGAGGGGGGAGTGGCAGGCCGCAACAACAAAGGTCTTGTGACCATGGACCGCAAGGTAAAGAAGGACAGCTACTATATCTATCAGGCATACTGGACAAAGAAGCCGATGGTGCACATCTGCGGACGCCGCTATGCTCAGAGGGCTGGGGAGACCACTGAGGTGCGGGTATATTCCAATGAGCCTTCCGTTGCTCTGTATGTAAACGGAGAACTGGCAGAGGAAAAGAGCGCAGATAAGGTATTTGTATTTACCGTTGTATTAAAAGAGGGGAATAATATACTGGTAGCCCGCACCGCAAACGCAGCCGATTCCATTTCTCTGGAAAAGGTGGAGAAGGAGCCGGAGATTTATGTGCTTCCTGAGGTAAATGAACGGGCAGAGGGCGTAGCCAACTGGTTTGAAACCGTAGGCAGCATGGACCTTAAAGCGCCTATGGAGTTCCCGGAGGGAATGTACAGCATAAAGGACTCTATGGAGGAGATTGCAAAATCACCGGAGGCTCTGGAGACCGCGGCCAAGGCAGTAAAGCTGGCAACAAACTTTGCTATCACACCAGACAGCGGCATGTGGGGGATGCTGAAGGCATCTACGCCGGAGAGTCTGATCGGTATGGCAGGAAGTCTGGTTCCTGAGGGCTTCTTAGAGAGCCTGAACGCCCAGCTGATCAAGATCCGCAAATAGACGTCTGCAAAGGAAAAGGAGAGAAAAAATGGCAGCAAATTCAAATGCAAAGGTCAAGCCATTTGGGATGGCTGACAAGGTAGGATACTTATTTGGTGACTTCGGAAATGACTTTACCTTTATGTTGTCCTCTATGTTTATGATGAAATTTTACACCGACGTTATGGGCGTAGCTCCTGCGATCGTTGGTACTCTGATGATGGTGGCCCGTTTTGTGGATGCGGTAACCGATGTAACCATGGGCCAGATCGTAGACCGGTCCAAGCCTACAAAGGACGGAAAGTTCAAGCCATGGATCCGCCGATGCTGCGGTCCTCTGGGAATTTCGGCCTTTCTGATCTTCCAGAGCGGCTTTGCAGGCATGTCCATGGGCTTTAAGATTTTCTGGATGTTTTTAACCTACCTGCTGTGGGGCTCCATTTTCTACACCTCCGTAAATATTCCTTACGGATCCATGGCCTCCGCAGTTACCTCTGATTCCAATGAGCGTGCTCAGCTGTCCACCTTCCGTTCCATGGGAGCTGCTCTGGCAAGCCTTGTAATCGGTACCTTTACACCAATGTTTGCTTACGTTACCGTAGACGGCGCAACCGTACTTTCCGGTTCCCGCATGACCATTATCGCAGGTATCTTTGCCGTATGCGGCATCATCTGCCATATGCTCTGCTTCCAGCTGGTAACCGAGCGTATCCAGGTTCCTCAGAACACAAGCAAGTTAAATGTTGGAAAAATGCTTAAGAGCCTTGGAACCAACCGCGCTCTCTTAGGTATCATCGCTGCCGCTATTATGCTGCTCCTTGGTATGCTGGGCATGACCGGCATGCACCCTTATCTGTTCCCTGTTTACTACGGAAGCGCATCCGCTCAGTCCATGGCTTCTCTGGTAGGAAACCTGGCATCCCTGCTTATCTGCGCACCTCTGGCTGCGAAGGTTGCGGCTGCTATCGGAAAGAAGGAAACTGCCATCCTGGGCTGCGCAGTCAGCACCCTTACCTGGATCGTCTGCCTGATCCTCCGTCCGGACAACGCCTTTGTATTCGTTGGCTTTTATGTGGTAGCCAATACAGGACTGAGCTTCTTTAACTATATCATCTGGGCTATGATCACAGACGTAATTGACGACGCGGAGGTAAAGAACGGCATCCGCGAGGACGGAACCATCTACTCTGTATACTCCTTCGCCAGAAAGCTGGGACAGGCTCTGTCTTCCGGTATGATCGGCGGACTGATGACAGCGATAGGCTATACGGGCGCAGTTGCGAGCAACCCATCCGCATACCCTGAGGTTCTGTCAAATATCTTCGTTTTATCCTGTGTGATCCCTTCCATCGGACTGATCGCAGTGATTCTTGCACTGATATTTATCTATCCGTTAAATAAGGCAAGAGTAGAGGCAAACGTATTAGAACTTAAGAAACGCCGTGGAGAAGCATAGGAGGCACTATGGCAAAGAAAGCATCAGAACATGTAAAATATGTGAAAAATCCAGGAAATGGTCCCGTTATCGGGACTGTTTCCAGAACCATCATTGAAAAGGACGGCCTGTACTTTAAGGATCTGGATGGCAGCGGGGAGTTTAAGCCCTTTGACGACTGGCGTCTCCCGGCAGGGGAGCGTGCCGCAGCCTATGCGGCAGAGCTGACTGCCGAGGAGAAGATCGCCCAGCTCTTTATCTCAGACTGGCGTATGGGAAAATACCTTTCCAATTTCCCGGATCATAAGCCGGAGCTTGACGAGTCCGGAACTCTGGATGACGCAGAATTTACCGGAAAGACCATTTTTGGCGAGCAGCATCTTCCAGGCACCACAGACCTGATTAAAAACTGGTTTGCCCGCCATCTGATCCTGAGAGCCAACCCCACTCCGGAGGATCTGGCTGACTGGCTGAACCAGCTTCATGCAGTAGCAGAGGAGTGCGAGCATTTTGTTCCCGTTCAGGTAGCCTCCAACTCCAGAAATGAAAACGGCGAGCTGGTATTTGGTATGAACGACGCGGCAGGAGTATTTGCCGACTGGCCCGGCACCATGGGCATCGCGGCAGCTGTCAAGGGAACGGATCTGGGCATCATCGACGAGTTCGCTGACTGTGTCCGCCGTGAGTGGGATGCCGCCGGCCTGAAAAAGGGCTATATGTATATGGCAGATGTAGTCTCCGACCCGAGATGGCAGAGGACCTACGGCACCTTCGGAGAGGATCCAGAGCTGATCTGCGACATTTTCCGCCGCCTGATCCCTGGGATCCAGGGCAGCAGTGAGGGAGTTACTCCTGAGGGCGTAGCCGTTACCGTAAAGCACTTCCCAGGAGGGGGAGCCCGGGAAAATGGTTTCGACCCCCATTACAAGATGGGTCAGTGGAACGTATATCAGACCGAAGGCTCTCTTGAGAAATATCATCTGCCGGGCTTCCAGGTGGCAGTGGATCAGAAGGCTTCTTCTATCATGCCTTATTATGCCAAGCCAGCAGCCGCAAAGAGTGCGCCCCAGACGGACAAAAACGGGGCTCCCATGGAGATGAAGCCCTACGGCTTTGCCTACAATAAGCCATTTATCCAGGGTCTTTTAAGAGATCAGATGGGCTTTAAGGGCTATGTAAACTCTGATACCGGTATTGTACACAATATGAGCTGGGGCGTTGAGATGTTAGACAAGCCGGAGCGCATCGGCTTTGCAGTCAACAACGCAGGGGTAGACTTAATCAGCGGCCTCTTTGACCAGGAATTTGGAAAAGAAGCCTATGCCCGTGGGAAAAATGATTATTATGACACCCATCCCGTACCAGAAGGCTTTACAAAGGAAGAGCTGGTGCTGACAGACGAGGCTCTGGACCGGGCGGTGATCCGCACCCTGACAGAGATGTTTGAGCTGGGTATGTTTGAGAACCCCTACAGAAGCCCGGAAACAGCTGCTCAGGTGATAAAGGATCCTGCTGACTGGGAAAAGGCTCTGGACGTACACAGAAAGAGCGTGGTGCTTCTTAAAAACCAGGAGGACACCCTGCCTCTCACCGGCGATAAGCTGGCAGGCAAAAAGGTTTATGCCCGCTGCTTTGGAAAGAAGGCAGAGGCGGCAGAGGAAGCCACCAGATCCCTTCGCGAGCAGCTTGCAAAGGAAGCAGAGCTGACAGAGGATTACAATGAGGCAGATTACGCCATCCTGTTC
>ERZ894183.1619-NODE-1619-length-11577-cov-5.153793_pt1 | contig 11577 bp, 10 predicted proteins | sample MGYA00380279_ERZ894183 | MGnify/ENA primary metagenome ERZ894183 (study PRJEB32331, sample SAMN06328422) | human gut metagenome | biome: human gut microbiome; feature: stool | host: Homo sapiens | collected 2013-06-26 ... | reverse complement strand
GTCTTTCCCCTTCTTTTGTCAAAGTAAGCTTTCGAAAAGACCGATCTATCAGCTGCTTTCCTAACTTAGCTTCCAGATTCTGAATTTGCATTGAAAGAGGCGGCTGGCTCATATTCGCAATCGCAGCGGCCTTTGTAAAACTCTTTTCCCGGGCGACCAAGTAAAATAGCCAGAAGGCATGTAGAGACTTAAGACCCATATATTAATCGAATGATAGGTATAAGTTAATAGTATTTCCATATTCTACAGAGGGATCCTAGAATACCGCGTGTTAGCTCAGCCTTCGGCATGACTAATTTACCAAGGAGAATTATTATGAAAACCACATCCCTAAGTGCGGCTATCGCATTAGCCGTATTTTCAACCGGTGCATATGCCTACACACCGGGCACTTACACAGCCGCTATTGCTGGTCAGAACGGTCCGGTCAAAGTCGAAGTCACGACTTCTGCTGACAAGATTCTTTCCGTTAAGATCGTTGATCAAAAAGAAACTGAAGGTATCGGGTCCAAGGCAGTTGCAGCACTTCCGGCCGAAATCGTTAAAGCGCAGTCTGCCAATGTTCAAAGCATTGCAGGTGCGTCTGTCTCTTCTGCCGCTATTAAGAAAGCTGTTCAAGAATGCCTGAATCAAGCTCAGGGCAAAAAAGCAGCTCCGCTCGCCCTCAAGAACGGCACTTTTGAAGGAAAGGATTACGGCAACAACGGTTGGCTTACTGTTGAAGTCACCATCAAAGACAACAAGATTACTGACATTAAAACACCAGGCCAGAGAGAAACGAAGTATTTAGGCGATACAGCTATCCGCGAAATCGGTAAAGACGTTCTTCAGTACCAGACACTCAATGTCGACAACGTCGCCGGTGCTACCGTCACCAGTACCGCTCTGAAAACCGCAATCGCTCAGGCTATTGAAAAAGCCGGCGGTGATATCGCTGCATTCCAGAAACCGGTTCCTGAAAAGATTAAAAAAGTTGTCGGTATTACCAAGGGCAGTGCAGACCTTATCATCGTCGGTGCAGGGGGCGCCGGTCTTTCCGCTGCTGTTACGGCTAAAGATTTAGGCGTCAAGAACGTTCTGGTCTTGGAAAAGATGCCCGTGATCGGCGGAAACACACTTCGCTGCGCATCTGCATTTAATGCAGCTGACCCTGATAGACAGAAAGCGCTTCCGATGACCGAAACACTGAAGGAAGCTGTGGTTAAAGCAATCAGCGAAAAACCTGTCAGCGAAGAACACGCCAAGCTAATGGCCGACGTCAAAGCCAAGTATGAAGCCTACTTGAAGAGCGGTTCTAAGACTCTCTTTGATTGCCCTGAATGGCATGCTCTCCAAACTTATAACGGCGGCGACAAAGTCGGTCAGATTCCTCTGATCAGGCAGTATTCCAACAATGTACTCGATACGCTGCACTGGATGCAGTCTAAAGGTTCTCCTGTGATGGACCGCGTCAGCCAGGGCGCTGGCGCTCTCTGGCAGCGTACACACCAGCTCGATGCTCCTGCAGGTCTCGGCCTGATTGATCCTCTGTATCAGTCTGCCGTCAAACAGGGCGTTAACTTCAAGCTGGGTATGCGCGTTCAGGACCTTATCCTCAATGACAAGGGCCGCGTGATCGGCGTGACTGCAACCGACAAGGTTGGCAATAAGTACGAATTCACATCCAAGGACGGTGTCATTCTGGCTACCGGCGGCTATTCCCAGAACAAAGAAATGCGTCGGAAGTCTGCTCCGCACCTCACTCCGGAAATGGTTTCTACGAACCAGCCGGGTGCAACCGGTGACGGTATTGTTATTGCCACAAGACACGGCGCAGATACAACCGGCATGAACTACGTTCAGGTTTATCCGCTGGCTACTCCGGGTACCGGCGCTCTGCAGGGCCGCGCCCGCAAGATGTCAGGTTTGGACGATGTGATTGACGTCAACAAGAACGGTGAACGCTTCGTCAAAGAAGATGCGCGCCGCGACGAATTCGTTGCCGCGATCAAGAAGCAGCCCGGCGGAGTTGTTTACGATATCAACGATTCCTCGATCGTTAAACCGCTCAACAGCTTTAACGAAGATGTTGAAACTTTGGTCAGCATCGGCCGTATCTACAAGGCTGATTCTTTAGCTGATTTGGCTAAACAGCTCGGTATGCCTGCTGATAAGCTCGAAGCAACGGTGGCTGAATTCAATAAGATGGTTGAAGCTAAGAACGATCCGAAGTTCGGACGCAAACTCTTTGATCGTCCTATCGTTAAACCTCCGTTCTATGCTACTCCGCGTGCACCTTCGATCCATCACACTATGGGTGGTTTGCAGATTTCGACCAATGCTCAGGTCTTGGATAAGAACGGCAAGCCGATCCCCGGCCTCTATGCAGCCGGTGAAGTGACAGGCGGTATCCATGGCTCTAACCGTTTAGGCGGTAATGCCACGGCTGATGTTTTAACGTTTGGCAGAATTGCGGCTAAGTCTGCTGTTGCTCACAAGTAAGATAGAGCCAAATAATTGACGATTGCGGCCGGATTTTTCGGCCGCTTTAGTTTGCTGCATAGCAAAACAGATCCCGAAGGACCTGTTGACATCGCACTGCTTAACGCGGATTAAGCGTTGTGAGCAGCCATTTTTTCCTTAATAAGGTCAGCTAGAACCTTGACGCCTTGGTCAATCTTTTCCGGAGGAACCGTCACGAAGGACAAGCGCATCTGGTTGAACTTCGGCTCATTGGCGTAGAAAGCGGAGCTCGGAACATAAGCGACTTTTCTGTCGAGCGCTTCTTTCATCATGTCGTCGGTGTTGATGTATTCCGGCAGTGTGACCCAAATGAACATACCGCCGTCAGGTTTAGTCCAAGTTGTGCCTTCGGGAAAGTAACGTTCTAATGCATCGAGCATGCAGTGGCACTGAGTTCTGTAAAGAGCGCGGACATCCGGCATGTGCGTCTTCATAAGGCCTTCATCAAGGCAGCGGGCAGAAATCAGCTGCGTGAATGTAGACGTATGGAGGTCAACGGCCTGCTTAATCGTTGTGAGAGGATCAAGCGCAGGCTTCGGCCCGATGATGTAACCGAGACGGAAACCGGGAGACAGAACTTTGGAGAATGTTCCCATTGTCAGAGTACGTTCCGGGGCATAGCAGCGAATCGGCTTCGGAGGCTGACGGTCATACCAAAGTTCGCCGTAGGGGTTGTCTTCCAAAATCCAGAAATCGTATTCACGGGCTTTTTCAGCGAGTTTCTTACGTCTTTCTTCAGTAATCGTGATGCCTGTCGGGTTCTGGAAAGTCGGCATGACATAGGCAAAACGAATGCCGCTGAATTCCGGTCCGATTAAATCCGGGTTCAAGCCATGTTCATCCGTCGGGAGCGTGACAAATTCAGGACGCTGGAGTTTGAAAGCAGACAATGCACCGAGGTAAGTCGGATCTTCGACTGCAACCTTGGAACCTTCATCGATGTAGGCGAGGGCCATTAAATCCAAAGCCTGCTGAGAACCGGAAACGATTTGAATGCAGTCAGGGTCAACGGGAGCACCTAATTCAGCTTCATGAGCGGCAATGGCCTTGCGAAGAGCGGGTTCACCTTCGGTACTGGAGTACTGGAGGGCACGGGTGCCTTGTGTTTCTAAAACCCAGTCGGTCGCTTTTTCAATGGCTTTGACCGGGAAGCTCTTAGGAGAGGGCAGGCCGCCGGCAAAAGAAATGACATCGGGCTGGCTCGCCAGTTTGAGGAGTTCACGAATAATGGAACGCTGAGAGGATCTTGCGCGGATCGATTTTGGAGGTGTTAAAGAATTGTCAGACATAGTGCGCATTCCTGCGATAAATAAAAACATCGGAGCCAAAAAGCTCCAAAAAATAAAGACCTTGTAGTTGAGCTGTTTGTGGCAGCCTTTATTGCGGGTATCGGAAAACCAAAATGGGCAGAAGTGGTGATAATCACTCCCCTTATTGCCCGCATTCAGAAAATCTTACATCAGCAGAAGTTGAAAATACGAAAAGTGACACCAAATAGTGTCATAAGCCTGAATTATTCAACAGAGGTATCGCTTAATGTCTGAAAACAAGAAAGAGACGCTCGGTTTCCAAACCGAGGTGAAACAGATGCTCCATCTGATGGTGCATTCTCTTTATTCCAACCGCGAGATTTTCTTGCGTGAATTGGTGTCCAACGCTTCGGACGCCATCGACAAGCTGCGTTTTGCCGCAATCGACAATCCTTCCTTGCTTGCCGACGATCCGCATCCTTCGATCCGAGTCGGTGTAGATGAACAGAAGCAGGAAATCACGGTCAGCGACGATGGTATCGGCATGACGCGTGCAGAAGTGATTGAACACTTAGGTACGATCGCCAAGAGCGGTACAAGAGAATTTTTTACCCGCTTATCCGGAGATCAGAAGAAAGACTCTCAGCTTATCGGACAGTTTGGTGTCGGTTTTTATTCTTCCTTTATCATCGCCGACAAAGTAACCGTTATTACCCGTAAAGCCGGTGATCCGGCCGATGCCGCTACAAAGTGGGAAAGCAACGGCGAAGGCGAATTTACGGTTGAAAATACAACCCGCGATCATTTTGGTACGGACGTCATTCTCTCTGTTAAGAGCGAGGACCGCGATCTGGTGAGCAAGTATCGTCTGCGCACGATCCTTCAGCGCTATTCCGACCATATCTCCACGCCGATCTTAATGGGCAAGGATGAATACAAGGACGATAAAGTTATTGACACCGGAGAATGGGAAGCCATCAACACCGGTGCAGCTCTTTGGGCACGTCCGAAGAATAAAATTACTGAAGACCAGTACAAAGAGTTCTATCACCACGTTTCTCACGACTCTACCGATCCGCTTTGCTGGACGCACAACAAGGTTGAAGGCAAGAACGAATACATCCAGCTTCTGTATGTTCCGTCTGCCGCTCCGTTTGACCTTTGGGACAGAGAAAACGTACATGGCGTGAAGCTGTACGTGAAACGTGTCTTCATTATGGATGACACGAACCAGCTGCTTCCGCACTATCTGCGCTTCATTAAGGGTGTGATCGATTCCGAAGATCTTCCGCTCAACGTCAGCCGTGAAATTCTTCAGCAGACCCGCGACCTTCGTATCATTCGCGACGGTACGACAAAGCGTGTTCTTTCCATGCTGGAAGACCTTGCCGCCAACAGAGCTTCCGATTACGACAAGTTCTGGGCGCTGTTCGGCAATGTGCTGAAAGAAGGCCTGGGCGAAGATCCGACCAATAAAGAGCGTATCGCCAAACTTCTGAGATTTGTTTCCACGGGAAGCGAAGGCAAGGCCGATGTCACCCTTGAAGGTTATATCAGCCGTATGAAGACCGGTCAGGACACCGTTTACTATGTGATCGGTGATACACCTGAAGCAGCCGCCAAGAGCCCGCTGCTCGAACTCTTCAAGAAGAAGGATATCGAAGTACTGCTCCTCAGCGGCCCGATCGATCGCTGGATGATGCAGTTCTTGACTGAATTCCAGGGCAAGAAGCTTGTCAATATCGCAAAGGGCGACCTTGATCTCGGCGACTTGGCAGACAAGGAAGAAAAGGAAGAGAAAGAAAAAGTTCAAGCTGAGTACAAACCGCTCGTCGACGAATTCAAAGCCGCTTTGGGCGACAGCGTCGAAGATGTTCGTATGACTTTGCGTCTGACCGATTCTCCTTCCTGCATCGTGACGGACCCGAACGGCTTGGATCCTGCTTTTGTCCGCATGATGAAAGCAGCTGGTCAAGACGTTCCCGAACCGAAACCTATTCTTGAACTGAACCCGAACAATCCTCTGGTTTCTAGACTGAAAGAACAGGGTGCCTTCTCTCCGGAATGGGCTAAGCTCTTCCTTGAACAGGCTCAGCTGATGGAAGGCGAACAGCTCAAAGACCCGGCCGGATTCATCAATCGTATGAATACGATGCTGATGGATACGATCGGTAAGAAGTCTGTGAACTAATCTCGGTTAAAAACGGAAACAATAAGCGCAGCTCCAATTCGTTGGGACTGCGCTTAATTTTTTGTTTTCGGCGTTAGACTCACACAAATTCAAAAGGTTACAAGGGCAGGAAATGGCTAAAACTAAGAGAACACCGGTGGACTTCTCCGAGCTCGGAGGCTTCCGCTATCTTCACTTCGGATCCGAATGGATTCAGGGCGGCATGAGAATTAATCGTCCCTACAGCTTGGCGCTTGAATACCAGCAGTACATGCTGGCGCTTCTTTTCTTCCGACCGGAACCTAAAAATATTCTCCAGCTCGGGCTCGGCGCCGGCGGACTTGCGAAATACACTTGGAAGTATTTTCCCGAAGCGCACACGAAAGTGGTCGAGATTTCCGAAGATGTCTATATGGCTTCGAGGATGTGGTTCAAGATGCCTGACGATGATGATCATTTGGAAGTCGTTTTTGAAGACTGCAAGAAATATCTAGCCCGAGCTGCAAATACAGCCGATTGGCTTTTAGTCGATATTTATGATGCGGAAGCCTGGGGTCCGGTCTATGACGATGTTCCGTTCTATCGACTTTGCAAAAAGGCGTTGACGGACGGAGGCATCTCTTCTTATAACGTGTTCGGCGGGGAAGATTTCACCAAGAGTCTCGATAACATCTCGAAAGCATTTGACGGACGAGTGCTCGTCATGCCGGATGTAGCAGAAGGCAATAGAATTATTCTTGCCAAGAAGGGACCGAAGGAAACTTATTCCGTCGAGCTGCTTGATCAGAGAGCTTCTGAGCTTCAGGCTTCAAGACACCTTCCAGCTAAGAAAATTTGGAAAAAGCTGAAACAGGAAAACAACCTTAAAGGCGAGTTCGAGTTTTAGTCTTCAATAGGAAGCAGACGTTTCTTGGACTTCTTCGGTTCGGGAGGCTCAAGATTCTTTTCTTTGTATTCGCAGTACTGCTCAATCGGGCACTTCCAGCATTCGGGCTTTCTGGCTTTGCAAATATAGCGGCCGAGCAGAATGAACCAGTGATGAGCATCTGCACGATAGGGGAGCGGAGTGTACCGCTCCATTTTTTTCTGGACGATTTCAGGCGTTTTGCCCTTTGCATAGCCGGTGCGGTTAGCGACACGGAATACATGAGTGTCCACGGCAATGGTCGGCTTTTCGAACGCAACGTTCATGACGACGCTGGCGGTTTTTTGGCCGACGCCGGGAAGCTTGATCAGGGAATCAAAGTCCGTAGGCACCTGACCGTTGTGATGCTCGATCAAGTCCTCACAGAGTTTCATCACGTTCTTCGTCTTGCTTCGGTAAAGCCCGATGTGCTTGATGATGTCCGTGAATTTTTCCGGGCCTAAATCCAAAACGGCCTGGGGCGTATTGGCCAGCGGGAAAAGCACTCGAGTGGCTTCATTGACGCTTTTATCCGTTGCCTGTGCAGAAAGCACGACGGCAATCAGCAGTTCAAAGTTCGAATGGTATTCGAGCTCGGTCTTCGGCGTGGGATTGTCCGCTTGAAGGGCCTTAAGAATTTCGAGGCGTTTTTCCTGATTCATTTAAGATTTTCCGGCGAATAAGATTTGCCACGAAGTCGCGCTTGTCACTCGTCAAGCTCTTGGCATTGAGGAGATTTTCTTCCTCTTGACGAATCTTGGCGCGCCTTTGATTTCGTTTCAGGTAATTTTCCTTAGATTGACGCGCAAGCTCATCCGTCCACTCTCGGTCAATGCGAACCATGGAAATGCAGTCGACAGGGCAAGCGAGCTGACATAAACAGCAACCGTTGCATCGTTCGGCGTCAACACAATGCATATGTTTCGGGGAGCCGATGATGGCGTCCGTCGGACAGGCGTCCGAGCAAAGTCGGCAGCCGATGCACTTGTTCGGATCGATTTCCGCGATCTCAGGCGGAACATGCACACCGCACTCTTCATTGAGGGAAAGTTCTTCTCGACCTAAAAGGGCGGACAGGCGGGAAATTACCTGAGGGCCTCCCGCCGGGCAGCGATTATGCTGTTCTCCGTTAGCAATGGCCTTTGCATAGTCAGCGCAGTCGTGATAACCGCACTGCCTGCACTGAGTCTGCGGGAGGATTTCTTCAATCTTAGAAATTTCGATCATCACTGCCAAAGGTTTTCTGCGATTAGGTTGCCGGGTTCGCCGCGTCTCGGTGCTTGGAAACCCATAGGTTTAAGCAAAGCGCGGACTTCCTTGATCATGGCAGGGTTGCCGCAAAGAAGCACGCTGGAAAGAGAACTATCGAACTTAACGCCTGCGGTTTCAGCCAAATCACCGGAGCTGATCAAATCCGGAATTCTTCTGGATAAGAACTGTGTTGCTTCTCGTGTGACGATGGGAATATAAACCAGGTTTCTTCCGCTTCCGCCGCCGAGTGAAGAGTCATCCTTGATTTTCTGAATCAGCTGGGTGTAGGTCAGATCTTCAGCCAAACGCACGGAATGGACAAGAACGATCGTAGGCCATTTTTCCCAAACGGATTCTTGGCGAAGAATGCTGAGGAACGGCGCTAAGCCGGTTCCAGTGCTGAGACACCAAAGATTTTGAGAAGCAGGAAGTCTTTCCGGCAGCAGGGAGCCCCAAAGATCGGTTTCCAGCCAAAGTTCAGAGCCCGCTTCCAAGGCGCACAGGCGAGGGGAGACAAGGCCCTGCGGGACTTCGACGATGAAGAATTCAAGGAACGGGTCAGAGGGGACGGAAGCTATGGAGTAGCCTCTGGCGGCGTATTCCGTTTTTCCGTTCTCTTCAATATCCAGTCCCAAACGGACAAACTGTCCGGGCGTGAAGGTAAAGCCTTCCGGTTTGGTCACTCTTATAGAGACCAAACCTTTTCTCCAAACCTGTTTTTGAAGCAGGCGGACTTTGGTGCGATTTTCGGACACGCTTAGAGTTCCTTCTTCAGGTACTGACGCTTATCGAGGACGTCACGCCATTTTTCGGCTTCGTCCGTGTGCGGTTTCATTCTGGTGATGGACGGCCAAACGCGAGCCAGTTCTGCATTTAATGCGATGAATTCCTGCTGATCTTCAGGAACATCTTCTTCAGCCATAATGGCGTTGGTCGGGCATTCAGGAATGCAGACAGCGCAGTCGATGCATTTATCCGGATCGATCACGAGGAAATTGGGACCTTCACGGAAGCAGTCGACCGGGCAAACGTCAACACAGTCGGTGTATTTGCAGAGGATGCAGGGTTCGGTCACTACATGTGCCATTGGAAAACTCCGTTTTCTTAATTTGTTACTAAAACTCTGTATTTTAGTTGATTCAAACTCATAGAGAGCTCATGCGGGAGCCGAAACAAGCTAAGAATCTGAAACGTTTTGTTAAGAGCCTTGCGAAGGAGGAACGTCCGATTGAAAAACTCCTCCTGCCTTTCGGTTCGCGTCAACTCGAGACTATAGAATAGCTATCGTAGTTGCCAAGGAGCATGCAGTGATTATTGATTCTTTATTAGACACCGACTTATATAAATTTACGATGATGCAGTGTGTCCTGCATCAGTTCCCGGGCGCTCAGGCGGAATATAAATTCAAGTGTCGAAATCCCGGAACCGACCTTCAGGCCGTGATCGGTCCGATCAATGAAGAGATTGATCACTTGTGCGCGTTGCATTTCCGCAAAGACGAGCTGGACTATTTGCGCAGCCTGCGCTTTATGAAGAGCGACTTCATCGACTTTTTGGAACTCTTCCATCTCAAGCGCTCCTGTATCCAGGTCAAGAAGGCGGAAGGCAGCGATACCGATATTGAGATTCGCATTCGCGGTCCTTGGCTGCACACCATCATGTTTGAGATTCCGGTTCTTGCCATCGTCAACGAGTGCTACTACCGCAAGTTCTATCCTAATCAGGATTTGACGGAAGGGCGTCGACGTCTGAAAGCAAAAATGGAGTCCATCAAAGATATTCAGGATATCGGTATTTCTGAGTACGGCACCCGCAGACGTTTCTCTAAAGCCTGGCAGGAAGAGGTTATTAAGACCATGCAGACGACCATGGGCAAACAGTTCACGGGCACCAGCAATGTTTACTACGCGATGCAGCTGGGCCTCACGCCTCTGGGAACCATGGCCCATGAATATCTCCAGGCATGTCAGGCGTTAGGCCCCCGTCTTAGAGATTCTCAAAAATACGCCTTCGAAATGTGGGCAAAAGAGTATCGCGGCGACTTAGGAATTGCGTTGTCGGATGTGTACGGCATGAAACCGTTCCTGCTGGATTTCGATATGTACTTCTGCAAACTCTTTGACGGAGCACGCCATGACTCCGGCGATCCGTTTGAATGGGGCGAACACCTTATCGAGCATTATCGGAAGAACCGCTGTGATCCGAAGACAAAGACGCTGATTTTCTCGGACATGCTCGACTTCCCGAAAGTGATTAGTTTGTATAACGCTTTCCACGGAAGAATCAGACTCGGCTTCGGCATCGGCACAAACCTTGTCAACGATTTGGGAATTCCTGCACTGCAGAATGTCATCAAACTAATTCGCTGCAATGATCAGCCCGTGGCAAAACTCTCCGATGATCCGATAAAGAGTATGTGCGAGGATGAATCGTATTTACGCTATCTGAAAAGTGTTTTTAATATATGATAAATCTTATCGTAATATGAAAGTTACAAACTTAACCCAGTGAATTTGTTAAACTTTTACCTTTTCTTTTAGGCAGTTATTCAAATTTTGACTGTTTGAAGGAGCAGAATTTATTTCTGTTGTTATTAAAGACAAACGGACTTTAAATTCTGCTTTGGTTTTGTTTTGCGGTACATCGAATCATTTGATGGTTTCGGTTCCGGCATTTTTGTTCTGCCGGCCGCGAACGTAGAAAAGGTAAATGATGAACAAGAAAACAACATTCCTCGGAGCAGTGGCGGCGTTATCCGGCTTGCTTCCGATTTCTGCCCATGCGGCGCTTCCCGGTGCCGAACTGAGCTTGTGTTGGGCGATTCCTTTCGCCGGTATTTTGCTCAGTATTGCTCTGGGACCTCTGCTTTTTGCACATTTCTGGCACAAAAACTACGGCAAAGTCGCCTTGATGTGGGCAGTTTTGGCAGCCGTTCCGCTCTTTATGTTCTTCGGAACACAGACTTCTGTCGAAGCTCTTGCACACGCCCTGATCGGAGATTACGTTCCGTTCATTATTTTCGTCGGCTCTCTTTATATTGTGGCCGGCGGTATTCATCTCAGAGGCTCTTTTGTCGGCAAGCCTTGGCTTAATACTACTTTTCTTTTAAGCGGCGCTATCTTGGCCAACCTTATGGGTACCACGGGCGCCGCTATGCTTTTGATTCGTCCTCTGCTGAACGCGAACAGAAGACGTCACTATCAGATGCATACCTACATTTTCTTCATCTTCATTGTCGCTAATATCGCGGGTTCTTTGACTCCGCTCGGCGACCCACCCTTATTCCTGGGCTTCTTGCGCGGCGTGACCTTCTTCTGGACGGCCGGTCATCTTTGGGAAGTGACCGGTCTTGCCGTGGGACTCCTTCTGATCATTTACTTCCTTCTTGATACTTGGCTGTACAAGAAAGAACTTAAAGACAACGAAGAACTCAAGAAGCCCGTCGCCTACGTTCCGTTCGGTTTCGAAGGCTCCGTTAATTTCGTTCTTCTTGCCTGTAT
>ERZ894183.1606-NODE-1606-length-11680-cov-223.523527_pt1 | contig 11680 bp, 10 predicted proteins | sample MGYA00380279_ERZ894183 | MGnify/ENA primary metagenome ERZ894183 (study PRJEB32331, sample SAMN06328422) | human gut metagenome | biome: human gut microbiome; feature: stool | host: Homo sapiens | collected 2013-06-26 ... | reverse complement strand
GCCTGAAAGACTAGTCAGGATGATGGTGATGATGGTGGTGTTTAAATTGAACGCGGTTCATAAAAATTCTCTGTGAATGACTATGCATTTGATGTCCTTTAACCTAAACCACTTCCGCCGCAGAAAGCAAGGGCTTTTTTCTATCATTAATTCATTTCATATTGAGCGAAGAAATTGTCAGTTGCCGCTGGCTGGCGTAGCCTGTAATCAGCACAGCGAAAGAGTCAGGAGCCTGGGATGAAAAAGGTCGCGATAGTCGGTTTGGGATGGCTGGGGATGCCGCTGGCGCTGTCGTTGACGGCGCGAGGCTGGCAGGTCACCGGCAGTAAAACTACGCAGGATGGCGTGGAGGCGGCGCGGATGTGCGGGATCGACAGCTATCCGCTGCGCCTGGAGCCGCAGCTGGTCTGTGATACCGAGGACCTCGACGCGCTGATGAACGTCGATGCGCTGGTGATCACCCTGCCGGCCCGGCGTACCGGGGCAGGGGAAGGGTTTTATCTACAGGCGGTGCAGGAGATCGTCGATACCGCGCTGGCGTACCATATTCCGCGGATCGTCTTCACCAGCTCCACCTCGGTGTATGGCAACGTCAACGGTACGGTGAAGGAGAATTCCCCGCGTCTGCCGCAAACCGCAAGCGGACAGGTGCTCAAGGAGCTGGAGGACTGGCTGCACAACCTGCCGGGGACGTCGGTGGATATTCTGCGCCTGGCCGGGCTGGTGGGGCCTTCCCGCCATCCGGGACGTTTTTTCGCCGGCAAGTCGGCGCCGGATGGCCAGCACGTGGTCAATCTGGTGCATTTGCAGGATGTGGTGGCCGCTATCGAACTGCTGCTGCAGGCCCCGAAGGGCGGGCACATCTATAATCTTTGTGCGCCCCGCCACCCTGCGCGCGGCCTCTTTTATCCGCAGATGGCCCGCGAGCTCGGTCTGCCGCCGCCGGTGTTCAGCGACAGCCCGGACGGCGGCCAGGGCAAGATTGTGGATGGCAATCGTATCTGCAATGAGCTGGGGTTTGAGTACCAGTACCCCGATCCGCTGGTGATGCCGATGGAGTGATCCGCCAGCGGTGATTCGCATACCGTAAGGGGGTAGCGATGAAACCACTGCTGGATGTCCTCGTGATCCTGGATGCCCTGGAAAAAGAGGGGAGCTTTGCCGCGGCGTCGGCAAAGCTCTTTAAAACGCCCTCGGCGCTGAGCTACACCATTCACCGCCTGGAAAGCGATCTCAATATTCAGCTGCTCGACCGCAGCGGCCATCGCGCGCGCTTTACCCCCAGCGGACAGATGCTGCTGGAGAAAGGGCGGGAGGTGCTGCATATCGCCCGCGAACTGGAGATCCGGGCGGTTAAGCTGCAGCAGGGGTGGGAGAATAGCCTTCGTCTGGCGGTGGACAGCACCTTTCCCGTGGCGCTGCTCTCGCCGCCAATCGCCGCATTTTATCAACAACAGCCGCTGACCCGGCTGCACTTCACGCTGAACCCCTCACTGCTGGACTGGCGGCCGCTGACCGAAGGTCAGGCCGATCTGCTGCTGGGGGCGCTCGGCGAACCGCCGCCGCTGAGCGGTTATGACTATCTCCCCCTCGGCGAGCTGGAGCTGCTGCTGGTCGTTGCCCCACAGCATCCGCTGGCGCGACACCGCGCACCGCTAAGCTGGCGAACCCTGCGCCGTTACCGGGCGGTGGCCACCGGCGAGGGCGGGGCGCTACTCAGCGATCAGGAGACCCTGACGGTGTGTGACGCCGCGGGGCAGCTGGCGCTGCTGCGCCTGGGGCTGGGCTGGGGGTGCCTGCCGCGCTATCAGGTGCAGGGTCTGCTGGACAGCGGCGAGCTGGTCTGCATGACCGTGCGCGGGCTATCGCCTCGTCAACGCGCGTGGATCGCCTGGAATGACGCCACCTGCGGTTTGGCTGGCAAATGGTGGCGGGAAACGCTATTAGCAAATAGTGCTATTTTTACAATTTATCATACGGAAACCGTATAGATATTAGCACGTTAAAAATTATGCTTACGCAATGAACTTCATAACATCTTGTCAACGCCGTTGAATTTGTTGCAAAATATGCGGCCTGAAAACCAGAGACTAGCCGACGCTTTTTTTTAAAGTGTCGGTTATTTTTTTGGTCGAAAGACACATCATTCAATACCAAGAGGCCGGGCTTCGTACCGGATAGATATTTACTAAAAACCGACAGTCGTTGTCGCTGAGGAATAGAAAGAAATGGGGCAATTTTTTGCTTACGCGCTGGCGTTCACCGTAAAAGGGGATAACTATGTCGCATAACGCTACTCCAAATACCTCTCGCGTGGAATTACGTAAAACGCTTACGTTAGTTCCGGTTGTAATGATGGGCCTGGCCTATATGCAGCCGATGACGCTGTTCGATACGTTTGGTATCGTCTCTGGTATGACCGACGGTCACGTGCCGACGGCCTACGCCTTTGCGTTAATCGCTATCCTGTTTACTGCCCTGAGCTATGGCAAGCTGGTACGTCGTTACCCTTCTGCCGGCTCGGCGTATACCTATGCGCAGAAATCCATCAGCCCGACCGTTGGCTTTATGGTGGGTTGGTCCTCGCTGCTTGACTACCTGTTCGCGCCGATGATCAACATTCTGCTGGCGAAAATCTATTTTGAAGCGCTGGTGCCTTCGATTCCGTCGTGGGTGTTTGTTATCGCGCTGGTCGCCTTTATGACCGCCTTTAACCTGCGCAGCATTAAATCCGTGGCCAACTTCAACACCGTGATCGTGGTGCTGCAGGTGGTGCTGATTGCCGTTATCCTCGGCATGGTGATTTATGGCGTGTTTGAAGGCGAGGGCGCCGGTACGCTGGCCAGCAGCCGTCCGTTCTGGTCCGGTGACGCGCACGTGATCCCGATGATTACCGGGGCGACGATCCTGTGCTTCTCGTTTACCGGTTTCGACGGCATCAGCAACCTGTCGGAAGAGACCAAAGATGCAGAGCGCGTCATCCCGCGCGCGATCTTCCTGACCGCGCTGATCGGCGGCCTGATCTTCATCTTTGCCACCTACTTCCTGCAGCTGTACTTCCCGGATATCTCGCGCTTTAAAGATCCGGATGCGTCACAGCCGGAAATTATGCTCTACGTGGCAGGTAAAGCCTTCCAGGTTGGCGCGCTGATCTTCTCCACCATCACCGTACTGGCGTCCGGTATGGCGGCGCACGCTGGCGTGGCGCGTCTGATGTACGTTATGGGCCGCGACGGCGTGTTCCCGAAAAGCTTCTTCGGCTACGTGCACCCGACCTGGCGCACTCCGGCGATGAACATCATCCTGGTCGGCGCGATTGCGCTGCTGGCGATTAACTTCGACCTGGTGATGGCGACGGCGCTGATTAACTTTGGTGCGCTGGTGGCGTTTACCTTCGTTAACCTGTCGGTGATTTCCCAGTTCTGGATCCGTGAGAAGCGCAACAAGACGCTGAAAGACCACTTCCAGTATCTGTTCCTGCCGATGTGCGGCGCCCTGACCGTTGGCGCGCTGTGGGTCAACCTGGAAGAGAGCTCGATGATTCTGGGCCTGATCTGGGCCGGTATCGGTCTGGTCTACCTGGCCTGCGTGACCAAAAGCTTCCGCAACCCGGTGCCGCAGTACGAAGATGTGGCCTAAGGCATAGCGTGATGTAAATAAGAAAAGCCGGAGGGAAACCTCCGGCTTTTTTTTCGTCTGCGCCGGTTCGACATCGAGGTCTGATTTTTTTGCAGGACGGCGCTTGCCGGGCCTGGGGGACATAAGCTGACGGGAGGCCGCCGTAGGCCGGGTCAGGCGCAGCCGCCACCCGGCAGAAGAGCTTATCCTGCCTGCACCATAACTTTCAGCAGCGTATCCAGCAGGCCGGGAAAACGGGCGTCCAGATCTTCCCGGCGCAGCGAAATCATGTTCTCCCGTCCCTGAGGCCGTTGCCAGATCACACCGCTGTCGCGCAGGACGCGCCAGTGGTGGGTCATGGTGGACTTGGCCACCTCCTCCTGGCGCAGGGCGTTGCAGCTCAGCTCGCTGCCGTCGGCCAGCGTACGAATGATCTCCAGTCGCAGCGGGTTTCCGAGCGCGGAAAGGACATTTTCCAGGCGAATTTGTTCTCGTTCGGGGTGATTGGCGATCATAATAATCCTGTGTCGGCGGTGGCGCGGCGCATCGCAGCCGCAGCCCATATCGGCGGCTGGCGGCTACTATACCCAAACTCCGGTTCTGATACCACGCGCGCCGCCGCAACCTGCCCAATCGTAATGATAGCAAAAATAGTTCGAATATACTCGTACAGTTGTACTAAGATAGACGCAGTTAAATGAACTGCGGATCATTCCGACCGCAGACTGACCGTCAAAACGACTAAGGACGCATCATGCCCCGACCCATCCCTCTCGAACGTTATCGCAACATCGGTATCTCCGCGCATATCGATGCCGGTAAAACCACCACCACCGAGCGCATCCTGTTTTATACCGGGATGAGCCATAAGCTGGGTGAAGTACACGATGGCGCGGCAACCACCGACTGGATGGCCCAGGAGCAGGAGCGCGGGATCACCATTACCTCGGCGGCGGTAAGCTGCTTCTGGCCGGGGATGGACCGCAGCTTCGAGCCGCACCGGATCAATATCATCGACACCCCGGGGCACGTGGATTTCACCATTGAGGTGGAACGTTCTATGCGCGTGCTCGACGGCGCGGTGATGGTGTACGACTCCGTCGGCGGGGTGCAGCCCCAGTCGGAGACCGTCTGGCGCCAGGCGAATAAATACCACGTTCCGCGGCTGGCCTTCGTCAACAAGATGGACCGCCCGGGGGCGGACTTCTTCCGCGTGGTGCAGATAATGATCGACCGCCTGAAGGCTAACCCGGTGCCGATTGTGATCCCCATTGGCGCCGAAGAGCATTTCACCGGCGTCGTCGACCTGGTGAAAATGCGCGCCATCCTGTGGGATGACGCCACCCAGGGCATGACCTTCAGCTATGGGCCAGTCCCTGACGAGCTGTTGGCGACGGCGCAGCAGTGGCGGGAGAAAATGGTCTCGGCGGCGGCGGAAGCCAGCGATGAGCTGATGGATAAATACCTGGAAACCGGTGAGCTGGACGAGGCGGAGATCGTCGCCGGTCTGCGCCAGCGCACGGTGAAGGGAGAGATCCAGGCGGTGCTCTGCGGTAGCGCCTTTAAAAACAAAGGTGTGCAGCGCATGCTCGATGCGGTGGTGGAGCTGATGCCCTCGCCGCTGGATATTCCGGCGATACAGGGCATTGATGAGAAAGGTCAGCCGGCGGAACGCCATCCGAGCGACGATGAGCCGCTGTCGGCGCTGGCGTTCAAACTGATGACCGACCCCTACGTCGGCCAGCTGACCTTTATCCGCGTCTACTCCGGGACGCTGAAGAAAGGCGATGCGGTGTGGAACCCGGTGAAGGGTAAGAAAGAGCGCATCGGGCGTATCGTGCTGATGCAGGCCAACGACCGTCACGAAGTTGACGAACTGCACGCCGGGGATATCGCGGCCTGCGTCGGTCTGAAGGATGTGACCACCGGCGATACGTTATGCGATCCGGATGCGGTGATTACCCTCGAACGGATGGAGTTTCCGGAGCCGGTGATTTCGCTGGCGATTGAGCCGAAGACCAAAGCGGACCAGGAGAAAATGGGCATCGCGCTGCAGCGGCTGGCGGCGGAAGATCCGTCGTTCCGTCTGCATACCGATGAAGAGTCCGGCCAGACGATTATCTCCGGCATGGGTGAGCTGCATCTGGAAATCATTGTCGACCGGATGAAGCGCGAGTTTGGCGTCGAGGCCAACATTGGCCGTCCGCAGGTCACCTACCGCGAAACCCTGCGCAAGAAAGTGACGGACGTGGAAGGCAAATTTGTGCGCCAGTCCGGCGGCAAAGGGCAGTATGGCCACGTCGTGCTGACCCTGGAGCCGCTGGAGCCGGGCAGCGGTTTCGTCTTCGAGGACGCCACTAAAGGCGGCGTGGTGCCGCGCGAGTACATTCCTTCCGTGGAGAAAGGGTTGCGCGAAGCGATGGGTACCGGCGTGCTGGCGGGCTATCCGGTGGTTGACGTGAAAGCGACCCTGACCTTCGGGTCGTACCACGACGTGGACTCCTCGGAGATGGCGTTCCGCATGGCGGCGATCTTTGGCTTCCGGGAAGGCGCGCGCAAAGCGGATCCGGTGATCCTTGAGCCGGTGATGCACGTCGAGGTGGAGACGCCGGAAGAGTACGCCGGGAATATTATGGGCGATCTCTCTTCCCGTCGCGGGATGGTGCAGGGGATGGAAGAGCGCTTCGGCAGCCAGATCATCCGCGCCGACGTGCCGCTGGCGGAGATGTTTGGTTATTCCACCACGCTGCGCTCGATGTCGCAGGGACGGGCAACCTACAGCATGGAGTTCCACCATTACGCGGAAGCGCCGCGTAATGTGGCGGATGAAATCATCGCCAGCCGCGCGAAAAGCTAAGCAACGTTCCCGGGTGCGACGCGAGGCGTCTTACCCGGGCTACTCTGGTACCAGCGCCCAGGCCCGGTAAGGCGAAGCCGCCACCGGGCAAAAAGGTAAGCACGAACTGGGGACGCAATGCCCGGCGGCGCTGCGCTTGCGCGGGCCTACGGTCAGGCGTCCTCCCCGGTCATCGTTTGTAGCCCGGGTAAGGCGTTAGCCGCAACCCGGGAATTTCAGCCAATCAGACAATATCCTGCGCGTACTGCCACAGCGCTTTCAGTTGCGCCAGCTTCTCTTTATCATCCGCATACTGCTGATACAGCATCTGCAGCTCATCGGCATAGGCCTGCAAAAACGCCGGCGTAAACACCTGACGACGGTGCTCTAACCAGCGCTGCTGCTCATGTTCATCGAGCGTGCCGGGGAAGTTGCGCGCCCGGTAGTTAAACAGCAGGCGTTCGATACGCTTATCGGCGAAGGTAATATCCAGCGCCGGCAGATTGCGCGGTTCGGTTTCCAGCACGATTTTCATCGCCGCGCGGTCGGCATCGCTAAAGAACCCATTGTACAGCTGGGCGTCGACGTTTTCGGACGGCACGAACGGCTCGGCTTCGGCATAGACCGCCACCACTTTCTCCCGCACCTGCGGATTCGCCCGCAGCAGCTGGGCATTCTCCAGACAGCGCTGAATGGAGATCCCCAGCCGGTCGGCATCCTGCGGGCGCAGGGTATTGGCCTGAGCCAGCACCGGACATTTATTGAGATGCACCAGCTTGATCGGCGCCGCCGGCAGATCGCCAAGCTCGGAGCGCGGGGTGTAAAGCCGCTCGCGCAGGGCATCGGCATCCAGTTCCAGCAGCGGCGCCATATCGCCCGCCAGATCGACCATAATCACCGCATTGCGGTTTTCCGGATGCCAGGCCAGGGGCGCCACCAGGCTGGTGTTGCCGCGCGCGGCGCCAAACATGCCGGAGACATGCACCAGGGGCTTCATCTGCGGCACGTCGATAAGCGTCGCCAGCTTGCGCTTATTGCGGTGGCTGTAGAGATAATCAAACAGCCGCGGCTGCCGGGTTTTCACCAGCTTCGCCATGGCGATGGTGGCGTATACGTCGGCCATCGCGTCATGGGCGTTCTGGTGTTCAATACCGTTGGCGACGGTCAGATGTTCAAGCCGGAAGCTGGGCAACCCTTCGTCATTCTCTGGCCAGGCGATCCCTTCCGGGCGCAGGGCATAGCAGGCGCGCATCACGTCGAGCAGATCCCAGCGCGAGTTATCGTGCTGCCAGCTCCAGGCATAAGGGTCATAGAAGTTGCGATAGAAGATATTCCGCGTCACTTCGTCATCAAAGCGCACGTTGTTATAGCCGACGATACAGGTTTGCGGCACCGTGAACAGATCGTGGATGCGGCGGGCAAATGTGGCCTCATTATCCCCTTTGGCCAGCGCTTCCTGCGGCGTGATCCCGGTGATCATCACCGCCTGCGGCTGCGGCAGGTAATCGTCAGCGGGTTTGCAGTAAAACACTTCGGGCTCGCCGAGCACGTTCAGCTCCGCGTCGGTGCGGATGGCGGCGAACTGCGCCGGCCGGTCGAGGGAAGGGCTGGTGCCGAAGGTTTCATAATCGTGGAATAAAAATCCGGGCTGGTTGACGCTATCTTGCATAGTCTGTTCATTATCCGTGGTGGCGTGCGACCGGTATGGTAAACGATTTGCCCGGTCACCAGAAGGGTCGCGGCAAGCAACTTCCTCTGCTGTGTCATATTTTCTTGCAATTAAACCCTGATATGAAACGCGAAGTTCCGTAAAAAGGACGGCGGATCTGTAAATCTAGAGGATATGCCGTTGAAAGGCCGTTTGTTTATTGCTGTATCTTTGCTCGCTTCGAGCGTTTCCTGCGCATTTGCCGTCGACTTACCTGCTACGGTCGCGCCGCCTTCCATTCAGGCTGGCTCCTGGGTGCTGATGGATTACACCACCGGTCAGGTCCTGACCGCGGGTAACGAACATCAGCAGCGTAATCCTGCCAGTCTGACCAAACTGATGACCGGCTACGTGGTCGATCGCGCCATCGACAGCCATCGTATCACCTTTGACGATATCGTCACCGTGGGTAAAGACGCCTGGGCGAAGGGCAACCCGGTGTTCGACGGGTCATCGCTGATGTTCTTAAAGCCAGGGGATCGCGTCAGCGTCCGCGACCTCAGCCGTGGGCTGATTGTCGACTCCGGTAACGACGCCTGCGTCGCGCTGGCCGACTATGTCGCCGGCGGCCAGCCGCAGTTTGTCGCCCTGATGAATCAGTATGTCGAAAAACTGCACCTGCGGGACACCCATTTCGAAACCGTCCACGGCCTCGACGCTCCGGGCCAGCACAGTTCGGCCTATGACCTGGCGGTGCTGTCGCGGGCGATTATTCATGGCGAACCTGACGTCTACCACATGTACAGCCAGAAAAGCCTGACGTGGAACGGGATCACCCAGCAAAACCGTAACGGTCTGCTGTGGGATAAAACCATGAACGTCGATGGCCTGAAAACCGGCCACACCTCGGGGGCCGGGTTCAACCTGATCGCCTCGGCGGTGGATGGCCAGCGCCGGCTGATCGCCGTGGTGATGGGGGCGGACAGTCCGAAAGGCCGCGAGCAGCAGGCCGCTAAACTGCTGCACTGGGGGCAGCAGAACTTCGACACCGTGCAGGTGCTGCAGAAGGGGCAGAAGGTCGGCACCGAGCGTATCTGGTACGGCGATTAAGAGCAGATTAAGCTCGGCACCGATCAGGATTTCTGGTTAGCCCTGCCGAAGGCGGAAGTGTCGCGCATTAAAGCGAAATATGTGCTGGATAAGAAGGACCTTGAGGCGCCGATCGCCGCCAATCAGCGGGTTGGCGAGATTTCACTGTATGACGGCGACAAGGTGGTGGGGCACTATCCGCTGGTCACCCTCGAAAGCATCAATAAAGGCGGAGTGTTCTCGCGAATGAGCGATTACCTGCATCACGAGCTGTAACCACGCCAACCGCCTCTTTGCAGGCGGTTTTTTTTCGTCTGTCGTTCGTGCTGGCGGGGGCGCCTGTTTTTACAGCAGTGTGGTGGCGACTCTGTGAATTCGCGCACATACTGAGGGGGGATCTCCTGTTAAATTAACTGTATATTTATACAGTCATTTATCTCCAAAGGAGGCAAGATGAACTACAGCATCACCACCCTCGGCAAGAAAACCATCGCCGGTTTCCATCTGGTCGGGCCCTGGGATCACACGGTCAAGCAGGGGTTTGAGCAACTGATGATGTGGGTTGAGAACCACCAGGTGCCCGCCCGCGAATGGGTGGCCGTCTACTACGATAACCCGGAGGAAGTGCCGGCGGAAAAACTGCGCTGCGCGACAGCGGTCACCGTGGATGAGGATTATGTCATTCCCGCCAACAGCGAAGGGGTGATCCTGGCGGCGATTGCCGGCGGGGATTACGCCTGCGCCCGCGCGCGGGTGGTGGATTACGACTTCGCCACCCCGTGGATGCAGTTTTTTGACAGCCTGCAGCAGAGCACGGCGTATCGCATCGCCCCCCAGCCCTGCTTTGAGGTCTATCTTAACGACGGCAACCACGACGGCTACTGGGATATCGACATGTATGTTCCCGTTGAGCGCGTCGCGTCGTAGCGGTTTACCCCTGTTCCGGACAAGGTTTTTTACATTCCCGGCATGCTCCGGGCGAAAAAGCAGTTACAATTGGCCTTTTCGTTTTGCCGGAGAGGGTTGTGCGCGCTGATAAATCACTCAAGCCATTTGAGATCCGCTTGTATCGCCATTATCGGGTGGTGCATGGTGTGCGGATTGCGCTGGCCTTTGTGCTCACCTTTTTGCTGGTGCGGCTGCTGAACGTGCCTGAGGGAACCTGGCCTCTCATCACTCTGGTGGTGGTGATGGGGCCGATCTCCTTCTGGGGTAACGTCGTGCCGCGGGCGTTTCAGCGTATCGGCGGCACGATCCTCGGTTCGGCGCTGGGTCTGGTGGCGCTGAAGCTTGAGCTCATCTCTCTGCCGCTGATGGTCCTCTGGTGCGCGGCAGCGATGTTCCTCTGCGGCTGGCTGGCGCTGGGCAAGAAACCCTATCAGGCGCTGCTGATCGGCATTACTCTGTCGGTGGTGGTCGGGGCGCCGCCCGGCGATATGCATACCGCGCTGTGGCGAAGCGGCGACGTGATCTTCGGCTCGCTGCTGGCGATGCTGTTTACCGGCATCTGGCCGCAGCGGGCGTTCATCCACTGGCGCATCCAGATGGCCAGCTATGTCACCAACTTTAACCGCCTCTACCAGGCCGGCTTCTCGCCAAATCTGGTGGATCGACCGCGGCTGGAAAAGCATCTCCAGCAGGCGCTGAACGACGTGGTGAAAATGCGCGGGCTGATCACCCCCGCCAGCAAAGAGACGCACATCCAGAAGGCGATCTTCGAGGCTATCCAGACCGTCAGCCGCAACCTCGTCTGCATGCTGGAGCTGCAGATCAACGCCTGGTGGGCAACGCGTCCGGGTCACTTCGTGATGCTCAATGCGCACACCCTGCGGGAGACGCAGCAGATGACCCAGCAGACGCTGTTGTCCATCGCCCACGCGCTGTACGAAGGGAACCCTCAGCCTGTGCGCGCCAACAATGAAAAGCTGACTGAGATCGTCCTCGAACTGCGCCAGCTGCTGAAAGAGCAGGGTGATGACGGCCTGGCGGAAACCCCGGTCCATGGCTATGTTTGGCTCTCAATCGAACTGGCGCGCCAGCTGGAGCTGCTCTCGCATCTGATCTGCCGCGCGTTGCGCAAATAAACATCAGATGCACCGGGTAACCACATGGGTTGTTTCGATTCAGCAGCGTTTAGGGTTATGATAAACGCAAAGGAAAAAACATTGTCATCAGCGGCTGCTAGCAGTTATGTTAGCCCTATAACGCAGTCGCTTTACGAATCCGAATCTCAATTATTAGGGGTGTAAAAATGGAAACAACTAAGCCTTCTTTCCAGGACGTACTGGAGTTTGTTCGTCTGTACCGTCGTAAGAACAAACTGCAGCGTGAAATTCAGGACGTTGAGAAAAAGATCCGTGATAACCAGAAGCGCGTTCTGCTGCTGGACAACCTCAGCGACTACATCAAACCGGGCATGAGCGTGGAAGCCATCCAGGGCATCATCGCCAGCATGAAGAGCGATTACGAAGATCGCGTTGATGATTACA
>ERZ894183.1604-NODE-1604-length-11696-cov-22.852848_pt1 | contig 11696 bp, 10 predicted proteins | sample MGYA00380279_ERZ894183 | MGnify/ENA primary metagenome ERZ894183 (study PRJEB32331, sample SAMN06328422) | human gut metagenome | biome: human gut microbiome; feature: stool | host: Homo sapiens | collected 2013-06-26 ... | reverse complement strand
GCAATCTGGAATGAATTTTGGCTACGTTACTGTGAACGGAGTGAACAGTAACATATAATTCCAATAACCTTTATTTTCTCTGTCTTATCTTTCTGGTAGATATGGAAAATGTATGCTAAAATAGAAATAGCAAATTTGTATGTAAAATAATAAGGAAAGGTAAGAGGGGGAAATGGAGAAAGAGGAAAAGCGTGCAGATCAGGAGAATGACACGGAAGAACAAAGTACGGAAGCGAAAAGCTTACTGAAAAAAAAGCTTCAATATTATAGTAGTGAGATTCAGCGTGATGTGGGAAATCTTGTAAAATGGCTGATGCTCGCGGTACTTGTAGGAGGTATTACAGGAGCGGCGAGTACACTGTTTTCTTTTGTGCTGAAGAGTGTGACAAATTGCAGGAAAGAAAATGAATGGATGTTCTATCTGCTTCTGGTGATGGGCTTAATTATTGTATACCTGTATGAGAAATTTGGTAAGGATGATGGAGGTACGAATCAGGTGCTTTCTACTGTGAGATCACAGGACGATGTGCCGATTTTATCTGCACCTCTGATTTTCATTTCTACAGCACTTACGCATCTGGCAGGTGGCTCTGCAGGACGTGAAGGTGCGGCAATACAGCTTGGTGGAAGTATTGCCAATCAGCTTGGACGTTGGATTCATCTGGATGAGGAAGACCGACATGTAATTGTTATGTGTGGTATGAGTGCAGCATTCTCTGCATTGTTTGGAACACCGATGGCTGCGGCTGTTTTTGCACTGGAGGTAGTCAGTGTAGGAGTGATGTATTATACAGCTTTGATGCCTTGTATGATTGCTTCCCTGGTTGCATCCGGATTTGCGGCAGGAATGGGAGTTACACCGGAGACTTTTCATGTAGTGGATATTCCGAAGTTGACTATTGAAACGGGTTTGAAAATGGGTGCTATCGCTGTTGGATGTGCAGTGATTAGTATTGTATTCTGTATGGTGCTAAATGGAGTTGCCGGAGCATATGGAAGGTGGTTTAAGAATCCATATGTGCGTGTAGTTGTGGGATCCTGTCTGGTGATTGGAATTACATTACTTCTGGGAACTTCAGATTATATGGGCGCAGGTGCAGAGCTGATTGAGAAGGCAGTGGAGGAAGGACAGGCAAGACCTCTGGACTTCTTCTGGAAATTAGTTCTGACAGCATTGACGATGCGTGCAGGGTTCCGTGGCGGGGAGATCGTGCCATCGTTCTGTATTGGGGCGACGTTTGGTTGTGTGATGGGAAACTGGCTGGGACTTTCTCCGTCTATTTGTGCGGCGTGCGGAATGACAGCAGTATTCTGTGGAGTAACGAACTGTCCGATCACATCGATTCTGATCGCATTTGAGATGTTTGGATTTAAGGGTGTTTCTTTTTATCTGATCGCAGTTTCTATCAGTTATGCAGCGTCAGGATATTATGGGCTGTATAAGGATCAGACGATTGTGTATTCTAAGTATAAGGCGAAGTATGTGAATAAACATACAAGATTTTAACTGAATCAAGTAAGTTGCGAATCGGATAAGTTTATCCGATTGATCGGCTTGACAGAAAAAGCATGTAAACTTTTGGGAGGAATCCGGAAAAAGTTTGCATGCTTTTTACGTTGCAGGGAAAGAGAATAAATGTTAAAGTAAATGATACGGTATAGTGGGGCAGGGAGATAATAGAAGTTATCCTGAAAAGTGTTTTATCATAAAATAGCAGTGATAGAAATTATATCGAATATGTAGAGAGAGGATGGAATTCACTTGGGAAAAAGTAACCAAAGTACGCAGGAGATAAATTCGCAGGCACAGAATCCGCTTGGTATAGCGCCGGTAGGCGGTCTGATCGCGAAGTTTGCGATTCCTGCGATTATCAGTATGCTGGTCAGTGCGATGTATAATATCGTGGATCAGATTTTTATTGGCCAGGGTGTGGGGATGCTGGGAAATGCAGCTACAAATGTGGCGTTTCCTGTTACAACGGTCGCAACTGCGCTGGCATTGCTTTTGGGAATTGGCGGTGCATCAAATTATAATCTGGAAATGGGGGCAGGACAGGAGAAGAAAGCTAGCGGGATTGCAGGTACTGCGTTGTCGTCACTGGCAATCAGTGGTCTGATACTTGCTGTGATTGTACTGATGTTCCTGAAACCACTTCTGACATTGTTCGGGGCAACTGCAGATGTTATGCCTTATGCTGTTGATTATACAGGTATTACTGCATTTGGACTTCCATTTTATATTTTGTCTGTCGGCGGGAATCATGTGGTCAGAGCAGACAGAAGTCCGACTTATTCTATGGTCTGTATTATGATAGGTGCGATCATCAATACTATTCTGGATCCGCTGTTTATTTTTGGATTCGGATGGGGAATTAAGGGTGCTGCATGGGCAACAGTGATCGGACAGGTTGCTTCCGGAGTTCTGGTAATTGTGTACTTCTGTAAGTTCCGCAAAATGTATCTGTCCGGTGGGATGCTGAAACCAAAGCTGTCATATCTTAAAGCAATTATTTCTCTGGGACTTGCATCCTGCATTAATCAGATTGCCATGGCGATCGTGCAAATCGTATTAAATAATATTCTGCGTTATTATGGAGCAAATTCCGTATATGGAAGTGATATTCCCATTGCCTGTGTAGGTGTTATCTCCAAAGTCAATATGGTGTTTATGGCAATCTGTATTGGTATTTCTCAGGGCAGTCAGCCAATCTGGGGATTTAACTACGGAGCAAAGAAATATGACAGAGTAAGACAGGCATACCGTTATTCTGTAACTGCCTGTACAGTAATTGCAACGATATTCTTTTTCTGTTTCCAGATATTTCCACACCAGATCGTGGGTATCTTCGGAACAGGAAGTGATCTGTATTTTCAGTTTGCAGAACGTTATCTGAAAATATTTATGTTTATGACCTTTGCAAACGGTATCCAGCCGGTATCTTCCGGTTTCTTTACTTCTATCGGTATGGCGAAGCTGGGTATTGTAATGTCTCTGACACGGCAGGTGATTTTTCTTCTGCCATTGATTATTATCTTCCCGTTGTTTATGGGAATTGATGGAGTGATGTATGCAGGACCGATCGCAGATGCAGCGGCATTTGTGCTGGCAATTGTGTTTGCGAGACGAGAACTGGGAAAGATGCGCAGTGCGGAAATAGCATAAAAAAGTTCCCGCAGATAATATGGAAGAAATTTGTCCATATTGTCTGACGGGAACTTTTTTATAAAAGATTGTAAAACTGATCGAACAGCTCTGTCTGGAAGCTTCCGGGGCCGGAGCTGTTTTTCTCTGCTCTTTCTCCTGCTGTGCCAAATTCTCTGGCTGCTGACAGGGCCGCTGTAAATGGGTCTGTAACTGCCAGATAGGTGGCACAGATCATTCCAAGCATACATCCGGTTCCTGTGATCTGTGACATGGCAGGAGTACCATTTGTGATAAATTCACACTTGTTGGCGGAGACGATCATATCTTCCTTGCCTGTGATAAGAAGTGTGGTATTCCACTGGGAAGTCTTTTCCTGGAACAGTTCTTTCAGATGGGAACGATTGGCATCTGTAAGCACATCCTGTACACCTGCGTCAATTCCGATTGCATGTGCGGTCTGTCCGGACATGGCAAGAAGTTCAGACATATTTCCTTTAAGGAGTTCAGGCATGTGGATGTTCATAAGCTTCTGCGCAAATTCATAGCGCAGATTGCTGCAGGCGGTTCCTACCAGATCAAGCATAACAGGTATGTGGAGACTGGCAGCGATTTTCAGAGATTCAGGCATGGATTTCATACGCGCATCGGTGATATTTCCAAGATTCAGTGCCAGTGACTGAGCATGGCTGGTGATCTCAGCTACTTCAGCAGGATGTTCTGCCATGATCGGGCGGCCTCCGGCCGCCAGAATAATATTAGCGCAGTCATGAATAGAAATTGGATTAGTGATGCAGTGAATCAGCGGTTGGGCTGCTCTGGTCAGTTGTCTGGGATTTGTCTGATTTACGGTCATATACTTTTGCTCCAAGGCTTTGTTGAAATTTGGCAAGCATTCCTGCGTGACTTAAGGCCTTCAGGAAGAAATAGGCAATGGTGCCGCCCATGCAGGTTGCTGCCAGAAACATTGGTGTATAGAAAAATGCGTTCAGTCCGCTTCTGCCCATAAGAAATGCCATTACAGGATAGGAAACCAGAGAGCCGATGATACCGGTTCCGAAGATTTCACCGATCACTGCGCAGATAATCTTTCCATGAGAAGCGCGGTAGAAAACGCCTGATAAAAATGCGCCGAATACGGCACCTGTCAGTGCAAGTGGCGGGATACCCATAAACATCATTCGGATGATTCCGATGAGAGTGGCACAAAGCAATGAATACCACGGTCCCAGAAGTACGGAACAGACGATGTTTATCAGGTGTGCAGTAGGGCACATACCCTCGATTCTCAGAATAGGTGAGATGACAACGCCGATGGCAACCATCATGGCGAGCATGACCATTCTGAGTGTTTTTGATCTGTCTGTGTTCATAATAATGAACCTCCTTGAAATGAAGATTTGGTCTGCCGAAGCAGACATTATCAGTTGTGCAGGAAACAGATAAAATCCTGCAAAAAAAATCTGCCGGAATAACACACTGGCAGATTTTAATATACAAATACAGTCCCTACGCTGGCATTATCCATATCAGGTGCGGTCGAAGATCTATCTTCCTCTCAGCCTGTCCCACAGGCTCCCGTTGTTATTATCCATTATGCAGATTTTCTTTTGTTAGAGCGTATTTGAAAAATGCTTTACGCAAGATGTGCGTTACAATTTTTCAAACACGCTTTAGAGTAACACAAGCTTTTGGAAAAGTCAATGGGATGTAAAAGCAGGGTAAATTTTCTACAGTAAATTTGTTACTGTTCACACGCCACTGTCCCGCGAGGTGTTTTGGCATGAATATGCCAAAATCCCGAGACATACAAGCCAAAATTCCATTGCCGCAGGCAATCTGGAATGAATTTTGGCTACGTTACTGTGAACGGAGTGAACAGTAACGTAAATTTACACTACCTAATATTATTTTTAAGTTGACTTTTTATTTTTTTCAGCATATACTAACAGTAGCTAAGGAATGTGACGAGATTCCATGAAGCGACCTAAAGAAACAAAAGCCCTCAGAGTTGCAGCTCTGAGGGCTTTCTTGCTCGTTACGGTGAGCTGTTCCGTTTAGGCTGTTGCTGTCTAGCGTCTGCCGTCCAGCCATTTGCATATGTAGTAGCTAACTACGCCTGCTAAAACAGAGACAAGAAATGTGACGAGAATTTCTTCCATGAAACTCACCTCCTTTCTGCTGGAGGTTCGACAGCTCTTATAGTATATCATGGCTTAGGACGAATTGGAATAAAAAATCTATTTGTACTAAAACGATTGTCCGTGCTATGATTAACAGGTAGATGACAGACAGCATATGATAAAAAGAAGCTGTCTGCATGGACAGAAAGGCAGGTTAAATCTGATGAAACAGGAAAATTACATAAAGGGTATGATAATGATCATCCTGTCGGCGTTTTTCTTTGCTTGTATGAATGTGAGTGTACGTCTGGCAGGTGATCTGCCGTCTGTGGAGAAGAGTTTCTTCCGGAATCTGGTGGCGGCGGTGTTTGCAGCGGCGATTCTCTGTAAGAATCGTACAGTGCCGAAGGTGGATAAGAAATACTGGGGACCGCTGATTTTGCGTTGTGTGTGCGGGACACTGGGGATTCTGTGTAACTTTTATGCCATTGATCATCTGTTGGTGGCAGATGCATCGATACTGAATAAGTTGTCTCCGTTTTTTGCGATTATTTTTTCATTCCTTTTGTTAAAGGAAAAGATCAGACCGGTGCAGGCTGCGTGTGTTGCGCTGGCGTTTATAGGATGTTTATTTGTAGTGAAACCGGGATTTCAGAATGCGGCACTTGTTCCGGCACTGATAGGAGTCTGCGGTGGACTGGGGGCAGGAATTGCCTATACGATGGTGCGTGTACTGGGAACTCACGGAGTGAAGGGACCGGTTATCGTGTTTTATTTTTCATTTTTCTCCTGTTTGTCGGTTGTGCCGTGGATGTTGTTCCATTTCACACCCATGAATATGAAGCAGCTTGTGACATTGCTGATGGCAGGATTATTCGCAGCGGGTGGACAGTTTACGATTACGGCTGCATACACCTATGCACCTGCAGGGAAGATTTCCATTTTTGATTATTCGCAGATTATTTTTGCCACGATGCTGGGATTTATCCTGTTTGGAGAGATTCCGGATAAGTACAGCTTTACAGGATATGTGCTGATTATTCTGGCATCATTGGGTACCTTTCTTTATAATATGAGGGTAGCTAAGGCTGGTAAATGAAGAAGAAGTAAAAAAGGATTTTTTTGATTTTATCAAGTAAGTCTGATGAAATCCGATCAGTATATAGAATTGTTGGATTGTAAACTATAAAATAGAAAAAGTTGTCAATAAAAACGCTTTGTGTTAAAGTATCCAATATGTTAAAAAATTAAGGAGAAGGGTGTACAAAGATGTCTTTTATAAAAAATATTCCACTACGCCCTCACCATGGAATGTGCCTTGCATATTTCAAGGGTGAGGGATACAGTGATGGGTTTTCCGCACATATGCAGGAAATGCTGGATATTTTCCAGAAGGGAGCGAAGATACAGCTTCATGCAGATACAGACGAGATCTGTTCTGCCTGTCCCAATAATGAAAAAGGATGTTGTTCTTCCTTTTCGCTTGTAGAAGCATATGACAATGCAGTACTGGATTTATGTGGCCTGGAGAATGGACAGATTATGGAATTTGATGATTTTACAGATATTGTTCAAAAGAAAATCCTGGCATCAGGAAAGAGGAAAGAAATCTGTGGGAATTGTCAGTGGAACTCCATCTGTGAAAGCCAGAAGAGCAGATGGGAGAAATGCTAAGAAAAATAGAGTTACAGAATGAATAGCGTTCCGGTACAGAACAGAAGCTATGAATAAAAAAGTCAGATGCGCAAATAGTGCAGTAGAAAGGACATAACGATAAAAATGGAAAATACAGAATCACGTTTATATTTCGCCAGTGACTACATGGAGGGTGCACATCCTGCGATCATGAAAAAGCTGATGGAGACGAATCTGGAGAAAACAGTGGGATATGGTCAGGATCCATATACAGAAGAAGCGAAAGAAAAGATCAGAAAAGCCTGCAATGCACCGGAGGCAGATGTATTCCTGCTGGTTGGCGGAACACAGACCAATGCCACAGTGATCGATGCACTTTTGAAATCCTATCAGGGAGTTGTGGCTGCGGATACAGGCCATATTGCAACCCATGAATCTGGCGCCATTGAATTTGGTGGACATAAGGTTCTGATAGTACCGCAGAAAGATGGAAAAATCTCTGCACAGCAGATTGAGAAGCTGGTGAAGGATTTCTATGATGATGCCAACTATGAGCATATGGTAATGCCTGGAATGGTATATATTTCCCAGCCAACAGAATATGGTACCCTGTATTCCAGAGAAGAATTAGCAGCTCTCAGCAAAGTCTGCCGGGAAAATCATCTTCCCCTTTATGTGGATGGCGCCCGCCTTGCCTATGCACTGGCAAGTCCGGAGAACGATGTGACTCTCACTGATCTGGCTGAATTTAGTGATGCGTTTTACATTGGAGGAACCAAATGCGGAGCATTGTTTGGAGAAGCGGTGGTTATACCGCAGAAAGGACGGATTCCTCATTTCTTTACAATCATCAAGCAGCATGGAGCATTGCTTGCCAAAGGAAGAATCGCCGGGATCCAGTTTGGTGAGCTGTTTACGGACGGACTGTACCTGCGGATCGGCAAACCTGCAATGGAAGCTGCAGAGCAGATCAAGGCTGCACTGAAGAAGTATGGATATCAGCTTTCTCTGGATACGCCTACCAACCAGATCTTCTGTATTGTGTCTAATGATGTAATGAAAGAAATAGCCCAGGATGTGGAGTTCGGATTCTGGGAGAAGTATGATGAGACACACTCTGTGATCCGCTTTGCCACAAGCTGGGCTACTACTATGGAAGATACACAGAAACTGATTCAGATTCTGGAAAAAAATAAATAAGAGAAAAAATCAGTGGTCAGTTGATTTAAAGGAGTGTTACAGGCAGCATCAGGGCAATGGTGCTGCCTTTTTCGCTGCTCTGGGTTACTTTTACCTGGCCGTTGTGCTGTCTGGCAATCTCGCTTACAAGGGCAAGACCCAGACCGGCACCGCCCATGGCGCGGCTGCGGGATTTGTCCACACGGTAGAAGGGATCAAAGATTTTCTCCTGATTTTCAGGGGAGATACCGATGCCTGTGTCAGTTACCTCCAGGACTGCAGTCTCTGCAGAATGAATGCCTACAGTGACGGAACCGGAAGGCCGGTTATATTTGATTGCATTTTCAACCAGATTATAGACTGCCCGGTACAGAAGGATATAGCTGCCTGTAACAGTACAGTCACCTTCTGTCTGAATAAGCCGGATCTGATGCTTTTCTGCAACCGGGTCCAGATCGCAGAAAACTTCTTCTGTGAGTGCTGCAAGGGAAATGGTATCAGAACGCTCTACAGTCTGAAGACCTGTCATGTCCAGCAGAATTTCCGCAAGGTGGGAAAGCCGTCCGGTCTGTTCCTGAAGCATGGTGAAAAGCCTGTCGTATTCCTGGTGTGTGTGTTCCGGCTTCTTGTAAAAAACTTCCAAATTTGTCTGCATTACAGCTAAGGGTGTGCGAAGCTCATGTGCTGCACTTGCCACAAACTGCTTCTGTGCAGAGAATGCATTGTCCAGGCGGGCAAGCATGTCATTAAAGGATCTGGTCAGACGTGAGATCTCATCCTCTGAGAGTGGGACTTCCAGCGGTTCAGACAGATTCTGAGCCTGTACCTGGCTGATCCTGTCACTGAATCTGCGCAGAGGGGTCAGGGCTCTTCTGGTGACAAACCAGGTACAGATACTGCTGAGAAGAATAATGATACCTGTGGCAATCATGCTCTGGAACAGAAATTTATTTTTGGTATTCTGGATCTGGTTTTCCAGATCAGGGATGAGGATTTTTGGATCTACATTGATAGAGATCGGGTTTGAATTGTCAGGGGTGACCAGAACCACATAGTCGGAAATCCCTTCCAGACCGGTCACAGCAGAACGGCTGATAAAGAAATACATCAGTGCACAGGCTGTGATAACCAGTCCGGAGATCAGCAATGTGAGCCTCCACTGGAGGGAGAGCCTGCGGGGGGAAAGTTTTTCTGAATAAAATTTCATAGATAAATCCTTTCGTTTCATTATAATGACATAGTAGTATTTGAAATCTGAAAATATTTATTGTACAGATATGAATGATTTTTATTCTTCCAGAATATATCCCTGTCCAATCTTATTCTGTATAGGATCATATCCAAGGGCAGTTCGCAGTTTTTTTCTTAAAGAAGAAATATGCACCCGGATGGAATTACTGAAGCTGTTCACGCTGCCGTCCCAGAGATGCTCGATCATTTCCTCAGGGCTGATGATCCGGTTGCGGTGAAGCAGAAAATATTCCAGAAGTGCGCTTTCTTTCCTGGTGAGAGCCAGAGGCGTGCCATCTACACTGGCTTCTCTTGTACGTGTGTCAAAGGTAATGCGGCTGCATCTCAGGCAGACATCCTCCTGGATAAATTTGCGTCGGGTAAGGCTGCGGATGCGGGCTTCCAGCTCTTCGAAATGAAATGGCTTGGTGAGGTAATCGTTGGCTCCCAGATCCAGCCCCTCTACCTTATCCTGGATCTGTACTCTTGCGGAGAGTATGAGAACAGGAGTATTGGTATTGAAGGTACGGAACTGACGCAGGATTTCCAGACCGTCAATTCCCGGCAGGTTCAGATCCAGAAGGATCAGGTCGAAACGGCCGGTGGCAAGGAACTGAATCCCCTCCTTTCCGGTGGAGGCGCTGGCCACACGGTAGCCCTGGGGTTCCAGGATCCGTTCGATAAAGCTGCATATATTTTTCTCGTCTTCAATAATGAGGATATTCTCTTTTAGTATCATGGTTTAATATTCCCTCCAGTCTGGTAAGGTAAAAGTGAACATGGCGCCCTGGTCGTGGTTGGAGGCCCATATGGAGCCGCCGTGGGCAGTTATGATGGTTTTGCATATGGTAAGGCCGATGCCCATGCCCTTGTGGCTGTCGCCGTTCTGGTTCTGTGAGATGCCTCCGCCGTCAAAGAGGGTGCCAAGGAGTTCAGGGGCAATGCCCCGGCCTTGGTCGCGGATGCTGACCTCAAGGTGGTCTCCCCGGATTCCTGCAATGACGTCGATGGGAGAGCTGGAACCGGCGTGGAAAAAGGCATTTTCCATCAGATTGTTGATGACCTGCTCGATGAGGATGGCGTCCATGGGAACCATGATAAATGCCTCCGGGACGGAAACGTGGACCGGGCAGTCAGGAAACCGCTTGGCAAACCGCTGGACGGCTTCGGAGATCACTTCCTCTAAGGGCTCGTCTGCCTTGGCGATGGAGATCCCGCCCTTTTCGTCCTGGATTCTGGTGACGGTCAGAAGGTTTTCCACCATGGTCAGAAGCCACTGTGCATCCTCCTCGATGCCCTGGACCAGCCGGCGCTTGTCCTCCTGGGTCATCAGCTCCTCCTGCTCTAAATAGGTGGAGCTGGAGCCGATGATGGTGGTCAGGGGCGTCCTGAGGTCGTGGGACATGGCCCTCAGGAGGTTGGCTCTCATGGATTCCTTTTCCGCCTTCATAAGGCGCAGGTTCTGCTCCTGGAGCTGCGCTCCCTGGCGGGTCAGCATAATGCAGATGCTGCTGGAAAAACAGGAGATTAAGGCCATGCCTACGAAGGTAATAGGGTAGCCGGATATGGTAAAATTCAGCGACATAAGGGGATAGGTATAAGCAAAGTTGATCCAGAATACGCTGTAAATCGACGCCAGGATCCCGGCCCCGTAGTTGTTGGTGGCCCTGGCGATCAATATGATAGCCAGTATGAAAATGATGGGTATGTTGGTGGTATTGTTGCTCAGCTGGAAAAACAAGGCAGAAAGTAAAGTGGCTGCTGTCAGATAACCGATGGTAACAGGCAGGTTTTTTACCAGGGTTATGACAGCAGCCTTCAACTGAGTAAATGTCTGATGCAGGAATTTCATTGCTTCTCCTTTGACTGCGGTCTCATTCGATACTCTATTATAGCCTATGAGGGTGAGAACTGCAATGAAAATCCGTCTCTTTCCGCGGGTTTAGCGGAAAAACCGTCTGCCCCGCCGTCTGCGGCGCTTTTTGGGGGAGTAGGCTGAGGTGCCGCGCCGCTGCGCCACCAGGCGGTCAAAGTCGGCGGAGGAATATCCGATGTCCTCCAGACGCTCCAGCCTGCGCTGACGGCGCAGCTGTATGGCTTCCTCCTCCTTCTTTCTGCGGTAGAAAAAGATGAGGGCTCCCAGGCCGCTGACGGCCAGAAGGATGATGATTCCGATCAGAATCCCCCAGGGCAGGGAAATGGGAGCGGCCGGTTTCCGGGGCGTTTCCTGAGACTCGGAGATGGAGGGAGCCTGGGTTTGTCCTGCTGTTTCCGGGGAGGTCTGTTCTTCCTTCGCCGGCTGGTTTGCTGTGGCGGGATCTGTACTCATTTTCAGGCCCGGAGAGCGCAGGTAGACCTGTCCGGCGGAGTGTCCGTCATAGGTATAG
>ERZ894183.1589-NODE-1589-length-11836-cov-5.060861_pt1 | contig 11836 bp, 11 predicted proteins | sample MGYA00380279_ERZ894183 | MGnify/ENA primary metagenome ERZ894183 (study PRJEB32331, sample SAMN06328422) | human gut metagenome | biome: human gut microbiome; feature: stool | host: Homo sapiens | collected 2013-06-26 ... | reverse complement strand
GAGCAGAACAGGCCCATCGACTTTGTAGGCGAGGTCACCATTATGGCCGGGATGCCCCGCACCTCCGTCACCATCGAGGCCTCCACCCCGGTCACTGCTGTCTACATGAGCCGCCGGGACGCCGAGCGCTGGATCAGCCAGGATATGAATATCATGACCCTGATCTGCAGGCATGTGGCCTTCAAGCTGTACCGCTCCTCCTATACCAACGGAGCAAAATTATTCTACCCGCCGGGCTTTCTGCTGCTGGATTACATGGTCAAGCAGGGCTGCGCCCAGGGAATGGACCAGGAAAATCCCCCTGCCTCCATCACCATCGACAAGACCCGGCAGGTACTGCAGGAGGAGATCGGGATCAACGTAAAAACTTTGAACCGGACGATACGGCAGCTGAAAGAGGAAGGGTTTCTGGGGCTGTATAAGGGGAAGATTACTTTTGATAGGGAGCAGTGGATGAAGGGGATTGAGTGGCTGGAGAGGGAGAAGGGGAATTGATTTACTGATTGAAAAATGCCTTGTACCGTTCGGTTTTGCCGAGCTGTACAAGGCATTCCTCATATATAGCGCTTAATTAATGTATCCCAGATCCTTATGTTCAACCGGCAACCGGGCATTCATATGTTCCCGGCACATGGAAGGCATCGTCATACAAAAACTGAAGAAATTCTTCCGGATGATCCTTGTACCGCATCGCCAGCCTCATATGCCAGCTCTTCCTTCTCATCGTTATCCAGGTCTTCTGAAATGTCATGGAGTACGTGCTCCAGGTTTCTGGAAAAGTAATAAATTTCGTATGGGAACTCTGCCACTTCTTCCGATTGCATCAGGTGGCAGACAATCCTCCGCTTACTGATGCTGCACCGGACCAGCCGGTCTTTATTTTTTGCTGCAATGTACTTCACCGTCATATCCTCCCCGGCTGTAATGTCTGTTTGGAGTACACAAGAGCCAGCGCGTCTTCATCTGTAGGGCCTTCTACCAGAAGCAGGATAATCTTTTTAGTCATGGGCACCTGCCTTCCCAGCCCGGCGCATCGCCAGCTCCATCTCATAGATATTGGTCTCGTTATAAAGTTTCTCCTTCTGACCGCCCAGCTTGATGCTCCGTAAATAGGAGAGTCTTGTATTCTGCGTGTTTTTAATATAGGCAGATTTAATGTAGCGGTTATTCGGATTGACCGTAGTATAGATCAGGAACTCATTTTGCAGGACTTCCAACGGGCGAAGATTATGGGAGGTAAAAATCAGCTGCCCTTTTGCTTTCTCCTGCATGACCTCCAGACACTCTCCCAACAAATATTCATAGATCCCGGAATCCAGTTCATCCACGACCAGACAGTAGGCTTCCCGGTTATAGCAGGCCACCAGATTACTGCATATAGAGATCAGCTTCTTAATACCGGCCGACTCATACAGCAGCGGAATCCGCGCCTCGCCCCGGATTGTGATAACTTCAAACTGGATCCCGTCTTTCCCCTTCTCTGTCAATTTCTCAAATGCGTTGTAGATCTCGATCCGGATGTCCGGAACCAGTGATTTCATGACAATATTGATCTGCTCAATGGTATTTTTTACATAAGGAAAGATTTCTTTCGGCACCACATTGATGTCTGTGAGCTTGAGCATGATCCCCGTAATCTTCGGTTTCATGGCATCCGGCCAGTCCACATTTACAGGGATAGCATCCAGATTCAGCGCCAGAAGCCCATAATGTGTGTTCTCGATCACTGCCAGGTCATACAATCCATAATTCTGCAGCGGCTTCGTCAGCGCATAAATTTTCCCGGCTTCCCCCTGTACTTTCTCAAACACCTCCTGCGCCTTTTTTGAGAACAGGAAGGAACCAATTTCCGGGACCTGTTTCTCCTCATTGAAATTCTCAGCAGTCTGCTGTGCCACGCCCAGACCTACCATGCTCTCCATGTCCCGCTCAAAAACAGAATAGTATTTCAACGGGTGAAACAGCTCTTTTTCCCCTTTGTGGTAATCAAAAACGGGTGTCAGACGTGTCTGTTTTCCTTCTTCCAGCTTCTTCATACTGAGTTTTTCCCTGCTCAGGCAGAAGTTGTTCTCCCCGTTCTTTGTCAGCTCCACTTCATATTGTACAAACATAGTACCTTCATCTGCCCGGATCTCAAATTCATAAGTAACATGGCCACTCTTGCTGAGCGCATTGATATGATGATAAAAATGAGGCGGTATCCGCCTTCCGGAAAGCAGACATTTCAGGAGTACCATGCAGTCCACAACTACCGTTTTCCCGGAACCGTTCTGTCCGTAAATCCCCAGGATACTTCCGCTCTTTCCCTGGGAGAACTCCAGCCTGCCATATCCAACGTTTTTAATATTCTCTATTTCCATCGCGGCAAGACGAATGATATGATTCATTACAATGTACCTCCTTTGCCTTTGCTTTTATTATATGTTAAAATTCTCGTTAAGTAAATTCTTATTCTTTTTTTGTTAATATTTTTAACGATTTTATTTTTATTGCTCAAGCACTGAGAAATATTGTTATCAACCTCATATTTTACACGATAATTATCTGCTATATGTTTTTGTATAAAACCGAAGGGGATTTACACTCCCCCATCCTTAGGACACACCGGATAAAGCTAGGCGAAAATTTCTATAATTGATTATAAGCTGAAATAAAACCCTCAATAGTGCCGCAAAATCGGCCTACGTCTATACTACTCTTACCTTTAGCGAAAACATACACTATCCCGTCCTTTTTAAATGTATCTCTGTTATCCCAGGATATTTCTATTTTATCATTCACTTTTCTAAAATAAACATCTGCTAAGAATGAACCTGCCCTCGCCGAAAACCAAGAATGTCTGAACATCCAATCTTGTAATTCCTCATATTTCTCAATGTCATCTAATTCTATTTTGTAGCTGCGTTCACAAAGTTCTGCCGCTGAATCTCCAGATACTTCTAAAGGAAATTTATCATCTTGCAATATATACTTCAGGTTTTCCTGAAACCATTCTTTAATATCGTCAAAGTCTCTCCATCTGTATGAATAAATGGTTCCATTTACTTTAAATTGCAAAATATCCTTGCCATCAATATATAAAGACATTTGATAGGCATCCATATCTTTGCTTAATTCAATTGCAAATATATTTCTATTTCCAAGTAAAGTCATCATGCCTCCTAATACCAGTTGTTTGAGCGAAAGATCCGCCAGTCTGAAGATTATTTCTCATTGGCTTATCATAGAAGATCTTAATTTACGGACTTTTTTTCACACTCTCTTTGAGTTATACAATTATAACAATATCTGGTACTCCTTTTTCTTTAATCATAAAAATGCAGAAATTTCCAGTCAAGAGGGAAGCGAAAAATGGATGTTATTTTTCGAGTTTTGAATACATAGACCGGTTGTATCATCGCATCCATCGCCTTTCTCGATCAGAGAAACAAGCGAAATTAAAAATGCCCACCCTGTCGGCAAACAGGATGGGCGGTGTCCATTAGGACACTAAACTCATTACTGGGCATCCACTTTTGGAGTGGTGCTTTCTTTATGTCTATAGTATAGTCAAAATATTTCTGAATTGCAAGTATCTCTTTCCTTAAGTTTCCTCATAAATTTTTCAAAAAGTAAAATCCACCCGCTCCACATCACAATACCCCTCTGATCTCCGGTTCTCCCTTGAACATCCCCACAGGCACAGCTTCGCTCCGGTCCAGGTAGCACGCTCCAGAGTAAATATCTCATCAGCAAACCAGTAGCTTTCTCCATCTTCCGAATATCCCAGGCGGTATTTCTTATCTGCCCCAAGCTCCAGACGCAGCCATATTGTCTCTGTATCTGCCTTCTTCTGAAATACACATTCTTCCCAGGCCTCGCCTGTAAACTCACGTCCTGTAACGTATCCCCGGTAGCACCGGAGCTCATTTCCTGCATCTGTATGGTACAGCCCCATATAACCGTACTGATGTCCCTCCAGTCCGATCCCGCCAAAATCTCCTGGGGCCTTTCCAAACAGCTGCAGCTTTGCTGTCATAGTAAACGCAGGCTGCTTGGGAATCTGAGTAAGAAGATTGGGGGCATACCAGAGAAGGTTTTCTCTGCAAAGCCCTGTTTCAGGATCCTGCTTCTGAGGAAGGCAGTACAGCCTTAAATGTCCCGGGCGCGCTGTCAATGAATACGCTGAAGGATTCGGATTCGCCTGCCACTGCCACTGAAGTCCCAGCTCATCCCCTTCAAAATCATCTGACTGAGCAAGTTCTGCCCCGTCTCCGCCTTCAGACGGAAGCCTCCATTCCCTTACCGGCTCGCCGATCCCGTCTCCGTTCTGATCCTGACCGATAAACGGCCAGCCTTCCTGAAAACACATGGGCTGCAGGTGTATGATCCGCCCCAGCTCGATCACATCCTGAAAATGTATAAACCAGTCTCCTCCATTGCAATCGGTGACCCAGCCTCCCTGATGAGGCCCATTTACTTCTGTATTTCCCTGGTGCATCACCACCCGGTATTCATATGGCCCGTAGACACTCCGGCTTCTAAGACAGGCCTGCCAGCCCTCTGCAACGCCTCCCGCCGGCATCAGAATGTAGTAGTATCCGTCCTTTTTATAAAATTTTGGTCCCTCACAGGTAGGAGCAATCTGCTCCCCCTCAAAAACCAGAACCGGTTCCCCGGTAAGCTGTCTGCAGTCTTCATCGATCTCTACCACAGAAATCCTGTGTTTAATACCGCTGCGGCTGTTGGCATAGGCAAATACCATATACGTCTTTCCGTCCTCATCCCAAAGGGGACAGGGATCGATCCAGCCCTTTCCTTCCCACAGCATATTTAATTCAAATTCACCATAAGGATCCCTGCTTCTTGCAACCATGATTCCCTCATCTACAAGAGGAATAAAAACATAAAAAGTTCCCTTATGGAAACGGATCGATGGCGCCCAGGTACCCGATCCATGACTGGGCATGTTATATTTTTCAAAAGGAAGAGATCTGACACAATAATTGATCAGCTCCCAGTGTACCAGATCCCTTGAATGTAAAACCGGCACTCCCGGCAGATAAGTAAAGGAGGAGGATACCATATAGTAATCTTCCCCCACCCGAATTACATCAGGGTCTGAATAGTCTGCATACAAAATAGGATTTTTATATGTATTCATCGTTTTGTTTTCCTTTCTATCAAACGAGCCAGTTCTTCGGCAATATGATGATGACCCATATCAGAAGGATGGAGCCCATCTGAGCTTAACCCTGTCCAGTTTCCCAAAGCCTCTATTCCATTTACATAAAACACCCCTTCAAACAGGCTTGACAGCTTCTCCACACATTTTTGTACCTCCCGCCTGAAGCCTGTGATCTGAGGATTTCTATTATAATCATAATGATTGTAAAATATATCTGTAACAAATACAGGCTGATTTGGTTTCATCTTTTTGATCTGATACAAAAAATCCCAGACAGCCTGGTGCAGCCTGTCACAGTCCCACAGCTCCAGTACATTTACCCCCAACTCCAAAAGTGCCATATCCCAGTCATCCCGGCTTCCGATATAACAGCTCATGGCCGGATCCATCCAAGCACTTCCAGCACAGCCCAGATTAATCAGATCCATTCCCAGCCTTTGTGCAAGCTGAAAGGCAAATGTATGAGAAGGGAGGGAGGCATTTCCTCCGTGAGTGATCGAAGATCCATAAACCAGAATCTTTTTTTCCGGAAGCTGATCTTCTTCTGGCTCCCGGATCTTCCCCTTTATGCCGCCAATGCAGCACCCCCAGTCATAAGGCAGAAGGATCCGTGTGACCTCTGGAGCAAAATTTCCATTTCCCCTAAAATTCTGTATATGTTTCCAGTCCTGTCTGCGGATCCTGATCTCATTTCCTTCTACCCCCACAGGCCAAAGGCCGATCTCATAGCTTCCCTGAAATTCTCCCTGAAACACCTGCGCTGCTCCATACTCCAGTACAGGCATACGGACAGAAGCCCTTCTCAGGGAAAGAACTGCCTCCTCTCCTTCCATGACAAAGCGGATTTCGCTGTTGCTCATAAAACGGATATTTTCCCTTGCCTTTTGATTCAGCCTGTATCTTACCTCCCGGGGCACCCGGTCCATCTGGTAATCCCCGTACTCCGAATCAAAGGTAAGCTCAGAAATATTATGGAAAAGCGCTCCCTGAAATTCCATCCTTTTACCCTTTCATTCCCGTTGTGGCAATCCCCTCTACAAAGTATTTCTGAGCCGCAAAGAACAGCAGGATAAGCGGGATCACAGATACCAGAGCCATGGCCATAATCTGGTTCCACTGAATATTGGAGGTAACATCAATACTCATTCTCAGAGCCAGGGATAAGGGATATTTTGATACCGAATTGATATAAATGTTGGTATTGAAAAAGTCATTCCAGGTCCAGAGGAACTGAAACAGTCCGGCAGAAAACAGAGCTGGCTTTAACAGGGGCAGAAGGATGCTGACAAAGCACTGAAATGGCCCGCATCCGTCCATATAGGCAGATTCATCCAGATCCCTTGGCAGGCCTCTTAAAAACTGTACCATCATAAATACAAAAAAGGGATAACAGCCCACTGCTGCCGGCGCAAAGAAGGTCATATAAGAATCCAGCCAGCCCAGCTTGTTAAATAACGCATATCTTGGAATGATAATGATTGCATTGGGCAGCATCAGCGTAGCAATCAGAACCATAAAAAGAATTTGATTTCCAGGAAAATCAAATCTTGCAAAGCCATAGGCTACAATGGAGCAGGAAATCAAGGTCAGCAGCGTAGTAGGAATAACCAGTAAAAAAGTGTTGATAAAATATTGAGCATAGGTATATGTGCCTGTTGTTTTCCACCCTTTTACAAAGGCCTCCACGCCCCAGCTCTCCGGCAGCAGCTTAAGACTTCCAAAGATTTCCTGATTGGTTTTAAAGCAGGCAAAAAACATCCAGATCACAGGAAACAGCATCACGATCCCTACGATCCCCAAAAGTATGTATGTAATGCCTGATTTCAGCGTTTTATGTTTCATAGGGACCTCCTAATTATCATAATATACCCATTTTTTAGATGTTGCGAACAGAATCAGTGTCATTACCAGGATCACCGCAAACATGATCCAGGATGTAGCGCAGGCATATCCCATTTTAAAATACTTAAAAGCGTCTGTATAAAGCTTCATGCCCAGCACATAGGTGGCTTTATTGGGGCCTCCGTTTGTCACCACAAAAGCAGAGGTAAAATTCTGCAGGGCCGTGATCAGCTGCATAATAATATTAAAAAATGCAATAGAGGTGATCATGGGCAGGGTGATCTTAAAAAACATCCTGGGCTTTGAAGCTCCATCGATCCTGGCTGCCTCATAAAGAGACTGGGGCACCTGCTTTAAAGCTGACAAAAACAGCACCATAGATGAACCAAACTGCCATATCTCCAGCATACAGATCGTAACCACTGCATTTCCCGGGGTTCCAAGCCATTTCACTGATGGGAGATGGACTGCTGTTAAAAGGCTGTTTATAAATCCGTCATTCATAAACAATACCTTCCACAAAATTGCCACTGCCACTGAGCCGCTGAGAAGGGAGGGAATATAATAGACGGTGCGGATAAAATTGATCCCTTTTAAATTCCGGTTCAGGATCATGGCGATGATCAGTGCCAGAACTACTTTTCCCGGCACTGTTATAAAGGTATATTTTAATGTAACCGCCAGTGAATTCCAGAATTCCTTATCCTTTGTAAAAAGCCTTATATAGTTATCCAGTCCTACAAATTCCGGGGCATGAAAAATGTCATAATCCGAAAAAGAGTAAAACAAAGAACTGATAAATGGATACAGCTGAAATATAAGAAATCCAAAAATCCAAATACAGACATACATAAACCCGATCTTATTGCGTTTCGTCCAGCCGCCATGGCGGGGAACCGCCATCGTTTTTGGTTTTTCCATAAAGTTTTCCTCCTTAAACCGGCCCGGACAGGAGCTGCCCGGGCCGTTAATCCTTAACGGTACATCATGTTCAGTTCAATCCGGCCAGATAATCTTCAATCAGCTCGATAGCATTATCTGCTGCTTCCTCCGGTGTACTCTGTCCATAAGCAATGCTCTCGATCATATCTTCCTGGATGGCGTATACCTCTGCACTGGTGGTATAGCCTTTATCGCTTTTTCCATTCAGCCCAGCTGCCAGATCTACTGCTTCTACCACAACCTCATTTAACAGGCCCTCCTCAGTGCAGAGCTCTCTTGCTGAAGCCGTCGGCGGAATAGAACGTACATCCTTTAACGTAAGCTGTGCTTCAGAATTATTGTAGAAATAATTCAGGAAATCAATGGCCTCCTCTACGTGCTCAGATGCCTTATTCACAGTCATATACTGAGGTGTATCTGCAAAGAATCCGTCATTGACCCGATCCTCTGCCATGGGCATCTGAACTACCGTACACTCTGTTTCCGGAATCGCATCCATCAGCAGATTGATACTGGAGGTGGGTCCAAAACCGAATACAAACTTTCCGTCCATCCATTTTGGATTGGTATGGATCTGCTGCTTAAAGGTGGCACTGTCCTCTGCCGGCTCAAATACTCCCTGATCATAGCAGTCCTTAATATACTGAAGCACCTCTACCAGCTGATCTCTGGTAAAGCTCATTTTCTTCTCACTGTCGATAATAAAGGATTCCCCTGTCATCTGGCGGAGATAGGGCCTCAGCACATATTCACACAGGATCTTGGTATCTACATTTAAGAAATAGTAGTCCGGATTTTCTGCATGAACCCTGGCTCCGTCCTCCAAAAGAGAGTCCCAGGTGATCTGCTTGTCCAGATCCACTCCGCAGGCTGCGGCCGCTTCCGTATTGGCTACCATAGCAAGACTGGACATTCCAGTTGGCAACGCCAGCAGCTTCCCGTCAAAGGTTCCGAACTGGTCAATAAAGGTCTGATCAAAGCCAGATACATCAAAAATCTCCGGATACTCATAAAAATCTGCAAAGAAATCGCCTCTGGACACAAAATCCGGCAGAGAATCTACATTCTGCTGCATAATATCAGGGGCTGTGCCATTTGCCAGCATGGTAGAAACCTTGTCAATGTAGCCCTGGTCCGAATTCATCTCTGCTTCGATCTTAATATTGGGATGAAGGGCCTCATACTGTTCAATGACTGCCAGTGTAGCCTCATTTCTCTCATCGCCTCCCCACCACATAAAGCGCAGTGTGATCTGGTCTCCCGAAGCAGTTTCTCCCTCTGCTCCGCTCTGTGTCTGATTTTCTGCAGGCGCCGGTTCATTGGTACAGCCTGACAATGCTCCGGCAGCTACCATGCCTGCCATAAATAATGCTGCAAATCTCTTAGTCCTTTTCATCTGACTAACCTCCCGTTTTTGCTTTCTGAAGCTATTGTAACAGCCAGGCTTCCATTTTTAAAGAAACACGGATTATTAAAAGGTGTCATTCCTTATCCCCTTCAAAGAAAAAGTATCATTTTTTACGAAAATTCTTCATTACAAAGCATCTTCACTGGAAATACTGGTTGGAGAATCTATTTTTTTGTACTATTATGATAAAGACAAATCAGCAGGAGGAATTATACATGTATCAGGTCATTGTTGTAGACGACGAAGCAAAGATCCGCAGCGGCATCGCTCATCTGTTTCCCTGGAAACAGCTGGGTTTTGAGATTGCCGGGGTCTTTGCCAATGGAAAGGAGGCTCTTGATTTTCTTGAGTTTCATCCCGCAGACCTGATCCTTTCTGATATACGAATGCCCCTTATGGACGGCCTGGAGCTGTCCAGACGCCTTTGTTCACTTCAGCCTGCTCCGCGGATCATCTTCTTCAGCGGCTATCAGGATTTTGACTATGCCAGACAGGCGATTAAAAACGGTGTGTTTGATTATCTCCTGAAACCTGTCAAATACGAAGATCTGTTAGACTGCCTGACACGTATCCGTGAACTGTTGGATCAGGAGCGCGGAAAGCCGGAAGCCCAGGAAGACAGCCTCAGCTATTATGATAAAATCATAAGTACCGTTCAGAATTATCTGAATACTGAATATCAAACTGCAACCTTAGAACAGGCTGCAAGGCTTGTAAATCTAAGCCCTAACTACCTGTCCAAACTTATGAAGGAACATTCTGAGCAGAGCTTTTCAGACTATCTTCTTAAGACACGAATGGAAAACGCGGCCCGGATGCTGGAAAATATCCAATACAAGCAGTATGAGATCGCCTACCGGGTAGGGTACGACAACCCTAAAAATTTTTCACGGGCGTTTCATCAATATTATCATATGACGCCCTCTGAATACCGGGCCGGACAAGGGAGAAATGGGAAATGAGAAAAAGGAATTTTATTAAAAGCTTTTTATACTATTTCGGGATCATTACCCTGCCTCTGGTACTGATTTTCCTTATCTATCTTGCATTTACCATTCAAACCAAGCAGGACGAGCTTCAAAAACACGCGGCCCGGTCCGCCGGAGCCGTCCAGGACAGCTATGCCCTGGTCATGGACAACGCAAATATGCAGTATGATATTCTTTCCAGGAACCCCCGGCTTTCTATTTCCCTGCGCAAGTATCTGTCCCATGAAAAAACCAATTATCTGGACAGCATCCTGACCAACAGCATTTTGTCCAATTTTTCTTCCATGACTAATAATGCACCTTATATTGCCTCCGTTTATTACTATCAGGACGGATATGATTCTGTTTTAACCTCGACTACCGGCAGTGTGGTACCTCTCTCCCAGTTTTTGGATTCAGACTGGCTGGATTCCTATCACACTTCTGAAGAAAACCAGTGGATCGAACGCAGAAATATGCGGACCTACGCCTATGCACAGCCGGTATCTGTACTTACATATTATAAAAAACTGAGTATGTTTCAGGGCGTTGTGGCGGTAAATCTGTATGCGGACCGAATCCGGGAGCTTTTAAGTGCCGGTACGGATCTTGATCTGTTTTTTATTACGGATCTTTCCGGTAATCTGCTTTTAGAAAGCAGAGACGGAACCGGATTTTATGAACGGAACCGCGAACAGCTTGCAAAAGGAGAATACCAGGGCTGGATCACGGACAACCATATGCGTTATCATGTGCAGACAGCCTATGCAGGATATGGCACTTACATCATCACCTGCATCAGTCATTCCAGCTATTATCAGGCCCTGTATGCCATGCTGCTTCAGTTTCTTATGATGCTGACTGCTATCATTGGTATATCTCTGTGGATCTCCTACACCATAACAAAGAAAAATTTTCAGTAGATTGATTACTTTATCCGCCTGTTTTCTGATGCCGAGCGGGGAATCTATAATCAGGAGCGCCCTGCATTTATAAAGGATGAATATGATCTGATCCTGAACAATATCGTCCAGCTGTTTCTCAATAAAACATTTTTGCAGAATACTCTGGAGCTGAAGGATCAGCAGCAAAAGGTTGCGGAAATGAAAGCGCTGCAGCTGCAGATCAATCCTCATTTTTTATTCAATACACTGCAGACCTTAGACTTTAAAGCCCTTGAATACACTGGCCGCCCTACTGCCGTAAACCAGATGATCGAAGCTCTTTCTGATATTTTAAAATATTCCCTTGGCCGTCCCGGCTCTCAGGTCACTCTTGGAGATGAGATCGATCACTTGAAGAAATATGACAGTATCCAGCGGTACCGCTATGAGGACAAATACATCCTGTATTATGAATATGAAGAAACCCTTCGATCCATTCCTTTTATGAGGCTGATCCTGCAGCCGCTGATCGAAAACAGCCTGTACCACGGCATCAAGCTGCTGCCGGGCTCCGGCTTTATCAAGCTGCGGATCATTGAGAGAAATGGATTTCTCATATTTTCTG
>ERZ894183.1587-NODE-1587-length-11849-cov-4.685518_pt1 | contig 11849 bp, 8 predicted proteins | sample MGYA00380279_ERZ894183 | MGnify/ENA primary metagenome ERZ894183 (study PRJEB32331, sample SAMN06328422) | human gut metagenome | biome: human gut microbiome; feature: stool | host: Homo sapiens | collected 2013-06-26 ... | reverse complement strand
CTATCTGCGTGCCATAATTAAGCATTGCCATCAGGATGCCTATGTCCGTAGTATATACTTTGAAACAATCTTTGATGGCATTGCCGTCTAAGGGCAGTTCCGTTATGGATGTGTTATAGCATCGTTGAACTATTCCGGCATCCTCCAACCATTGGATGCTTCCCATGTATTGCGAAGCCCGGCCACCTTTCTTGACTACGGAATACTGGAACTTCTTGTTCTCCTTTGCTAATTGTGTTGGGATGGACTCAAAACATTCGCGGATATGAGGTTTGTCGGAATCATCGGCATACTTCACCATATCCTCTTCGTATTCGGCAATGAGATTGCGTTGTATCTTATATATAAGTTCGATGTTTTTTGTTTCAAGAAAGCAATTCACCACCTCAGGCAGACCGCCAACAATGACGTATCTATACAGCAACTCCATCATCGCCTTATGAATACCATCGGGAACAGCGGTTTCGTTCTCGAAGCAAGTTCTGACGGAGCCAATCACCGCATCATTGATGCCGTTTGCCCAAAGAAATTCCTCAAAGTCCAAGGGGTACATGTCTATGACCGTTTCATATCCCACAGGGACGGAATCTTGCCCCTCTTCCTCGTTTTTCCTCTTGCTTTTGCCGTAACCTTTCACGCCTAAAAGTGAGCCTGTGGCAATAACATCGAAACGTCCATCTATATGAAAGGACTTCAAGGCTGTCCTCGCTTCCTTACATTCCTGTATCTCATCAAGGATAATGCAAGTCTTTCCATTGACGAAACGACTGCCGGGAATCAAAGCCGATAAGTTGAGTATGATGGTGTCTACATCTATATTGCCCGTGAATGCCGACTTCTTATCCGGCTCAAGGATGAAGTTCATATAGACAACATTCTCATAATGCTCTTTTGCAAACTTCTGAACAATGTATGTCTTTCCGCATTGACGGATACCCTTTATCACAAGAGGCTTCCTGTCCTTTACCTCTTTCCATTCGGTCAAATATGTTTCTATCTTCCTTTTAAGCATAGCTTTTCACGATTAGCACAATGCAAAAATACATTTTTCCAAGCGAATACACAAGAACTGACACACTTTTCGGAACGAATGTCACCGATAAGCACACATTTTTCGAAACGAATCAACAAAAACTCCCCTGCAAATCACCGAAATCCGAAGAAAAACGCTACCTTTGTCTACACAAGCGTTCTGTAACATCCATGCGGAAATGTCCTATTGGTCAGTGGCTTGAAACTGATGGCGGACATTTTGCAAATGGGCTGGAGAGAGGCGGTACAATACGTATGTGCAAAGGCGGTTAAAGATAGCCACTTGCATTTGTCCCCATTTTCTGTGAACTTGTCAGAAGTGAGGTTGTACCGATTAAGATGAATGGTCACTGATTATCAGTGATGTGAATATGTTGCGTCGGCAAGTAAAGCTAATCATATATACCCAGTTATCCCCAAAACAAAACGATGAGAGATTTTCCTTTATAGATAGCTTAGGATGTTCAGTTCTCCTATCTCCCATTTCAAAACAAAGGCTGTCCATTATCTAATATGTGACAGCCTTTCTATGAAAGTTTTCTTCAGATAAATATCATACTTTTTTCATAAACTCCTTCGGTGTTTTTCCAAAATACTCCTTATACCTGCCTCTTAAGTTTTTCAGATTTCGCATACCCACCATTTCAGCAACCATAGTCACAGAAAATTTTCCGCTTTCCAAAAGTTCCCGTGCCTTCTCCATCCTGATTCTCGAAATCAAATATTTGGGTGCTTCTCCCGTCAACAACTTCCACTTATTATAAAAGGTTGTCCGGCTCATGCACATCCTGGAGGCAATATCATCTACTGTCAAATCCTCTTTATCCATATTCTCCATAATGTAAAGCTTCACTTCATTCAAAAATGCCAGATTGGCATCCTGCTGAGCCCGCTCCATAGGTTTCGTTAAAAAATCTTCTCCAAAAACTTTCTGAAGAAATGTCTTCCGAAGAAAACGGCTATTATTTATCAATATGGATATTTCCACTTTAAGGTCCTCCAGATTAAAGGGCTTACATACAAAGAGATCAGCTTGAGAAGAACAACGCTTTTCCCGCCGTTTCACATCAATGTGCGCCCCCATCAATATCACCGGAATAAAGGAGGTGTCCCTCGACGTCTTCAGTTTAGAAGAAAGTTCCTCACCGCTCATACCTTTCAACATGATATCACAAATCACCAAATCCGGATACTCTTCACATATTACCTCCAATGCTTCCTGACCGTCATCAAAGCTCCTCACTACAAAACATTCCGATAAACGTTTCTCAAGATAATCCTTGAATCCCTTGTCATTATCCGCAAGTATCACTAAAGGTCTATCCATATTTTTTTTCTTCGAGAAACCATGGAAAGCCATTTCCGACTCATTCACCTGAAAAGTGTCCGGAATATTTAAGGATGTATACCCCCCCGAAACCGCACACGAACATCTTATGGGAAATCGAAGCAGAGCCTCCTTTTCCAAAGTCAGTATTTTCCCGTCACATATATTCATCAACTTGTCAAAAAACACACCGCCCATGCCATACTGCTTGCCATGCAGAGGTCGCAGAATAGGAAGCCGCGACGAGTACCATCTGCAACATTTCAGAAATCGCTTGTTGCCTGTATCCTTAATCCTGATTGCCCAGTAATCTCCCTTCAACGAAACCTGCATCGAGAGATGCGTTTCCGGCAGAGAACACTCGATGGCACTCAATACAAACCGGTCGATAACCGGAGATATCTTTCCCGGATCAAACCAAGCGCTTGCATAGTCAAAATCCGGAACCAAATCCAGCTTCATCTGTAACCCGGCCACATGAGACTGTAAAAAAGACACTTTCTTCCTCATAAATGCGCCGATTTCATGTTCTGCAACTACCAGGCTACCAGAATTGCCAAATAGTCGTTTCAACTCCATCAACGCTATCAAGTGCTGCTCCAGCCCGCCTATATGATGAAGTGCAACAACCAGTTCCTTCTTTATGTCTTCCGGACAGTCTCCTTCGTAAACTGCCCCTAACGGTGTCTTAATCAAAGAAATGGGATTACGTATGTTTTGAAAGGTATCAATGAAATACTGATTTCCCTCTTTCAGTAAATCTCTTTCTTCACTGATACAGAGTAAATGGAACAAAAGCCAACATAATATACAGATTCCACTAGCCACTATTGGCAGAACAGACCAGGGAACCTTATGATATACGCCGATGGATAGCAGGAAAACGCATAATGACACTACTATTATTATTATCGATAAATGTTTCATACTATTATAAGTTTAAGTAATAATGATTCATACTAATATATACCCGAGTTTTCAGTCAATAGCAGGATAATCCCAAGTATGTCATCAGGAGGCGGTCTAATGGGGGAACGGTAGGTTCCTTGAGTCATCGAATTCACCTTACCAACCCTCGTTTGCTAGAAGAGCCTGCATTTCGTCCACCTGTATTTCATACCCAGCAACTCTCTAAACCATTCATTTCCCATGCCCAACGTATCTTTAAATATCAATACAACATTCCGCTTATCCAAGATAGCTCCAATCAATTATTCTCAAACAAAATAATAGTATAACAAACGGAAAGGCTAAAAAGATGATACCACTTCACACATATTCTTATCATACTCACATATCTTGCGCATGAAACAGAAAGACATTATCTTTGCAGCATGAAACTAGAACTGAAAGAAAACGGAGGATTACCGGCACATATACTCTGGACACTTGCTATCGTAGCTGGCGTGTCCGTAGCCAACTTGTATTACAATCAACCCCTGCTTAATATCATGCGGCATGAATTGGAAGTTTCTGAATTCAAAACGAACCTCATTGCCATGATTACACAAATCGGATATGCGCTGGGATTATTGTTCATCGTCCCATTAGGAGACCTCTATCGACGCAAGAATATCATCCTGACGAATTTCTTCCTACTCATATTTTCCCTTCTAGCCATTGCCATGGCACCGAACATCTACATCATCTGGGCAGCATCACTCATTACCGGCATCTGCTCCATGATACCCCAAATATTTGTACCGATTGCCTCGCAATTCTCACGCCCCGAAAACAAGGGACGGAATGTAGGTGTCGTCATCTCAGGATTACTGACTGGAATACTTGCATCACGTGTTGTCAGCGGATTTGTGGGTGAAGTGCTTGGCTGGCGTGAAATGTACTTCATCGCCGCTGGAATGATGTTACTATGCGCTATCGTTGTATTAAAGGTACTACCGGACATACAACCGACTTTCCAAGGCAAATATTCCGGGCTGATGAAGTCTCTTTTCTCATTAGTAAGAGAATACCCCTCTCTACGAATCTACTCGATACGTGCAGGACTGGCCTTTGGCTCATTCCTTGCCATGTGGTCCTGCCTTGCATTCAAAATGGGAGAAGCCCCGTTCCATGCATCCAGCGATGTCATCGGCATACTAGGGCTCTGCGGCATTGCCGGAGCCTTAACCGCATCTTTTGTAGGAAAATATGTAAAAAAAGTAGGCATACGCAATTTCAACTTTATCGGTTGCGGATTGATTCTCTTTGCCTGGTTACTGTTCTTCATCGGTGAAAACACCTTTATTGGTATCATTGCCGGAATCATCATCATTGACATAGGGATGCAATGCATCCAACTTAGCAACCAGACAAGTATCTTCGAACTAGACCCGCGCGCTTCGAACCGTATCAATACAGTTTTCATGACTACTTACTTTATTGGCGGTTCGATGGGAACATTTCTGGCGGGCAGCTTTTGGCAACTGTATGGTTGGCACGGAGTTATCGGTACCGGAGTCGTTTTAACCGGAATTTCTTTATTAATTACGACTTTCTACAAGAAGTGAGTCAACAAAACGGACGGTCAAACCGTTTATTACAATAAAAAAGCCAATGAAATACGGAGTTAACAGACAAATCTTACTTATCACAGCCGGCACCGTCTGGATTATAGCCGGTGCGAATATTCTGCGAATAGGAATTGTAACCTGGTTAAACACCTCCCAAGATTGGATGTTCAAAATAGGAGAAGCTACCGTCGTTTTCTTGTTATTCTTCGTTCTGGTGTTCAGAAGACTTTATTATAAACATACCCAACGAATCGAACAAAAGAAAGAACACAAAAATTGCCCGTTCTCCTTTTTCGATGTGAAAAGCTGGATTACAATGATCTTCATGATTTCTCTGGGAATTACTATACGTAGCTTCCATCTTCTGCCCGAAACGTTCATTTCTGTTTTCTATACCGGATTATCCATTGCCCTCATCCTGACAGGGGTACTTTTCATCCGTTACTGGTGGATAAGGCGTAAGACTTTCGCTAATTGAGCCGGTCTTATACATATTCCAATCAAATACAAACTTATAATAATTTTTATTGCCTGACATTTTGAAGCAAAAGATTTCATTCTTTTTTGTTGTATCTTTGCGCGGCTATAAACAAAACAGTAGCCGGAAAACAAATAAAAGGTTATAAGAATCAACATGAAGAAAGCCCCCTCTCCCCTTGTATCATTGATACCGATCATTGTACTGGTGTTATTATTGTTTGCCACTATCCGCACATTTGGCAGTGATGCCCTAAGCGGCGGAAGCCAAGTGTCACTACTCACCACTACAGCTATTTGTATCCTTATCGGTATGGTGTTCTATAAAATTCCCTGGAAAGATTATGAGCTCGCCATCACCAACAATATTGCCGGAGTGGCAACAGCCATTATTATTCTATTGATAATCGGTGCGTTGAGCGGGATCTGGATGATTAGTGGAGTAGTGCCTACGCTAATCTACTACGGGATGCAAATTATCCATCCCAGTTTCTTCCTGGCATCTACCTGCATCATCTGCGCATTGATTTCCGTCATGACCGGAAGTTCGTGGACTACCATTGCTACCATCGGTATCGCCCTGATGGGTATCGGAAAGGCGCAAGGTTTTGAAGACGGCTGGATTGCCGGAGCCATTATTTCAGGGGCATACTTCGGAGATAAAATATCTCCTTTATCCGAAACCACCATCCTGGCTTCTTCCATCACAGATACTCCCCTGTTTCGTCACATCCGTTATATGATGATTACTACGGTTCCATCTCTTGTCATTACGCTAATTATTTTCACTGTAGCAGGATTCTCTCATGATGCCAACAATACACAACACATCGCAGAAGTGGCAACAGCTCTGAATGAAAAGTTTCATATCACTCCGTGGCTGCTGATAGTTCCCGTAGTAACCGGCATATTGATAGCGAAGAAAGTGCCGTCTATCGTTACGCTGTTCCTGTCCACCCTGCTGGCTGCTGTTTTTGCTTTGATCTTTCAGCCGGATTTGTTGGAAGAAATTTCAGGAATTGCCGCTTCCGGATTCGATTCACTGTTTAAAGGACTGATGATGACTATCTACGGAGAGACAAATTTACACACGGATAATGCCGTTCTGACAGATTTAATTGCCACACGTGGCATGTCAGGAATGATGAATACGATTTGGTTGATACTATGTGCCATGTGTTTCGGCGGAGCAATGACAGCAAGCGGCATGGTGGGAAGTATCACTTCCATCTTTGTGCGCTTTATGAAGAAAACAGTCAGCGTGGTCAGTGCGACGGTTTGTTCCGGTCTGTTTCTTAATCTGACCACTGCCGATCAATATATCAGTATTATTCTGACGGGAAATATGTTTCGCGATATTTATGCCAAGAAAGGGTATGAAAGTTGCTTACTAAGCCGTACCACGGAAGATGCAGTAACCGTTACATCCGTATTGATCCCGTGGAACAGCTGTGGAATGACTCAAGCCACTATCTTGAGTGTACCCACACTTGTGTATCTCCCTTATTGTTTTTTCAACATTATCAGTCCTTTAATGAGTATCACCGTGGCAGCCATCGGATATAAAATTGCAAGACGTTCGTGAACAATCTGGCATGCTCTTTGTTTTTGCAATAAACGAACAACGTATTAAACCTAAACAAAAAAAAGTTATGAAAAAGTTTATTGCATTAGTAGCATTAGTATTAGTGAGTGCAAGCACAATGATGTATGCACAAGAAAGTAACGCAGCAGCACGCCGCGCAGAAAGAAAAGCAGAAAGAGATGCAGAGAGAGCAAAACTCCGTGCCGAAGAAGAGGTGCAGGACATGGTAGCCTACCAACAAGCTGTACAGGCTTTGAAAAACAAGCAATTTGTTCTGGAAGCTAATCAGGTTGTCTTCCGCAACGGTATGAGTGCTTTTGTTACTTCAAACACCAACTTCGTCCTGATGAACGGCAACAGAGCTACCGTACAGACTGCTTTCAACACTCCTTACCCTGGTCCTAACGGAATCGGTGGTGTGACAGTAGATGGTAATTCTTCGGATATGAAGATGAATATCGACAAAAAAGGAAATGTGAACTGTTCATTCAGTGTTCAGGGTATCGGCATCTCCGCTCAAGTATTTATTAATATGAGCAGTGGAAACAATACAGCTTCGGTTAGTATCAGCCCGAACTTCAGCAACAACAACCTGACATTGAACGGAAATATCGTTCCGCTTGACCAGTCAAATATCTTCAAGGGACGTTCCTGGTAATCCGAATACAAGAATCTTATCATAACTCCGCTACAAATCACGCAAAATGCGTACATTTGTAGCGGAGTTTTTTTTATTCAGTATGGCTTATGAGAGAATTTATCATTGCAGACAATCAGGATATCAGTAAGGCAGGAATGATGTTCCTGTTGAGTAAACAAAAGGAGGTATCCCTCCTTTTAGAAGATGACAACAAGGCTGAACTGATTCAGCAGCTACGATTGTATCCGCAAGCAGTGATTATTCTGGATTATACTTTGTTCAATTTTGCGGGGGCAGATGAATTGATTGTCTTGCAGGAAAGATTCAAGGAAGCCGACTGGATTCTATTCTCTGACGAACTAAGCCTGAACTTTCTCCGCCAAGTATTATTCAGCAGCATGGCTTTCGGGGTAGTGATGAAAGATAACTCAAAAGAAGAAATCATGACTGCCATTCAATGCGCCACCCGCAAACAACGGTATATTTGCAATCATGTCAGCAATCTGCTGCTTTCGGGAACTTCTTCTCCGCTGGCAGCGTCAAGCATGGACGACCATTTGCTGACGCAGACAGAAAAGAATATCCTAAAAGAAATTGCATTAGGGAAAACAACGAAAGAGATTGCCGCAGAGAAAAATCTTAGTTTCCATACGATCAACAGCCATCGTAAGAATATCTTTCGCAAATTGGGAGTGAATAATGTGCACGAGGCTACTAAATATGCGATGAGGGCAGGGATTGTGGATTTAGCCGAATACTATATCTGACACCGCTATTCACTAACCTCTACCCCTCTAAGGGAACTATTTAACAGATAATTTCTCCGCTTCCCACACAAACTTTCGCCTCTTCATCATAAATCACCCCAAACTGCCCCGGAGCAATGCCTTGCAGCTTTTCAGAGGACAAAATGTGGAATTGCTTCTCCCCTTCCTGTATCAGTTTTCCTTTGGTAAAGTCGGGAGTGTGACGAATCTTGAAAGTGATGTCTATCTCCTTCTCCTGCCCTTTCCAGGGATTATCAGTAATGAAATGGAAATCATGCATCCGGAATTCATTGCCGTACTGTGTTTCCACACCGTAACCGCGGGACACATAAATTGTATTTTCTTCCATATCCTTCTTGACTACGAACCAGGGTCCACCACTCAATCCAAGCCCTTTGCGCTGGCCGATTGTATGAAACCAATAGCCGCGATGTGTACCCAATTTCTTTTCGGTTTCCAATTCAATAATCGCCCCTTCCTTTTCTCCTAAAAAGCGACGGACAAAATCATTGTAGTTTATCTTCCCGAGAAAACAGATACCCTGACTATCTTTCCTTCTGGCACTCGGCAATCCGGCTTTATTGGCAATCTCACGCACTTCCTGCTTCATCAAACCTCCAATGGGAAACATGAGTTTGGAAACTTGCAGGTAATCAATCTGTGCGAGAAAGTCCGTCTGGTCTTTCACAGGGTCTTTCGCTGTGCCCAACCAAGTTTTACCGTTGCGTTGCAAGGTGGTGGCATAATGACCGGTTGCCGTAAAGTCGAAGTCTTTCCCTACACGCTGTTCAAAGCAACCGAATTTGATAAGCTTATTACACATCACATCCGGATTAGGCGTCAGCCCCTGCCGGATTTTATCAATGGCATAGGCCGCTACATTCTCCCAATACTCCTGATGCAAATCCACTACCTCCAAAGACAGACCGTACTTACGTGCCGTAGCAGTAGATAATTCAATATCTTCCTCTGCCGAACAGTCCATATATTCCGCTCCGTCCATGCCTATCTTAATATAAAAAAGAGTGGGCTTATATCCTTGCTCACAAAGGAGATGTACAACAACCGAACTGTCGACACCTCCTGATAATAATGCAGCTATATCCATGAATAATGATTCGTCTATTAATAACGTTCTATATGTAAGCTAATACCTATTAAAAAATTCTATGCTACAAAGATAAGGCAAGAATCTCTAACAGCCAATCACATATTGAAGGCATTTTTATACCATAAATGTGGTAGATAAGCAAAGTATTTCCTACATTTGCACAGTAAAAAGCTTTTTATGATGACGAAATTAAGAAAGATAATCCTCATACCTGCCCTGAGCATCGTATTTATCAGTGGCTTTTTCTCCTGTGGTGTCGACCGCTGGCCGGAGTATGCCCATCAGACCGCACTGGATACATGGATGTACGACATCATGCAGCAGAACTATCTGTGGTATCAAGATCTACCTTCCTACGATGATGTGAATCTGTTTCTGGAACCTGCCTCGTTTTTATCTAAAGTAAAATCAAAAAACGACAGCTATTCGTTTGTGGACTCTGTGATGGAGACTCCGCTGCCTACCTATGGATTTGATTATTCACTGGTTCGAAGTGCGGATATCGATACAGCATATAATGCATTAATTACTTACGTCATCCCCGGTTCACCGGCAGAAGCAGCCGGACTGGAACGTGGAAACTGGATTATGAAAGTCGATACTTCTTACATCAGCAAGAAATACGAGACTCAATTACTGCAAGGAACCCAAGCCCGGGATTTGGTGATGGGAGTATGGAAAGAAGTTCCTGTTGAGCCGGAAGAAGGGGAAGAAGGAGAAGAAGAATTTGTATACAAGGTAGTACCTAATGACATAACATTAAAACTACCTGCGGCACGATCCGTTGAGGATAATCCAGTGCATAAGACCAAAATACTTACGGTAAAAGAAAACAATAGAGATATTAAAGTAGGGTATCTCATGTACAATAGCTTCACAGCCGGAACCAATAGTGATCCGGACAAATACAATAACGAACTGCGACAAATCTCACAAGAGTTCAAGACAGCTGGCGTGAAATATGTTATACTTGACCTACGTTACAACACCGGTGGTTCATTGGATTGTGTTCAGTTATTAGGTACAATTCTGACTTCAGAGGCACGATTAAATAAGCCGATGGCCTATCTGGAATATAATAATAAAAACAGAGACAAGGATGCTACCATCAACTTTGATAGTGAGATATTAAAGAGCGGTGTTAATTTAGACCTGCCCGCTCTGTTTGCTATTACAAGCAGTACAACAGCCGGAGCACCGGAAATGTTAATTAGGAGTCTTTCACTGAAAGACAGTTATCCTGTCGTAACCATCGGTGGTGTCACTAAAGGACAAAATGTAGCAACAGAACAATTCATTAATGAAGAATTTCTGTGGTCAATCAACCCGGTAGTATGCACTGTCTATGATTCCAACCACGATGCCGGAGGAGCTATCTCCCCTGCAACAGATCTTAAAATCAGTGAAACTACTATTGATGGAGTTACTAATTATAGTGAATTTTTACCATTCGGTGATCCTAACGAAAGAATGTTAAAAGTAGCCATCGGTGTTATTGACGGAAGTTATCCACCAAAGGATGAAGAAACCGAAGAGACCACAAAAGCGCAATTCAAAATAGAGAAAAGCGTAATAAGTCCGGCAAGTAGACGTTTTAGTAGTAACGGATTACGATTAAAATAAGAAAGGATGAAAAAAATAGCTATTTTATTGCTGGCAATACTGATATTCAGTTGTTCGGATGATGACGAAAAGGGCACAGTAGAGAATAAAGGGCAATGGGCTATGATTTTCAATGAATCCGTCAAGAACGATTCAAACCCTGTAGATAAGACAGAGAAATTTATGTTCGATGGTGAGCGCCTGATTCAACATATTATAAAACAACGTTATTTCGAAGAAGAAATCAGCAACGAAGTAAACTTGAGCTACTCTGATAATCAGGTAACAGTTACCACTGACTATCTCACTTTAGTATATACATTAAATAGCGAAGGCTATGCCAGTCAATGTGTATACAGTTTGTCTTCACAAAATCGTATTTATCAATTTTCTTACTCTGCAGAAGGATACTTAACCGGAATTGTCGAGAATATTGACAATACAGAATACTCATCAACATCACTTACATACGAGAACGGAGATATAACCTCTATCAGTTCCAAGATGAACGGCCTTGAAAACAAGTTCATTTATGAACCGGGAGAAGAAAGTTCGACATACCATTTACCCTGCCTCGGTTTATTAGAAATACACCCTCTGACATTCCATATTGAAGCTCTTTACGCTGGGTTATTGGGTAAGGACCCGCGCCATTTCACCATACGCAGTTGTCCTGCAGGAAGTAACGATGAAAAGACAATCTATTCGTATGAGTTTGATAAAAAAGGGAATCCATCCAGGATGATTTGTCAAACGACCTATGCCGGAGGACAGGCCAACTATTATCCATACACA
>ERZ894183.1583-NODE-1583-length-11887-cov-8.135396_pt1 | contig 11887 bp, 7 predicted proteins | sample MGYA00380279_ERZ894183 | MGnify/ENA primary metagenome ERZ894183 (study PRJEB32331, sample SAMN06328422) | human gut metagenome | biome: human gut microbiome; feature: stool | host: Homo sapiens | collected 2013-06-26 ... | reverse complement strand
GCCCCGTCATGCAAAGCCTTCTGGCGGCCTATCGGCAGGAGACGGGAGACCTTTCCGCGCCGCTTGCCATCGGCGGCGGAACCTATGCAAAGGCCATGGAGAACATTATCGCTTTCGGGCCTGTGTTTCCCGGCGAGGAATCCCGGGAGCATCAGGCGGACGAATATATCGCCTTGGACAACATAGAGAGGCTGCGCCGCATCTATGCACAGGCGTTCCAAAACCTGCTGGCATTATAAGGATTTATCAAACATAATCACGACTATATTATAATTATACCATTTTCGTGCTCCAGACGCAAGTTCACAGATATGCACGAATCGATATTATAGTAAAAAAGCGCCGCCTCGGGATTACTCCCAAGACGGCGCTTTTCTGTTGTGGATCAGAGCGAACACTTTGCGGCGAAGCCGCCGCTAAAGAAATAGGTGTTCGTCCAATACCTGTTTGGTGGAGAAGCCCCATCAAAATCCGAACTCAACGCCGACTCGATCTCTTCAAGCGAGATCGTCTGCGTCCCATGTTGATAGTTGTAGGTCAAGACCGGTTTATCATCGAACACATACACGGCGTTTACAAATGTATCAATCAGGCGTTTCTGAAAATCACGGTTTGCTGGGTCACCATGCCGGAACTGCTCAAGCCATGCCGTCATCTGTTCGCGGGTAAGCTTCGGCTTTTGCAGTTCAGCAGTCTGGATATTTTGACAAGGATTTCTTCCTTCTGTGCTTCCAGATCTTCGAGCCGCTGCTTGGTGGACGGCGTAAAGATACCCTGCTCGATGGCTTTCAGAAGATTTGAAATCGCGGACTCAGTTTCTGCAAGCTGTGAACGAAGCGCAGGCGTTGTCGTGTCTTCCTGCTCCTGCATAACAAGAATTGCGTCGATAAGCCTGCTGATCTTTTCTTCATCCATGACACGCTGCATAGTCAGACGGACGACGACACGTTCAATCCAGTCTTTGCGAACAGCCTTCTTGTCGCAATCCTTCAGGCGCTTTGCACCGCTGCATTTGTAATAATAGCGCATAGCGCCGGTATGGCTCTTGCCGCTTTCTCCAACCATCATGCGCTCACACTTACCGCAGAACAGCTTTGTCGTCAGCAGATAGTCCTCTTTTGCTTTTGCCATTGCGGGAGCATGGCGGTTCTTCTCCATGCGTTCCTGCACACGGTTGAACAGGTCTTCCAGAACGATAGCAGGAACGCCGCCCTCAATTACAACATCCTGATAGCGATACTCGCCAATGTATTTGCGGTTTTTCAGCAGAGAGCTGAAACTATTGATATTGAACGGCTATCCCTTTTTCGTTTTAAGTCCGCGGGTATTGAAATCCTCAACAATGGAACGAACCGATTTGCCGTCAGCATACTTCTCAAATACCTCAACCACTAATGGCGCAGTCGTAGGATCAATCGCAAGTTTCTGCGCTTTCTTGTCCAACAGATAGCCGAGAGGCACACCACCGCCGTTGTTTTTCCCTTTCAGCGCGTTCTCTTTCTGTCCGCGATGGATTTTCTCTGATAGTTCAGCAGAATAGAACTCGGCATAGCCCTCCAGCATTGCTTCCAGAATAATACCCTCCGGGCCTTCGGAGATATGCTCTTTCGCAGAAATAACCTTTACGCCGTTCTTTTTCAGAATGTGCTTGTAGTGAGCACTGTCGTAACGGTCGCGGGAAAAGCGGTCGAGCTTCCATACAAGCACAATCTCGAACAGCTCTTTTGCACTGTCCTTGATCATGTGCTGGAACTCGGGTCGATCTGCTGTTTTTGCAGATAATGCCCGGTCAATATACGTTCCAACAATGGTCATGTTGTTGCGTTCAGCATATTCCCGGCACTCGCGGAGCTGACCTTCAATGGATTCCTCGCGCTGGCTATCAGAGGAATAGCGGGCGTAGATAACAGCGTTCATTCTTCATCACCCTCGTTGTCTTCGCCACTTTCCAAAGCAAGCTCTGTCAATTCACGCAGCTTGTTTTGTAGAAGCGTCTTGTCGGGAAGACAAAGCCGATAATCTGCAACAAGTGTGGGCGACATACTGCGGCTTAAAGCATATTCGACAACCGCGTCATCCTTGCTGGCGCAAAGAATAACGCCTACACTTGGATTTTCATTTGGCTTCTTCACATCGCGGTCAAGTGCTTCGAGATAAAAATTGATCTGCCCGATGTGTTCCGGCTTGAATCTTCCGATTTTCAGTTCAATCGGGACAAGGCAGGAAAGCGCACGGTTATAAAACAGCAAGTCGATGAAGAAATCTGTATTGCCGACCTGAACACGGTACTCCTCACCGATAAAGGTAAAGTCCCGACCAAATTCAAGTATAAACTGCTTCAGATTTTCGATGATTGCTTTACGGAGGTTCTTTTCAGAAAATTGCTCCGGCAAGTCCAGAAACTCAAGCACATAGGTATCGAGGATGCTTTCACGCACATCATGCGAAACGGATTCAGGCATCGGCTTCTTGGCAGAAATCATTGAACGCTCATAGTACGATGTGCCGATTTGACGCTCCAACTCGCGTTTGGAATAATGTCCCTTCGCACAGAGCGCCATGTAAAAATGCCGTTCATCTGCCGTCTTGGAGCCAGACATAATAAGCAGATGGTTTGTCCAGCTGATTTGTGTCACCAGTGGTGTCACAAATTCATCGTCCTTGTAAGTCTCGTAGAATTGCTTCATACGATAGAGACCGCGACGATTGAAACCTTTGATGTTGGGGTTCTCTTGCGCAATGTATGCGGCAACTTCGTCAATGATCTTATCGCCAAAGCTTGATGCAGAACAAAGCTCTGACAAATACGCACCGACGCTCCAATACATCTGAATAAGCTCTGCATTGACTGCTTTCATGGCGCGGCTGCGGGCGTTATCGATGATATGGATGACCTCGTCAAACTGTCCCGGATTATGGGCTAATTCATTGCTCATGTCCTTGCCTCCCCAAGCATTTTCAGCATCGCTTCTTTCAGCTTTTCGTTCATCGGTGATTCCGGATCGAAGCACATCTCAACGAACTTCCTCAGTTCAGGATTGTTCGCGTCAACCGGAGGTTTTGCCTCATACAGCTTGCCGTGCGGGTCATCGCAGCGGGCAAAGATATAGTCCATTGAAACGTCAAAGTAGTCCGCATACTTGCGTAGAAGCTCAACTGTCGGCGTTGCCTGACCGTTTTCATAACGGTTGATGCTGGACTGTGTAGAACCGATTACATCGGCAAATTTTGATTGGGATAAACCAATGCCTTCCCGCAGTGCACGAAGGCGCATACCCAGTTGCTTCATGTTATTCAACCTCCAATTCGGGTTAGGCATAGTATAATCAAAATCCGAGCAGATGTCAACCCGGATTTTGAAACTTTTGTGTGAACATATAAAAAGAAATCATTTTTTAATTCGAAGCTTGCGTAATGTTATCTTTAGTTGATGCTTCATAGTATTGTTTCGTCAACTCAGAACGCAAAAAAGAGTCATTCATTAATTTTAAAAATGCATCTTTGGATTTTTTGGTATCTAACCGGATTTTGTTCCCATCATCACTGTATTTGAATTTTCCCGCAAGCTCCGGTGTCGTTTTGGTAAACTCAATAATTGCCTCTTTAGTAATACCCAACTTGAAAATGGGAGAGGATTTTTTAACCCTAGATAACTTTCGAGAAAAAGCAGGTTCGCAGAGGGCATCTTTTAACACTTGAATATCATCTAAAATTTCTAATGTCTGAATTGCCTCAACTGTTTCACTCGCTGCTTTTTGAATCAAAGCAGAAAACCCCATATTGCGCTCAAGCATTTTTAGGTCAAGCACAAAAATGACTTCATTTATACGCACAAGTTGAATACTATCATTTAAGCGAATGATATCTTCACCGGGAAGTTTTTCAAAGCGCTCTGCACTTTTAATAGCGCCAAGCAAAAAACTATCTCTTTTTATCAATGAGATCGAATAGTGCTTTTTAAACAGGACGATGCCGTTTTCCATAGATCCGAGATAAATTATGTAGCCAAACAATTGACTTAAATTATCGGTCTTAAAGTTAAATTTTTCTGATTTAACTGCTGTTTCTATGGAAAACTTCTTGAATACACCAAGTTCCTCTGGGTAGCTTTCATAGTCATATTCATATATTGCATTCGGCAACTCATCGGCAACAGATAGGCTACGAATAATTATATTATCATTGGATATTATGGTATTGTTTACAAATCCAACAAACATACGCTGAATCTCAGGGGCGGTATTCTCATCTTCGATATCAGCCAAACGCATAATCAGCTCATCTCCAACTTTTAGAATGAGGTATAGCTGAGTGTGGTATGGTTTTTCCAGAACGGAAACAGCCGCATTTTTTAGTTCTTCAGATGTCATTTTTAATCTCCTTTGCGATCCAAACGTATTCATCTATTGGAATCCATTTTATGGACGATGCTTTATTTAAGCGGTCTCTGGATATTAGAATTATCCCATCAGGAGCCTCACATCCCTTTATCTCCGCACGATATAGTCTATAACCCATGAGAGCAAGTGTCGGGTTTCCATAGTATAAGTCCATTCGAATAAAAATAAAACCAATTAGTACCAGTAGCACTCCAAGAACAATAACATAACGAACTTTAGTCAAATCTATGCAAATCAGCGGAATTATGTAGGTGGTAAGAAATGTTAAATATTCGTAATTTTCGTTTTTAACTGATAAAATTTCATATGGCGGATTTGAAACACCAGCCCACTTTCGCCTTTCCATAGAGGCAAAAACAATTCCAAGTAGTGCCAGTAGCAAAGAAATAAATGCAAACCAATTCCGTTTTAATAACGGCATAACACCTATAAAATGAGCGTCTTTTGAAAAGCTTATTGGAATGTCGACAGTAAGCAAGAATAACAAAACAAACAGGAGCCACAGCGACATGATATAGAAATGCAGTTTCAATGTTGTATCTGTATCGCGATTTAAATTCTTTTTTCTTTTCATATCACTATTCCTTTTACGAATCATGTAATATCAAATCCGCCTTCAAGAATAAATCTTCTCAACATTTGGTCAATCTTCATGTTGATCTGGAATTTCTTGATAGGCTTACCCTCTATCATTTCAAGGAAGGTTTTCGCCTTTTCCGTATCCACGGTTGCCTTCAATGTGTCAAATTTACCAAACTCATTGATATTGGCTTCCGTGATTTTCGACTGCATAAAGCTACGCAGTATCGTTTCATCAACTCCGATGGCGGTGGCAAAACGGTGGATCTGGTCATTTTTGGCACTGGTCATATATTCTGTAATGTAATCACGGAGCGTTCTTCCTTCGTCAACTACCACATCACCGTTCTGGACATCGTGAAGGAAGATGTTTGCGTATTTTTGTTCCTCTTGCGTAAGCGTTGCAAACGACTTGTGAAGTTCATCTAGCACAGCGGCAGTTTCCGCACCATCCTGCAATGCCTTGATGTACTTTTTGAACCGGGAGTTCATATAGTTGGCATCAATTACACCAGTATTGATTTCCGTCAGGTAGGAGTCGATTTCATACGGCACATCTTCAACATCGGTCCCTCCGCTACCACCAGAGAATAGTTCCTTATAGCGTAAAGCAAGAATCAAGTAGGTGGTTTCATCGAGGTGCAGATTTATGATCACTTTTCTGCCAACGTTCTTAAATTCATAGGACAGCTTATTCCAAGTGAAGCCCTGTATCTTAGCAGCCTCGAGATAGCTGTTAAGCTGCTTGAATAATTTAGCAAATTGTCCGCGCTCCGTATGATCAACCGGAAGTTTTTCGAAGTTCTCAATTCCAGCAGAACGGAAGATGCTCCCAATATCATCGTACAATGCATTCATTTTTTCGAGATTGCGTTCCAGCTTGTCGGCAAATAGGCCAAGAGGTCTATCACCGGAATACAGCTTGAACGCTTCTTCAGTGTTTCTCTGCATTGTATACGGTTTACGATAATAACGAATCGTGCCAAAGGGCTTCTCCGGGCCATAGAGACGATTGGTACGTGAGAATGCCTGAATCAACTTTTCGTAAACCAAAATCTTATCCAAATATAGCGTGTTGATCCATTTGGAGTCAAAACCAGTCAGCATCTGATCGACAACGATCAGTAGATCAATTTGCTGGTCGGAAGTATGTTCAATTCCTTTGTACTGTTCCTTGTGCGCCAGACGATAGGAAATGTCCTTTTTGAAGGTTGCATAAGTTGCCATTTGGAACTCCATACTGTATCTGGTATTGTAATCTTTGATGATTTCAACAATGCCCTCTTCTTTAAAAAGCCCATTACCATTGTTATCAATACTTGGGTCAAACAAAGCGGTAATCTTCAGATTGCCCTTTGCTTTAAACAGTTTATAATACTGGATTGCCTCTGGAATGCTACTGGTAGCAAAAATCGCATGAAACTTGCTGTCGTGGCTTAGGGTTGTCCAGTTTTCCAAAATATCATCAACTACGGCACACTGATGCTCTTCGCGTTCGTACTGAGAAACAGGCAGATAATCTTCAATGCCTTTCAAATAGCTACCATCTGCCTGAGCATATCCAGCCATCGGCACTTTTGTGTGATCCATATAATGCAGATAGACTTTTTTCTTTTTAGGGTCTGCCAACGCTTCTGCCTCAGTAGTTGCCTTAGCTCTTTCAAGTGCAACTGCTTTCCGAAGATCACGATCTTTGTATGTTGGCACCATGTATGGATCAAAGCCCAGAACATTCTTATCACGGATGCCGTCCGCAATGCTGTACCTGTGCAGCTCATTGCCGAACACATCCGAAGTAGTGCTCATTTTCTTCTGATTCTCATCGTGGATCGGCGTGCCGGTAAAGCCAAAAAACATGGCGTTCGGGAAAGTCTCTTTAATAGTCCGCAGCATTTCGCCAAACACATCACGATGCGCTTCATCAATGATAAATACAACCCGTTTATTTTGAATCAGTTCGATGTCGTGCGCATTGAAGCCATTTTCTTCTTCCACACGGCTCATTTTCTGAATAGATGTGACAATCAACGTGTTTGCGGGATCATCGCTCCGCAGTTTTGCTACGAGAATATCCGTGTTTTCTGTAGCTTGCACAGAGTCTGTATCGTCGGCAAACCCACGATAGTCCAACAGGGACTGCGTGCCAAGTTCAACTCTGTCCATCAGGAATACAACCTTATCGGCATCCTTGGAAGCTGCAATCAACTGAGCCGATTTGAAGCTGGTCAGTGTTTTTCCGGAACCGGTGGTGTGCCAGATGTAGCCGCCCATCTGATCCTTATCAGCCCATCGGCGCATAGCAACGCGGCTGGTAATACGAGAAGTCGCATAATACTGATAGCTGCGCATAACCTTCAAAATACCGTCGGTATCGTCGGCAACGGTATAGAAGCCGATCAGCTGGTGTGCCATAGGGATGGAAAGCAGATACTGTGCAATGTCCTTCCAGTTGTTCAACGGCTCATTGTTGACGTCAGCCCAGTGAAAGTAAAAGTCTTTGTTGAACTTTCCGTCCGGACCGGGATTTGAAAAATAGACTGTTTCATCCGGCTGCATAGCAATAAAAATCTGCACAAGAGCAAACAATCCAGAGAAAACTCCCTCATGTGCATATTTTTCAATCTGATTGGTAGCCTGACTGACATCCACACCGCTGCGTTTCAGTTCACAGTGAATCAGCGGCATACCGTTGATCAACAGCATGAAATCACCACGGCGGTTGGGTAAAACAGAGCTTCTTGCCTTGAACACCGGTTGCTCTGCAATCTGATAGCGGCTCTGACCGGCGGCAATTTCCTGACGGTCATAGATTTTCAGACTGACTTCTTTCCCGAAGTGCAGTTCATCTGCGGGATTGTCGCGTTTGACAGCAACGGTCTTACCATTGATAAAACCGTTGAGTTTCAGCGGCGTGCGCAGACGGGTAATCTGGTCAAGAATCTGCTGCATTTCGCCGTCGGTCAGCGGAACATCGTTCAGCCGGTCCACGTCCCGGTTGTTTTCAAAGAGGATCTGTTTCCAGTTTTGGATCAGCTCCTCTTCCGTTTTATAGCGCAGAATTTCCGGCTCCCAGCCATATTTTTCTGTCAGTAAATTAATGAGCGCCGTTTCAAAGGCGGCTTCCTGTTCAAATGCCATAGCTTGCCTCCTGTATCAGACAAACATTTTTTCAAGCAGTGCTTTTTTGATGCTTTGGAGCTTTTCCAACTCACGCTGATGAAGGGTGATAAGGTGGTCGAGCTGGCAAAAAACGCTGACAATTCGGTCTTGCTCTGTTCTTGAGGGATAAGCTATCGTCACCTCTTGAATATCAGTGTTATGGATATGAACGACAGACTTTCCTTGTGCCTTTTTAGCAAGTTCCTTTTGCGGTTCTCCATTGGAGATAGCAAGAGCTAAAAACAATGGGTTTATAAAATCAAATGGTCTGAGGATATTAAGGTCGCCACCCAGCAAAACCCCTGATTTTTCAACGGCTGACGCTCGTGCAATGTCCTCTGCGGTTTCCCCTGATGCCGGGACTATGACTTCGTTTCCTTGACTGTAAACCGCACCATTTCGGGGAACTGCAAAAGTGTCCACTTCACTGATTGCAAACTGGTACTTGGTGTAAAGTCTGCCATACAGAATAATTGGGGTTCCAGCATCAGTCAAATCGCCTTTTGAGTAGCCATTTCCCTTCGAGTAGTCAGCTATATCAATAGCCTTACGCTGTTCCCAAGGGTCAGTAAATCCCTTAAAGCGAATTTCGGGGTAACTGCTGCCATTTTGCGGAAACATCTTTTTGAGCATCGATTTTTTGACATTCGTCAACTTTTCAAACTTACGCTGATGAAGGGTGATAAGGTTGTCAAGTTTGGCAAAAAACGAGGATAACTGTTCCCGTTCTTCTGCTTGTGTTGGTATCTGAATTACAATGTCTGCCATTACATTATTCATCAGTTTTGGATTGCCAACATAAGACACATATCCCTTTGCTACACTGTCCAAGGCTTCAGCTATCATCTGATTAGCCTTTACTTCATTTGAGAGCAAAACCCCACAAACATTGGTACAATAAAACTTTCCGGCTCTGTAATTAACTGTTCCGGCGTTTGCGCCATCAGTTGTCCAAGTAATTGCATCTTCATAAAGGTAGTCTTTGTAGTATCCCATCAACCCTTTATCTTTGGTCTGTGAAGAATAGACCGGATAAGGCTTTTCGTCTGTTTTCGTCGTTTCTGTTTGTGTCGCTGCAAGAACATACCCACGGGTAACTCTAAACAGTTCTGAAACCTTACGCTGTTCCCAAGCGTCGTCAAAGCCGTGAAAACGAATGGAAGGGATTTCGGTTTTACTCATTTGCATCACCCTTCAACAGAGCTTTGAACTCTGCCAATCCCTTCATGTCGTACTCACTGCCGGTCAAGTCATCCATCATGGAAGAAAGCACTTGCTCGGATTTTTGAATCTGCTCATCCAATTCCAAGTAAGTCACAGCATACTTATCCACCAACGTCTGTACCGATTTTTCCAGTGTGTCGATGATCGCATCCGGCATGGCACGGAGAGATGCACACAAAGGTGCAATCCATTTCAGGCGCAGCAACTCAAGGACTTGTTCATCGGACAGCCCTTCGATGGTTTCTTTGGTTTTCATGTGGAGCGCATAGGATTTTTCTTTGACATCCTTTTTGACCGTTTTTTCTTCTGCCATCAATTTATCAGCACAAACCATCTTCGCCTCAAAGGAATTTTCCGGAAAAGAATATGTCTCATGCAGTGTTTTCACATAAGCTACGATTTTACCCTTGGCATACGGGGCATTTCCGTCTACAGATGCCCAGTTTACTTCCTTGTGCTCAAAAATATATTTCAGTTTTGCTGCCTTTCCGGCTTTGGCATCTATCAATGCAGCATACCCCTGCAATGCAGTAAGTTCCGGGGAAGAGATATCTGCATAGATTTCTGCAAGTTTTGCTGCAAACTCTTTGGGGACAAATGCAGTATTGTCATCATTCAGAAACTCTCCGCGATCACCCTCATCAATGGAATCTATGATCTCCGTCAGTTCAGCGGCAATTTCATCCAATCTGGCTTCTTTTGCCTTGAGTGCATCATAATCTTCCCGAAGAAGTGTAGTCTGCACCAAATCAAAGGGAATGATATGGCCTACCCAGCCGTTCTGTACTTCTTCTTCCTTATCGCCTTTCTTTTTGATGACCATATTCGGGTCGACCTGCTTTGTGGCAACAAAATCTTCCGTCTGGATAATTTCAAGATCGGTGGAAATTATATTCCACTTGTCATCCAACAGTTGATACGCCTGATACTTGTCGATCAGGGGAAGCGGTGCAACACGGCCAAAGATATTCTGCGTAATAGTATCCTCAGCCTTGGAGACATTCAGATCCATCATTTTTCCGATCAGTTCGCCGTCCAGATATGTATCAAAATCTGCGAACGCTGACTGATGTGCTGCAATGAACGCTTGTACATCGGCGCCGCCTTCGATGGCATCTTTGATGTTTTCAACTGCCAATCTTGAATACGGGGTTTCATCGGCGGCAAACATAACACTTCTCAGCTGAGGGAACGCAGTCCAATACTGTTCCAGAAGATCTATTTCATGGTTTGGTATGCCGCCGAACATGGTGGCGTAAATATCCCAAGTTTCCGCCGCTTCGGAAGAATCGATATAACGGGGAATATTCAGGTTATATCCATTGCGGCGAATCTCTTCTTTGGAAACCAGTCTGGCAAATTTTTCAATACTTTCAGGACGGGCGGCAATCGCGTCCACAATTCTCTTGATGTCCGACGCCATCAACTTGTTGGTCTTACCAACTTTGGTGAATCCCTTGGAAGCGTCGATAAAAAGCACATCAGAAGCTTCACGTTTTTGCCGTAAGACCATAATGATGGTGGGAATACCCGTGCCATAGAAAATATTTGCGGGCAGTCCGATAATTGCTTCGATGTTGTTATTTTCGATCAGATTTCGGCGAATACGTCCCTCGCCTTCACCCAGTCCATCAGCGCCTCCAACAGCATCACCACGGAACAGAACACCATGAGGGAGGACGATGGTCATAATACCGTCTGGTTTTACATGGTACAGGTCATGAAGCAGGAAGGCGTAGTCAGCTTTTCCTTTTGGTGCCATGCCATAGCGATAGCGGGGATCAGTTTCCTTGTGAGACGGATCCCAGTGCTGTGAATACGGTGGGTTGGAAACCACAGCATCCAGATACAACGGGTTATACGTCTGAGTGACATCATCGTACATAGGCCAGTCCTGCTCCAATGTATCGCCACAGCGAGTGAAGATATTGGCTGGATTGATGCCGCGCATAACAAGATTCATACGGGTCAGATTGTATGTGTTTTCCTTCAGCTCCTGCGCATAGTACATGATGCCGTCTTTATTCTTCAGGTACTTGGTAGCACTTTTGCCTATGGTGATCAAAAGAGAGCCAGAACCGCTCGTAGGATCATATATTTCGATTTTCTCTCGATCCTTCAAGTGGTTTGCGACAATCTCAGACATAAGCTGAGACACTTCATGAGGCGTATAAAACTCACCGGCCTTCTTCCCAGCATTTGCAGCAAAGTTGCTGATCAAATATTCGTAAATAAAACCTAAAACGTCATAGTCCTGCCTGCCATCGGTAGGAATATCCTTGATCAGCTGAATCAAGTCGCGGATAGCTTTGGTTTGATTGCTGGTGCTGTCACCAAGTTTGCTCAGACCAGTTTCCAGTGTATTAAAAATTTTGCTGAACACCTTTTTCTGCGTATCACTGATCAAGCGATTGAATGCAGAAAGAGCAGTTCTCACATTGTCAACAGTAAAGCTATTTCCCTTATCCAGCCATGTCGAGAAAAGATTATCATAGGCGATAAAATAGCCAAGGTGTTGCTGACAA
>ERZ894183.1562-NODE-1562-length-12028-cov-5.173474_pt1 | contig 12028 bp, 10 predicted proteins | sample MGYA00380279_ERZ894183 | MGnify/ENA primary metagenome ERZ894183 (study PRJEB32331, sample SAMN06328422) | human gut metagenome | biome: human gut microbiome; feature: stool | host: Homo sapiens | collected 2013-06-26 ... | reverse complement strand
GTTCTAATGATACTTTACCCAAAAAACGCAGGAAAAAAAGAGGATTTTTTAAGAAAGCATTAATTTTACTTCTTGTGCTGTTGATCGGAGCAGGAGCATATGCCGCTACTATCATCAAATTTGGCAATTTAAACAAAGATCTGACCGGAAAGGTCTCCCAATATAATATCAGTTCAAACGCCGCCAATATGGCCCTAAACCACCGTATTGTCAATGTGGCGATCTTCGGTGTCGACGGGCGCGACGATGTGGACGGCAGCCGGTCCGACTCCATGATGATTGCCTCGGCCGATTTCGAACACAATAAACTGAAAATAACCTCATTAATGCGGGATACCTATGTATACATCAATAAAGATTACGGCTATGACAAGCTCAACGCTGCCTATTCCTTTGGCGGCCCCGAGCTGGCGCTTAAAACCATCAACCAGAATTTTGATACTGCCATCACCGATTATGTGACCATTGATTTTACTGCCATGGTTGCCATGGTAAACGCCGTTGGCGGCGTCACTATTGATATTGAAAATGAAGATGAGCTTTATTGGGTTAATCAGTATTTGATGGATGTCAATGATAAAGTAAAAACAAACTCTCCTTTCCTTGAAAGTACAGGATCACAGGTTGTAGACGGAAGCCAGGCACTGGCCTACTGTCGTGTCCGCTATGTTGGAAACGGAGACTTCGACCGTACACTTCGCCAGAGAAAGGTTTTCGAACAGGTCATGGCCAAGGCAATGGACTTAAATCCATTGGAACAATACAGTTTACTGACAAAAGTTATGCCCTATGTTGAAACCTCATTAAGCAAAACAGAGATTCTCAAATACGCCGGCAATGTCATGTTCATGAAGGATCACGCCATCCATCAGGAACAAATTCCAGCTGAAGGTTATGTTGATACTGGCATGCTTGGCGATGTATCTTATGTATTTCCTGTAACCCTGGTAGATAATATTAAGGAATGGTACCAGTTTGTTTATGAAACGGACTATACGCCATCTGGGACGGCGCAGGATATTAGTGATGAGATTGAGTATGTGTGGTAGAAAATTAATTTAAGAAAGTGAGTAGTGTGAATGAAAGTTTTAGTTTCCGGAGGCGCTGGCTACATTGGTAGCCACGCTGTTGTACAGCTGTTGGATAAACAATATGATGTAGTCGTTGTTGATAACCTGTCAACTGGACATCAATGGGCTGTTGATAAAAGAGCCTCATTTTATCAATGTGATATAAGAAATAAAAAAGATTTAGATAAAATTTTCAAAAAAGAAAAAATTGATGTTGTCATGCAATTTGCAGCAGATATTGTTGTAGCTGACAGTGAAGAAAATCCTCTTAAATATTATGACAATAATGTTTATGGTACTATCTCGTTACTTCAAACAATGTTAGAAAACAATGTGAAAAATATCATTTTCTCCTCCACAGCTGCTGTTTATGGGAATACTGAAAAAGTTCCTGTTGAAGAAAAGGATCCCCTGGACCCCATCAGCCCTTATGGTGCAACAAAAGCCTTTGTAGAACGAATTTTAGACGATTGTCGAAAAGCTCATGGCTTAAATTATTGTGTTTTTCGCTATTTCAATGTAGCCGGCGCACATGAAAAATATCCAATTGGGCAGAATGTAAAGAAAAACACTGCTTTAATCCCTATCATTTTAGAAGTTGCTTCCGGTGAGCGAGATTTTGTCGGTATTTTCGGCAATGATTATGATACAAAAGATGGGACAGGAATCCGTGACTTTATTCATGTCGTAGACCTCGTGGATGCACACATTTTAGGAATTAACAAATTATTGAAAAATGAAAGCGCAATCTATAATCTGGGTAATGGCCAGGGATTTTCGGTGTTGGAAATGATTGAAGCAGCAAGAAAAGTTACAGGCCATCCAATCCCAACAAAAATATCCCCACGCCGTGATGGGGATATTGCATGCTCAATAGCGTCCAGCGAAAAAGCAAAGACAGAGCTTGGATGGATGCCCGTTTATACGGATGTTGAGAAGATTATTGAGACGGCTTGGTATTATAAAAATCAATAAAGAAGGGGAGTTATTTCTTTTCTCCCTCTCTTTTTTACAGAGAAAAATCTCATTTTTAGACATAGATAAATGACTTTATGTCTAAAACATTCATCTTTTCTATTTCTAATAAAACATTCCAACAAAACAAAATCATATTTTCTGGGATTTACCTCAGAAAACCCAGAAAATATCTCGACAATTGAGCCTTTTCATGTAACAAAACGTCTCTTTGAACCATGATCTTTGAACACAATCTATAATTTTTTTATTCAGGCTTTGACTGTAATCAGAACTCTATAAAATTGTAATTCCAAAGCAATATTCAGTCCATACTTACTTTACCTTTAAAAATTATTAATACTTTCTTCCTAAATAAAGAGCGTTTTTAACTATAGTAGTGTACCATTGTAGTTATAATCATAAAAGATACGAAAAAAACCATACCAGTAACATAGTATAATTCAAGATTTTTTCCATTTTTTGCTATTGTTAAATTAAAATTAGTAGCCATCGGTAATAAAACTAATAATGGCAAATAATATCTACTTTGTACACCTGCTACACTCAAAGATCCTACTCCGGTCCATGTTAAATACATAATTATTTCTGTTGCAATAAAAATAAGAACACAGATTCCAACAATACCAATTCTTACTTTTTTATTAAATATTACAGTATTAGGATACAACAAAAGTATTGATCCATAGAATAAACTATATAAATAAGCAAGCAATGGGGCGCCATATGATAACCAGCCAAATGTAAAGAAACCATTAAAAATTTGTTGTCCATTGGCAAATAACTCCCTTAAAAGCATGTGCAAGACTTGAATAAAGTTGTTCATTATAAATACAACTTGTCCTGTAATATTAACATTGTTTTGAACAAGATAACTATTTTGTTCATTTACAATTTTAGGTAAATTAAGTGTATAGATATACCAAAGAACAGCAATAGCTCCCATACCTAATATAGCAATAAAAATATATTTGTAATCTTTAGAGTATCTAAAGTTCTTTTTTGGCAATAATATTATTAAACAAGCTAACGCCATATATGTTATTTTTGAGATGCCGGCTACAAAACAGAGTAATAAAAAACAACAAATTTGCCATCGACTTATTGACTTTTCTCCTGCTTCATATAGCTTGATAAAGTATGCAACCGTTAAAATCGAAAAATAATTTATCGTACAATCTATACTTAACGATGATGCTTGATACAATGCCATCGGCATACAACACACCGCCATAATAGGTATTTTAAATCCTCTTACAATTTTCACAGCATATCTGGCAATAACTGCTGCTAATAAAACATTCATTATTCTTCCTAACAGCACCATCCAAATCTCAGATAAATGTAAAATCTTTGCCACTAAAATTCCAATTGCCTGCGGAATATATCCCAGAAAAAAATTACTATCAGCAACATGAGTTACTTGTGCCTGATCATAATTAATATTCTCTTTTTTCGCACTTGAAAGCGATTTTCCATGTTCATTTTCAATATCGATAACTGATCGTATTGTCATATACCCCTGTTCATTAATGATCTTAGGAAAGAAATCACCTCTTGATGTAAGTTCCGCCCTTCTAAAATGTATAGGCTCATCGGGGCTGTCTAATATCGGAGTTACAATGCTATTTATTAAACCAAAAACTAAAACAATAATACACACAAGATTATGAAGATGCTTTCTGTCAGAATAAAATAATATACATAATGTTCCACCACAAAAAATCGAAAAAAGCACAAGAATATGTTTGTACGAATATAAATTCGTCACTTCCCCTATTTCAGTTATTCCAACAGTTCCTAAAAATATAGACAATAAAAAAAGTAAAATGATCCACTTCCTAGATCCTAGTCTTTCCCTCCCTTTATTAGCATACTCTTTAATCTCTTGCTTATTCATAACTTTTACGCTCCTCCAACCTCTTTCTTTTCAATAAATAGTTTCAAATCAATAAATGGTTTCAAAAATATATATCACCACTTTATATCAATTTTCATTTTGTCAATTATCAACCTATAAAACCAAAGAAAAGCCCTATATAGATGTATTTTATAAAACTTTTTGACAATAGCTACCTTTAAATTGTTGTTATGGTGCGCTAGAACATAGCTAATTTTAAGATATTCAGAATTTTTCCAATCCGGAAAATATGCATTTAGAAAAGCGGCATTATTTTTCAACTCTTCTTTTAAATTACTATTTTTATCATATGAAATTCGAAACATCAATGAAATCCCAAAATGCAAAAAAGCCATTGCATCAATGACTGGTATTAATGTTTTCCCACTCTTTGACCTTAAGTAAATGTTTTTCACCTCGACCATCGCTTTTTCAGTCGATTCAATTTGCTCTTTTCTTATTTGACCCATAATAGAGTCCTGTCTAATCATATAATAATACATTGGATCTTTAATAAACGTAATACGGTTAGCATTTAGGTATATCAAAAGTAAAAACATCATATCATCCAATATTTTAGGTGGTATTTCTAAATTTTCCATATTTTTCAATAATTCAGATTTATATATTTTATTCCACAGAGATGTATTGACAGAAAGAATATCCTCAGGGTTCCTTTTCATATCAATAATTTTACCTGCAAATTGCGTCATTTCAGTTGAAAAAATATGTTCTGTTTCTACATCGACACGATAGAACCCACAAACAGAAATATCAGCTTGAGAAGACTTGGCAGCATTATATAGTTTTTCAGCATAATCTAATGTAACGTAATCGTCTGAATCTGTAAAGCCTATGTATTCACCTTTTGCTGCTTTTATTCCATCAAATCTGCCCTTCCATACCCCCTCATTTTTTTTATCAATAATTACTATATTTTTATTGGAAAATTTCTCTTTATATTCTTTTAAAATCTCCAAGCAATTATCTGGCGAACCATCATTGATACATATTATCTCAATCTCTTCTAATGTCTGATTTACCAGGCTATCCATACTTCTTCTTAAATACTTTTCAACCTTATATACTGGTACAATAATACTAACTTTAATCTTATTCATAATATAGCTTTCCTTATTTTTTATTATTTTCTATCTGATCACATAACATGAGGGCCTGATCAATGACGCTATCCATATTATAATATTTATATTCCGCCAAACGTCCTACTAAATATAAATTAGATATCTTATCAATATGATCCTTATATAGATTATATTTTTCATTATTTTCTTGATTTGTAATTGGATAGTATGGATCTCTCTTTTGCGCCATTCTTTCGTCAAATTTAAGTGGATATTCCTTCAAAATAGTTGTTTTATTTTGTAAATTTTGTTTTGTAAGATATTTAAATTCTGTTATGCGTGTAAACTCTTCTTCATTTGGATAGTTTACTACGGAATTAGTTTGATAAAAATCAGTATCATAATCTTCAAATACTAAATTCAATGAACGATAAGGCAATGCACCATATTTAAAGTTCAACAATTCATCAACAGCACCCGTAAAAACACAAGTTCCAGAATAAACCTTGTCGTTAATCAAAATGTTATTATTTACTATGTCTAATTTTACTATATCTAATGCATTCTTATTTAAAACTATTTTTATATTAGAATGGTCCAGCATACGTTCAAATAAATCGGTAAATCCATTTAAAGGCATAAATTGAATTGAATCATCAAAATACCGGTCATCATATCCTAAAACAACTGGAACACGATTTATAACAGAGGTATCCACACACTCAACTGGAACGCCCCATTGTTTAGCAGTGTAATGAACAAACACTTTCTCAAATACATACTCTCCAAATTTTTTGATGATTAGTGATTGATGATTCTTTAAATCTAAAATGGAAACTTTTTTCTTTTTAGGAAAATTTTCCAAAAGAGCATTTTTAATTTCTACAGCGTCATTTTCACTAAAAAGCATTTCTAATGAAGTGAAGTTAAACGGAATTGGAACTAATTTTTCATCAATCTTTCCCAACACTTTATGCTCATACTTGTAAAATTCACTGAACTCTTTCAAATAGTCAAATACTTGTTGATTATTTGTATGGAAGATATGAGGGCCATACAGATGCACCCTTATTCCATTCTTCTTATACATTTCATACATATTTCCACCAATATGGCTTCTTTTATCAATAATCACTACATTTTTACCACGATTTGCCAATTGTCTCGCAACAACACTACCTGCAAAACCTGCGCCGATCACAACGGCGTCATACTTTTCAAAATTTAACTCTTTCATTCTATTCTCCTAATTTTTTCCCTTTTTCTCTAATTCTCTTATTCTTTTTTCCAACAAAGCAGTGTCTTGTATAAGTTCTTTATTTTTTTCTTTTAAAACGCTAATCTGTTGGCTGTTTCTAAAAAGAAATACTACTAAAAACACCGATGTTATTAAAAACAAAAATGAAGGAGGATAAGCGATCCCGACTATATCAGCAAGCCAAATTACGATATTTGGCCATATACTCAGTATTAATATAAAAAAGGCACCAATTATCCAAAGAATACTCTCATCCTGTGATAACATATTCTTCTTAACATTATGATAAATATACATGATTAAAATAATAGCAATTATAATAAAAAATACACGTGTTATCATTTTTTCACCTTCTTTTTACCAGTCAAGTTATTGAAAAAAACCATAATAATATAATAAAACATTTTAAACATATATTTAATCGGTTTTATTATCCCACCATGCATACTTTCTCCAAACTCTCTGTTCTTCATTTGAACAGACATTTCCTCAATGCTATATCCTTGATATATCAGTTCGATCAATAAATTAGCATCTGGAAATTCTGGATAAGCATAAATTTTAGACAACGGTGCAAAAACTTTTCTTTTTAGAACTTGCAATCCTGAAGTAGGATCATATATCTTTTTCCCTGTTAACATTTTAATGATAATTTGAAAAAGTTTTGTCCCCACCTTTCTAAAAAACGAATGCTGGTAGTTCGTTGTTGATAAAAAACGAGAACCAATAACAATATCTGCCTCAGTCTCTAATGCATGTTCATACATTTTTTTTGCTTCTGAAGCCAGATGTTGTCCATCACCGTCAAATTGAATAAGATAATCATAATCTTCTTGCGCAGCATATTTAAGCCCTGTCTGCACCGCATAGGAATATCCTAAATTTATCGGTAAATCTAAATATGAAACTCCTTCAATACTTTTTATTACATTTAGCGTATCATCTTTAGAACAGTCATTTATAAACAGAATATCTGCTTCACTAAAATTTTCTTTTATATCATTTGCGACTGTTTTTAAGTTTAACTCTTCGTTATAAGATGGAACGATCATTAATACTTTGTTCACTACTCTTCTCCTAATGTACTTTTAGATTCATGAAAACTACGCCGATTAGTATAAAAGCCAAGCCGATCCACTGAAAAAGTGATATGCTCTCTTTTAAAATAAAAATGGATGCCGCAATAATTAAAATATACGATAATCCAGTTGTAATAGGTTGAATATAGCTTAAATTAAACTTCTGCACAATTACTATCCACATCACAAAACTTACCACATACAAACACAATCCAATTAGAGTTGCGTATGATAATGATAAATTAAAAAATCCAGGATTCAGAGCAAAATTATTATGTTCTGCTCCCACTTTAACCAACGTTAAACCACCAACACTGCAACACAAATAAATAAATACAGCGAAATAAATCATCTACTTTTTTATACTCTCCTTCAAATTTTAATAAGCATTCTTAACCAGTGCCCCAAACGTCATAAAAAACACCTTCACATCCAGCAACAACGACCACTTCTCAATATACTCAATATCGCAGTTAATCCGCTCCACAATTGAAGTATCCCCGCGCCATCCGTTTACCTGTGCCCAGCCGGTAATTCCCGGTCTTACATGATGCTTAATCATATACTTGGGCACTTCATCTTTAAACTGCTGCACATAGAACGGCCGCTCTGGTCTTGGGCCGATAATACTCATATCTCCCTTTAACACATTAAAAAACTGTGGAATCTCATCCAGACTTGTTTTCCGAATAAAGGAGCCAAATTTCGTCTTTCTCGGGTCATCCTCGGTGGTCCAGAGCTGATCGCCCTTTTCTGGAATATCATTTCGCATTGAGCGGAATTTATAGATATAAAATTCCTTTCTGTTCATGCCCACACGGATCTGCTTATAAATAACAGGTCCTGGAGAGGTTACCTTAACCAGAATCGCTAAAATCAGATAGAGCCATGAAAAGACGATTAAAAATGTGCCCGACAAAAGAATATCCAGCGCCCTTTTGACAAACTTATTAAAGGGCTCATCCAGCGGTATATACCGCGTGTTAATCAACGGGATACCGTCAAGCTCATCAAAGGCTGGCCTGGATCCCTGGACCAGATTAAAGTAATCTGGGATAACCTGTGTTTTTATACCCTGATACTCGCATTTGTCGATCACATCATTGATGCGCTTAAAGCTGGTATTTGGCAGCGCAATAATGACTTCATCCACACGAAATTCTTCCAGTATATCATTCATTTCTTTTGTGGTTCCCAAAATCGGCAGGCCATTTTTATCACTCTTCGGATAATAATCGTCAACGTAACCGCAAATTTTGTAGCCAAGCTGCCGGTCTCCTAATACTTTATCCGCAAAAGCCTGTCCCAGGGCGCCGGCCCCCACTATGATAATATATTTAATGTTATAACCGCGCTCACGCATCATTCGAAGCACTTTTCGAATGGTGCCCCGCTCCAGAGACATGATTACAATGGAGAACAGAAAGAAAAGTCCGAGCATATACCTTGAAAAGTGGATGCTCTTCTCTGTATATAAAACCGCCATTACGATTAAAATTCCAATGACATTAGACAATATAATCTCCTGGCACTCTTTAAAAAAGCGCTGCTTCCGATACGGTTTGTACAAACCAAAGATAAGAAACAAAATCAGGTAAACAGGTATGATAAAAATCAACAGACCAACATAAGCCTCGAAATGCATTGTGCGCACGCCATCCGTAAAAAACGGGGAAACAAACCGAATATACCAGGCCAAAAGAAGCGCGCCGCTGACGACAACGGCATCAAAAACAACCAGCAGAAAATTAAAAAAATGTTGATTACTTTTTATCACAGCTATTATCTCCTCTTAGATTATCGGTTTTTTGCCAACGCAATTTTTTTCATTATTTTTGTTCCAAGAAATACAGTACCTGTTGTAACTTTACTGTATTTCCCCTGATAATGTTTATTATAAAAAATAATCATTGAATCATAGAATGCTTCGATCACTTTAGGATTGCGTTTCCCAATCCCGCTGGCCTTTTTATAATGAAAAATGCGTACTTCTGGATAATAAATGATCTGATATCCAGCCTGCTTAATGCGGTAGCACCAGTCAATATCCTCACCGTACATAAAATAATCCTCATCCAGCAGCCCGACACGGTCGATCACACTCCTGGGAACAAGCATAAACGCCCCCATTACGCAATCCACTGAACATATTTTATCCGGATTAACAAAGGTTAAATTGTATTCACCAAACCGCTGGCTTTTGGGGAAGCGTTTATCCAGCTTAAATGAATGGTATAGACCGTTAGCCGGCGTCGGAAAGCTTCTCTTGCACGCTGCGTCCAGCTGCCCATTTTCCAGAAGCACTTTGCAGCCTAACGCTCCCACCTGAGGTCTCGTTTTTATAAAATACAGCGACTTCTTAAGGGTATTCGGTTCAACGATTGTATCTGAATTTAACAGCAGAATATAATCTCCCTTTGCTTTGTGAATACCAATATTATTCGCCTTTGAGAAGCCCAGGTTTTCTTTATTTTTAATGATGCTCACCTGTGGAAACTTCCTTTCAACGGCTTCAATACTGCCGTCACAAGAAGCATTATCCACGACGATCACCTCAAAGTCGACCTCCTGCAAATGGCTCTCATACACTGAAGACAGACAATTAGTGGTCAATTCTTCTGTTTTATAATTAACAATAATAATTGATAAATCCATAAATGCTCCATTCGTACATACTTCTTGTCAATTTTAACAGTATATCATAAATGTAACAAATTTGCATCTTCCATTTGCCTTACTTCGATATTTTTTCAAATAAATATCGGAATACATTACAGAATAACATCCCCTCTATCTTGATATAGTTAAGAATACGGCGCATTTTGAAGGGTGTTTTCTGAACTTTATTTAAACTTAAAAACGCTTCTCTAATACCAGACCAATAAATTCTTCCATATCCCGACACCGAAAACATTGCACCCTTGATTAAAAAACCCAATGCTAAAAAAATAAAATTGATCACCATCTGTAAAAATGGCATATTTTTATAAGCCGTATAAATGTTATTCCTGGCCGAAATTTTAACCTTAAATTCTGAATACTTATTGCCATTCGCTGTTGTCGCGCTGCCGATATGATAGCAGATGGCAGATGGCTCATAACGATTCTTATAGCCGTAAATGCGTCCTCGATAAGAGACATCCACATCTTCAAGGTAGGCAAAATAATGCTCATCAAACAAGCCGATCTCATCAAAAATACTTTTTCTGTAAATGCCTGCGCCGGCGCAGGTACTGAAAATACTGGTTGGCTTCAATAATCGGGAAACGTTCTTCCCATCACCGCGTTTATAAGCCCAGCCTAAGATATTATAAAAATCTCCGGTATCATCGATTTTATCGCGTTCATAATAGCGAATCATCCGTGAAGAAACGGAAAATATCCGTTTATCCTTGTCAATAGCCTGATAGAGCTTTTCAACAAAATCATCTGCCACCACCACATCATTGTTTAGCAGCAGCACATATCTGCCCCTGGCAGCGCGAATGCCATTGTTCACAGAAACCGCAAATCCAGAATTTTTTTCATTAAGGATCAGTCGAATCTCTGGATGATTCTTTAAGATAATCAGACTATCGTCGGTCGAGCAGTCATCGACAATAATGATCTCAAAATCTTTGAAAGACTGCTCTTTCAAACTGTTGAGACAATTTTCTAAAAACGCTTCCCCGTTAAAATTAGGGATAACAACTGATATTTCTTTACTCATATACATTCTCCATGGTATTATCATATCCTAGATAAATGAAGGATGCAATAAAATTCTAAACGGATATTTTTAATGCAATAAGCTTTATTTTTCCCTGTGGATAAAAAGATATCCACAGGCGTAACCGTCATATATGTCGGCAATTTAGGCAAAAAAGCGAAAATGGACGCGAAATCACCGACACCTGTGTCGACATAAATAACTATAACATTATAATTTTTATATATTATTATATATTAATAAAGGGGGCCGCTGCCTGCTTTCTTCTGTTTCAAAAAACAGTTCCCCTTGTTTTTAAAATCTGTGATGATGATTTTTAATATTTTACTTATCATTGACATTTGTATGTTAACCAGCAACCATACATTATCAAATTTCAAGCATGAGCATGCGTTTAAGCGCTTTTTTTCTCATGTTCATGATTCTGTTCCTTTTTGCTTCTTTCTCTTCTTAATTCAGGCATTTTTTAAGAATTTTTATTTTCCAGTATTTTGTGGATAAATGGTGTCAAAAATTGTAAAGCGGACAGATCTGTCCGCGATAATGCCAAAATCGCCAAAATAGCGGCAGAATCGCGGTCATATATGTCCGCCATTAATAATATTATAAATAATATATTATTATATATATACTTATTCCTGAGTGCAGGGTTATCCACAGATTGAAATCTTTGATATCTAAAAACGAATCTGCAAAATCTAATCGACATTAGTAATTATTTCTCCAAAATAATTGTTAACCTCTTTTGTTTCATTATAAATCTTATGTTATACTCTTAATTAATACTCTTTTTAAAAAATAGATAGGTTTAGTACTTGATCCGATGATTTTACTAAAAAATAAAACCTGTAAGATTTTGACGTCTTACAGGTTTTTGTTTAATTTATGGAATTCTGTTCATAATGTCAATAATTCCCTGACCATAGTTTGCTCCGGTTGCCCATCCATATCC
>ERZ894183.1559-NODE-1559-length-12040-cov-4.653150_pt1 | contig 12040 bp, 8 predicted proteins | sample MGYA00380279_ERZ894183 | MGnify/ENA primary metagenome ERZ894183 (study PRJEB32331, sample SAMN06328422) | human gut metagenome | biome: human gut microbiome; feature: stool | host: Homo sapiens | collected 2013-06-26 ... | reverse complement strand
CTCCCAATCCTGGGGAGTATTTGTCATCTTTTCCATTTGTCTTTCTTCTTTCTTCCTGTCGATTATTTTTCGTAATTTCTGTCAGCATTCTATTCTGCCGCCGTTATTTCTCCTGCTTCATTTACCTGCGCATGAACAGAAAGCCCCTGCAGCTCCTGATAAAATGCGGCTGTTTTTTCCGGATCCTTTTCCATCTGTGTATATCCTGCTGCGGATTTACAGGGCACAGCTGACAGCTTCACACCGTCCTTCCCAAGAGCTGCCTGAAGCAGCATCGTTCTTGGAATACTGCTTCCGAAAACAAAATTTCCAAGGCTGTATACAATCGGTTTTCCCTGATAATATTCAATTCCCTGAAGCACATGGGGATGGCTTCCAATTACCAGATCCGCTCCGGCATCAATATACTGCCGCCCCATAGTCTGCTGATATTCTTCCGGCGTAACCGCCTTTTCCTTTCCCCAGTGTACATAAACCACCACATAATCACAGACCTGCTTTGCTGCTGCAATATCCTTTAAAAGCATTCCGGGATCGTATGTAATTGCAACTCCTGGCTTCTGCTCTCCTGCTGTCCAGTCATATACAGGAATAACCCGGGAGGAGCCCAAAAATCCTATGGTTTTTCCCTTCACCTCCACGGTTTCCAGCTGTCTTGCCCTGGCCATATTTTCACCAGCTCCAACATAACGGATTCCCGCTTCGTCCAAAGTCCTGCAGGTGTCCAGAAGCGCATCTGTTCCAAAATCCAGGCTGTGATTATTGGCCAGGGTCACCATATCAATCCCCATTTCCTGCAGCAAATGCACTCTGGAAGGGGGAAGACGAAAGGTAAACTGCTTATCCTCTGCCGCTGTTCCCCTGTCACTGAAGGGAAATTCCTGATTCACCATAAAATAATCCGAAGCCTGAATGACCTGGCGAAGCTCCTCATCCAAAACTCCGCCAATACCACCTGCTGTATCATAGGCATTCAGTACATGGCTGGAAAGAAATACATCTCCGGCAAAAAGCAGATTGATTTCCTCCTCCGGCACAGCTTCCTCCGAAGAATTCTCCAATTCCCCCTCTCCGTCAGAGCTTCCTGAACCGTCATTTTCCCCGGCCTCTTCTGCCCCGATAATCACAACCGGACTGTTCTCCTCCGTTCTCTCTGGCTGTTCTGAACCGTCTCCTGGAACATCCTGCCCAGAATTTTCTGGCGGCGAAGCCTGTCCTGACACGGACAGAGTCTCAGTCCCTGCAGCCCCCTGCAAAATCCGCTCCGGCTCTTCATTTCCATGAAGCAGCCAGAAAAGCAGCCCCAAAAAGAGTGCAAGCATTACCGCAAGAACAGCTGCAAGAATCGAAAAACCACCTCGTCTTTTTCTGTTCATAAATAAAATCCTTTCCTTTATACATTTCTGATGACATTGTATATCCGAAAACCATTCCTTGTCAATCTTCGCATCAGCTCTATAGAAGGTGCTTTACGCAGACTGGCTGCTCCGGAAAATTACATGCTCCGCCTGCATCGGTTCGCTTTTTCGGCAGAATCTCTTTCCGAAACATTCCTCTGTTCTCTGCATATGATTATAGTAACTCCATTATGAAAGGCTGTTTTTATGCCCTCATCTGTTACTCCCGCACTTGTGTTTTCCCAGCTTTTGAAAAATAATCAGCCCCAGGCAGCCGCCTGGGTTACAGGAAATACGAGCGCTCCGCAGTTAAGCGGACTCGTCAAATTTTACGATACTCCCTATGGAGGCATTCTGATAGAATCCGAACTTTTCGGGCTTCCAAATATCCAGACTTCCGGTTCTTCTGATTTCTATGCTATGCACATTCATGAAAATGGAGACTGCTCTCAGTCTTTTACGAAAACCGGAGAACACTACAATCCCCAACACCGGCTTCACCCCTATCACGCCGGAGATCTTCTCCCTGTTTTGGGCAACCAGGGATATGCGTGGGAAGCCTTTTACGATAAACGCTTTTCCATTTCCAATATTCTTGGGCGTTCTGTTGTGATCCATTCTGACAGCGACGATTTTTCCTCTCAGCCTTCCGGAAATTCTGGTAATAAGATTGGCTGCGGCATGATCCGCCGCGTTTAGCTCGGAATCCTTTTATGTACAATGGATGGTACAAATTGCCCTGAAGCTGTCTGTACCATCCATTTCAGATTTTGTTCCTGTAAATTCTGTTTTTGGCAAAAGGAACCTTCGTATTGATTTAGCCCTCCATCTGGCGTCCCAAAAATCCGGCAGCCGTTCCTGCCAGCTTCAGCTCTGCCTCTCCGAATTTTGCCCGGGTATCCCGCCCCAGCAGGGCAACCGCTCCAATGGCATCTCCTTCACAGATAATCGGTGCAATCACCTCCGCCGTAATTCCTTCCACCTCATCATCCGTCAGCGGAATAAACTGCTTTTCCCCTTTTCCGGCAACGATCGTTTCTCTATCATCAATTGCCTGCTCCAGCTGTTTGCTGATATTTTTCTGAAGAATTTCTTTTCTGGGGCCGCCTGCCGCCGCAATCACCTGATCCCGATCCGTAATGCAGACCATCATTCCCGTAGTCTGCGCCATGGATTCTGCATACTGTCCCGCAAAGGCAGTCAGCTCCACCATTGGCGAATATTTTTTCAGAATGATTTCTCCCTCCCGATCGGTAAAAATTTCCAGAGGGGTTCCTTCCTTTAGGCGAAGCGTGCGCCGAATCTCCTTTGGAATTACTACACGGCCCAGATCGTCTATTCTTCTTACAATTCCTGTAGCTTTCATATCACATTCCTCCATTGATTGACTGTTCCATTTCTGGAAATAGTATCTGTCGATGGAGGGATTTTTATGCGTTTTCTGTATTTTCTGTTTTCTGTGCCAGATCTCCGATTTTTTGAAGCAATTCCCGGGCTGTTTCCATCATCAGCATACAGTCCTTATTTTTTCGTTTCCGGTCTGTATACAGAAAATAGGGCTGCTCTGTCATCTGGAATCTTAAAGCGCCTTTGCATTCCTCTACCAGCGCCGGTATCCCATCTGTATTCAGTCTGGCCTTCTGATACATGGTCATGCGAATTTCCTGGCGGTTTATCTTCACCTCTGTCACATAAGCCCTGTGAGCTAGAGCCTTCAAAGCTGCTATTGCCAGCAAATTGTCTACAGACCTCGGAATATCGCCAAACCGATCCATCAGCTCATCCTGCATATCCAGATATTCTTCCTCATTTTCAATCCCGGAAATCCTCTTGTAAATATCCAGTTTCTGATATTCATTCTTAATATAAGATGCAGGAATATAGGCATCAATATCGCACTCTACTACGGATTCAAAGTCTTCCTCCTCATCCCGCTCTCCCTTCAGGGCTTTCACCGCCTGATTCAAAAGCTTACAGTACAGATCATATCCCACCGCTTCCATATGGCCGGACTGCTCTTCTCCCAAAAGATTTCCTGCTCCGCGGATCTCCAGATCTCGCATTGCGATCTTATAACCGGATCCCAGATCTGTAAATTCCCGGATCGCCTGTAATCGTTTTTCTGCGGTTTCTTTTAACAGTGTGTTCTTTTTGTACATCAAAAATGCAAATGCATTTCGATTTGATCTTCCGACACGTCCTCTTAACTGATACAACTGGGACAACCCAAGCTGGTTGGCATCGTGAATGATCATTGTATTTACATTCGGAATATCTAGTCCTGTCTCGATGATCGTTGTAGATACCAGAACATCGATCTCATGGTTCATAAATCCCATCATGATCTCTTCCAGTTCGCGTTCTTTCATCTGTCCATGTGCAAATGCAACTTTCGCATCTGGAAGCAATCTCTGTAATTCGGCTGTCACTTCTGCGATATTATTGACGCGGTTATACACATAATATACCTGCCCGCCACGTGTCATTTCGCGGTAGACCGCTTCTTTAACCAGTTCTTCATTATATTCCATAACATATGTCTGGATCGCTCTTCGGTCATGCGGTGGTTCTTCTAATACACTCATGTCACGGATTCCGATCAGACTCATATGCAGGGTTCTTGGAATTGGTGTAGCAGATAATGATAAGACATCGACATCTTTTTTCATTGTCTTGATCTTTTCTTTATGTGTCACTCCAAAACGCTGTTCTTCATCAATTACGAGCAGTCCCAGATTCTTATACTGCATGTCTTTGGACAATAAGCGATGCGTTCCGATCACGACATCTACCGTTCCATTTTTGAGTCCTTCAATCGTCTCTTTCTGCTCTTTTGCTGTACAGAATCTGGACATCATGCGTACGGTGATCGGGTAATCATGAAATCTCTGTGCAAATGTATTGTAATGCTGCTGTGCAAGGATCGTGGTTGGTACGAGATACGCCACCTGTTTTCCATTGTCTACTGCCTTAAATGCTGCACGGATCGCTACTTCTGTCTTGCCATAGCCAACATCTCCACAGATCAGTCGGTCCATGATCTTCTTGCTTTCCATATCCCTTTTCGTATCATCGATCGCATTTAACTGATCCTGCGTTTCATCGTATGGAAATAATTCTTCAAACTCTTTCTGCCATACAGAGTCCTTATCATAGACATATCCTTCTTTTGCCTGTCTTAGTGCATATAACTGCACGAGTTCTTCCGCAATATCTTTGACTTGACCTTTGACACGTGTTTTCGTCTTCTTCCATTCATTTCCACCTAATTTATGAAGTTTCGGCTTTCTTGCATTTGCACTTGCGTATTTTGCGATCTGGTCTAGGGCTGATGCTAAAATAAATAAATTATCACCGCCCTGATATTCAATACTGATGTAGTCCTTTTCAACCCCATCTGTTGTGATCTTTTCGATTCCGCGGTAAATACCGACTCCATGTTTTTCATGAACAACGTAATCACCGATATTGATATCTGCAAAACTTCGGATCTTTTCTCCCTGTTTTTTCTTCTCTTTCTTTCGGCGCTTTTTTTCTTCTCTTCCTTTGAAAATGTCTCCTTCTGAGATCAATACCCATTTGGCTGCCGGATATTCAATTCCTGTCAGAAGCTTTCCTGCTGTGACAACAATCTGCCCTGCTTCCACTCCATATTTCAAGTCCTTATCATATGTCACAACCAAACCATTTTCTCTCAGATCACTGCTTAGACGTTTCGCTCTTGTAACAGATGGAGAAGCAACAACGATTCTGTAGTCCTTACTCTGATATTTGGTAAGATCTTTGACTAACTGCTCAAAACTGTTGTTATAAGACTGAATGGATTTTGTATCCATAAATAAGGTTCTAGCAACTCTAAAATCATTGATCTCAGCAGATAAAATCGAATAACATAGCATCTTATGTTTCTCGATCTGATATAAAATACTCTCATAATCTGTCACCGTATTTGCCTGTTTAGGCAGAAGATACCCACCTTCCAGACGGCTTTTCATACTCTCTGAGAATTCCAGATAAAATGCATCTGCACGTTCTCTGATATGTTTTGGTTCATCCATATAGATCATGCTTTCTTCTGGAAAATAATCTAAGATGCATTCTGTATTTTCATAAAAATATGGGAGATAACCTTCTACTCCGATCAACATATGAAGTTCCCTTAATTCCTCACGAACACGGTCCATTTCTTTTCTTAGGCGGGCTTCCTGATCATATTTTTTTTCTTTTTTAAACTTCTGTGATAACTTCTCATAATCTTCTTCCATATTTCGAAGACCATGTTCAATCCTTGGCTGGTTTAAAATGATCTCTGATGCCGGATAAATGGTCAGAGCATCGACTTCTTCGATGGATATTTGGCTTTCTTTATCAAAACTTCGGATCGAATCAATTTCATCTCCCCATAGTTCGATACGATATGGGCTTTCCTGCGTGTATGGGAAAATATCAATGATTCCTCCTCGCACAGCAAACTCGCCTGGAGCCTCAACAAATGGTGCTTTTTCGTAGCCTCTGGCAACAAATTCTTCTGCGATCGTTGCCTCTTCCAGTGTCTCTCCCATTTTAAACGTCATCTTATGATTCTTGATATCACTTAATGGAACAACCTGATCCATCACAGCATCGATCGTCATCACAAAGGTTCCACATTTGTCATCCACGATCTTCTTGATCGCCAGCATACGGTCTCTTGCGATTGCATTTCCATGAACATCGGCTGTATAGAATAATGGATCTTTTGCTGGAATATACTGAACCTTTTCTCCAAAGAAATGACTTGCCTCGACCCATTGTCTTGCTTTGTTCTCGTCTGGTACGATGATGATCTTAAATTGCTTTTTCTTATGATTTCCGATCAGACTGGTCAGATGCCATTTGGCTGTATCGGTGCATCCTGATACAAGAACCGGGCCACAGTAATCTTCGACCTCATCCTTTAATTGTCTGTATACCGGATCGTCTTTTAATATATGTTCTAACACTTTCTATCCCTACTTTTTCTTATTGTGGCGGTTCATCGCTTCTGTGATGTCGCCCATAACGATCAGCTGTACTGCATCGTACACTTCATCAAAACGTTCCGCAAAGATTGCCTGTTCTTCTTTTGTAAAATGTCCTAATACATAATCTGCCAGATCATATCCTTTTGGTTTCTCTCCAACACCGATCTTCACCCTTGGGAAATCCATACTTCCTAAATGACTGATGATACTTTTCAGTCCATTATGTCCCCCTGCACTTCCCTTTCTTCGGATACGCAGTCTTCCAACATCAAGGTCGATATCATCATGAATAATGATAAAATCTTCTGGCTCTAATTTATAGAAATCCATGATTGGACGAAGACTTTCCCCGCTTAAGTTCATAAATGTCTGTGGTTTCACAAGAAGGACTTTTTCTCCTCCCATATAACCAGTTCCGATCAATGCTTTGTGTTTCCCTGTATTTATACTTATGCTTTCTTTGTCTGCAATATAATCAAGGGCTTCAAATCCAATATTGTGTCTTGTGTTGTCATATTTCTTTCCCGGATTCCCCAGTCCGACGATTACTTTCATAAGATATCTCTCCTTTTTCCCTAGAATCTATAAAACTGACAAACACCCGGAAATCAATGGATTCCCGGGTTGTCTTTTTCTTTCTTTAGTTATAGTATATCCCAATTTACAATTCTCAGCAAGATTTTTTCTAGTTATAATGCCTGAAAGAATTCTCTTGTCTTATTTACCTTCTTCATCAATGTATCAAACTGTTCTGGTGTCAGTGACTGTGGTCCATCACATAATGCTTTGGCTGGATCATTATGAACTTCTACCATTAATCCATCGGCCCCAGCTGCGATCGCTGCTAATGCCATTGGCTCTACCATATCTCTGATTCCTGTTGCATGAGATGGATCTACCATGACTGGAAGATGGGATTTTTTCTTGATCATAGGGATTGCAGAAAGATCTAATGTATTTCTCATGGCTGTCTCGTATGTTCGGATTCCTCTCTCACAAAGAATTACATTTTCATTTCCACCTGCCATAATGTATTCTGCACTCATTAACCATTCTTCGATCGTTGCTGCAAGTCCTCGCTTTAATAAGATTGGTTTATTGATCTTTCCTAATTCTTTTAATAATTCAAAGTTCTGCATATTTCTTGCTCCAACCTGAATCAGGTCCACATCTTCGAATAATGGAAGATGACTTGCATCCATGATCTCTGTAACAACTGGAAGTCCTGTTGCTTTCTTAGCTTCTAATAATAATTCTAATCCTTCTCCATGAAGTCCCTGGAAAGAGTATGGGGAAGTTCTTGGTTTGAAAGCTCCTCCTCTTAATAATCCTGCACCAGAATTCTTCACATCGTTTGCGACTTCTGTGATCTGTTCTTTTGTCTCAATAGAACATGGTCCTGCGATCACCTGGAAGTTTCCACCACCGATCTTTACTCCATTTACATCAACAACTGTATCGTTTGGATGGAATTTTCTGTTGGCCTTCTTGTATGGCTCCTGAATACGCTGTACATTTTCAACGATGCTGTTTGCCATGATATGACGCATATCTACAACAGATGTATCTCCCACTAATCCAAGGATCCTTGTGTTAACACCTTCGGATTCGTGGATTCCCAGTCCCTGCTCTTCCATCTCTTTCTTTAATGCGTTGATCTTTGCTTCTTCTGCCTGTTTCTTTAAAATAATAATCATGATGTTCGTCCTTTCCTGGCAAGTCGTTTCTATCCTGCTTCTCTGGTGCGGCCTTTGTTTCTTTGAGTAAAAAGAAAAGGCATGCACTCTGTTGCAAGAATGCATGCCTTAAATGTTTTACTCTGTCGGTTTAAAGTGACATAAGTTTTGGCGATGATTCATTGCAACAAAAATAGTCAGGATAAAAATAATAACCCTGAAAGCTAAAGTAATAAAATGTGCAATTATTCATCTTACTTGTTGTCATCTTAGTTTCTCCTTGTTTTGATGTTTTTACGATACATGAATTTTTTTTCTGTGTCAATAGATTTATAGATGTTTTTTATAAAATCCATAGACCGTATTTATGATTTATTTTATGAATTATAAAATTTATTTTTTGCGCACTGCAAGAAATGATGCGATCAACGCTGTGATCGGTACTGTTAATACAACACCTAGACTTCCAGATAGTCCTTGCATAATCTCAATTCCGATCACATAAGAGTTCGCTAACTGTCTGTAGCTTAAATCATATGCGTAATTGATCACTAATGTTGTCATTGCACCGCCCACATAAGCAAAGATCAGTGTATTCGTCATCGTTCCCATCATATCTCTTCCAACATTGATTCCTGATACAAAAAGTCGTTTCATGGACAGTGTTTTGTCTGTTTCATAAATTTCCTGAATCGTAGATGCAATAGACATACCAACGTCCATGACGGCTCCTAATGCTGAAATGATGATTCCGGCAAAAAGCAATTCTCCGATCTTTATCTTCGTATTTTGTCCGACATAGTTCAATGCTTCGATATCCGATACATTATATCCTGTGATTCCTGCTGCTTTTCCAAATGCCATCGCTGCCACTGCTGCGATCACGACTCCGATCGCTGTTCCAAGGATCGCAGACACTGTTTTGCTCGAATATCCACCAAGAAGTCCTAATGTTACGATCGTTGTCAACACTGCTACAATGATCGTCAACACGATCGGTGAAATTCCCCGATACATCATCGGAAACATAATACCGATAATACATGCAAACGCAAAGACAAGACTTAAAATAGCATAAACACCTTTTTTCCCACCAATCGCACATACCACCGCTGCAAAGATCAACGCAAATCCATAGATTGCCATGGTACGGTCCTGACTATATACGGTAAATCCTGTATTTGTTCCACTTTTATTTACGATCACAATGATCCTTGCTCCTACTTTACAGTCAGCTCCAAATAAAGTTCCGCTTGGATTGATCGCCTGTTTTTCTTTTCCTTTGTAGGTTCCCGTTGTCATTTTAACCAGGACTTTCTGCGTTCCATAACGACTTCCGTCTTCTGCAAGATTATCTTTTATGATCTTTGTTACAACTGCTTTTTCATATTTTTGTCCTTTATAGGATGCCAATGGCGTTTTCTGAAACTGGTTGCATTTGACTATGATCCCTGCAAATAAACACACTGCTATTGCGAAGATCAAGATTTTTTTCCATGATACTGCTTTTTCCATAAGTTGTCTTCTTTCTATAAATCGTAGCCTTTTATTTATAAAGAAAAATCAGAGAATGCCTGTGTCCGGATCTATCATTCCGGGCGCAGGCTTTTGCTCTGTCTGATAAATTAAGTTACGACACTAATTCTTTATCATCTCTATTTGATTGTTGCTTTTTTGGCTGTGCTGTAGGCTCCATAAATACGTTTTCCGTTTACTGTTTTGTAAGAACGGACTTTGACGTAATATTTTTTCCCTTTTTTCAGACCTTTGATCTTGTAAGATGTTGTTGTTTTTGCTTTTCTTACTGTCTTTTTACCTGTAAATTTCTTGTTTGTAGAATATACAACTTGATATCCTGATGCTTTCGTATTCTTTTTCCATTTGATCGTTAGCTGTTTTTTGATCTTATTTACTAAAGAGATACTCTGTTTCTTTGGTGCTACAGTCACTGTAACTGTTTTGGAAGCTGCTTTGTAGTCTGTAGTTGCTGCTGCTTTGACTGTGATCTTGGCAACTCCTGGTCCTTTGACTGTTACTTTTCCTGCGGCATCAACTGTTGCAACTGCTTTGTTTGATGTTGTGTAAGTGAGTTTACCATTTCCATTTGTTTTTGCATTTAATTTGAATGCTTTGGATGTTTCACTCTTCTTATAAGATGCTGTTGCTGTGATCGTCTGGTCTTTTGTCTGTACTGCTGTTGTATCATCTTTCTTTGTTGTATTTGAGTTCGCATCATCTTTTTTGGTATCTTCTGCTTTCTTCACGATCTTATATGAAGATGATCCGTCTAATACTTTTCCTGTGTCCGCATCGTATGTTGTAACTTCAAAAGAGTCATCTGTTACATTGACTACAGAATAACTTGGTGTCCATGTCTGGCTTCTCTCAGAAATGAAATCCTGTTTTGCTGTGATCAGATTGTAGAATTTAGATCCTGTTGCTGAGTTTGCTTCTAAATATACAGTTCCTTTTGGATTTACAACCGTTCCACCTTTTGTTGTATCAACGATTTCGTAGCAGTTGTTTTCTTTTGCGTAATTTGCTGTATTTTCTGTTTTTGCGAATTTATCATGTGCCTGTCCATCACTCTGTAACTGATATGTTCTGGAGTATGTATGGTCATGTCCCTGAAGTACAACATCAATATCATATTTATCCATTAATGGTGTTAACTGTGTTCTTAAAACCATTCCGTCAGAATCTGAATGATCATATCCTGATCCATAAATATCCTGATGGAACATTACAACTTTCCATTTTGCATTTGGATTTTCTTTGATCGCTTTACGCATAACATTTTCGTGAGTTGCACAGTTGTAATTGTTTGTGTCTAATACGATAAATAATGTATTTCCATATGTGTAATAATAGTCTGTTCCTGCTGCTGTCTTTCCTTCTGTATACTTTGCTGTATTTCTATATCCACTTGTATCAAATGCATTTGGATTGTTGTAATGCATCTCATACTGTGCTGATCCAGAATCGTGGTTTCCAATCGTTGTTGCTACTGGAAGAGATCTCAAAGCATCTGCTCCAAGGTAACCTGCATACTGTTTTTCATTGTTATTGTTATTTACCTGATCTCCTGCGGATGCAACAAAACTTAGATTTGGATTCTGTTTTACTGCATTATTTAATACGTTGTTCCAGTTATAACTATCATTTCTTGCTGCATAGTTATTATCTTTCATCGCATCTCCTTCAGTACTTGTCTGTCCTGAAGATGCTCCGATCTGAGGATCTCCTACATATAAGAAAGAATAATTTTTAAATGATTTTGTAGAATATTTCTGTGCATCCTGATATTTTCCGTTCTGGAATACCTGATAGTAGTAAGTTGTATTTTCTTTCAGGTCATTTACAGATGCTTTGTTTGAATAGTACTGATCACCTTCGATCGCTACTGCCTGTGTCTGTTTTCCTTCGACTTCTTTTGCATCAGACATATCTGCTTTTGTTGCGATCTTAACTTTTGGTGTTTCTTCTGTCTTGCTGTAGTATGCAAAATTAAACTGTGATTCTGTCGCTCCTGGTGTTAGGGATACATTTTCATAGTTTGTGCTGTATTTATCCCAGTTTGCTTTCCATGTGGACCAACTTTCTGTTTTAGAAGCAGATGCATCATTCCAATGTTCTGTCGCTGCGCTGACTGTTGATGAAAGGATTGGAGATGCCATCATAACTCCGCCTGCTAACATCATGGCTGATACAGTTGCTTTTGCTGCATATTTTTTTGCATTTCTTGCTATGTTTCTGCGAATTGTTCTCACAATAAGATCCTCCTTTGATATAGTCAATCATTCTCTGTTATGTTTAACTATAAACTTGTGAGATTAAGGAAAGGTACATGGGAATGATAAGTTTTTGTAAAATTTTTTAATTGTATGACGGGAATGTGTCGAGTATTCATAAAAAGATAAAGAAAGATAGCGGTACGAAAAACGAATTCCATTGACGGATTTTT
>ERZ894183.1558-NODE-1558-length-12042-cov-7.475432_pt1 | contig 12042 bp, 14 predicted proteins | sample MGYA00380279_ERZ894183 | MGnify/ENA primary metagenome ERZ894183 (study PRJEB32331, sample SAMN06328422) | human gut metagenome | biome: human gut microbiome; feature: stool | host: Homo sapiens | collected 2013-06-26 ... | reverse complement strand
TGTCGATAATGCTTGCCATATATTTGCTCATATTTGCTTCTACATAATATGGCTTTTCCAGAAGCTCAGGAATACGGTAATTTAAGTTTGTGGTAATTACCTTGTCAATCCAGCCTTTTTCGTAATATTCATCAAATTTATGAAGGCCGTCTGTGAAAAGGCCGTAGGTTGTACAGATGAATACGCGGTTTGCGTGACGTTCTTTGATCTGTTTTGCCACATCAAGCATACTTTCTCCGGAGGAGATCATATCGTCGATAATGACAACATCTTTTCCCTCTACAGAGTCACCAAGGAACTCATGAGCTACAATCGGGTTCTTGCCGTTTACGATGGTGGAATAATCGCGGCGTTTATAGAACATACCCATATCTACTCCAAGGATATTGGAAAAATAAACAGCTCTTGACATTGCGCCTTCGTCCGGGCTGATAATCATGAGATGATCGTTGTCCACATGGAAGTCCGGAACACTGCGTACAAGTGCTTTTAAGAACTGGTAAGTCGGGAAGAAGTTATCAAATCCGTTCAGCGGAATGGAATTCTGTACACGCGGATCGTGGGCGTCAAAAGTAATGATATTGGAAACACCCATATCGCTCAGTTCCTTTAATGCGAGAGCGCAGTCAAGAGATTCCCTTTTGGAGCGTCTGTGCTGACGGCCTTCATACAGGAACGGCATAATGACATTGATTCTGTGCGCTTTTCCTGTAGCTGCGGAAATGATTCTCTTTAAATCCTGATAGTGGTTATCAGGAGACATATGATTTTCGTGTCCGCATACGGAATAAGTCAGGCTGTAGTTGGTAATGTCAACCATGATATAAAGGTCTGTACCGCGGACAGACTCTTTGATATAGCCTTTTCCTTCTCCTGTACCAAAGCGCGGGCACTCACAGTCTACAAGGAAAGTGTTCTCGCTGTATCCCTGAGGGATGATGCTGAGCTGTTTTCTGGAAACAAGCTCCTTGCGGAATTTTACCAGCTTCCTGTCTACTTCCTCTGCAAGCTCGCGGCATCCTGCCAGTGCGGCAATACGAATAGGGGCAACAGGCATAGATTTCTCCAATAATTCTATGTTTGGCATAGTATCCTCCTAAGTATGATGTTAAATTTTCTTGAAAAAATAAAGCTCTATCTTTATTTATAACATTTGCCCTAAATATCGTCAAGGAATTTATTGATTTTTACCCGGAAAATTGGTAAAATAACATGTAATGTCCTGTTTATAGGCATTCCAGAGAACAATTTTATAATTTAACCTAAATTTTACCCCGGTAAGCGGAATATACACCTGCTGCCGGGGATCCTATTGCTTGAGAACGGCTTTTAGCTACTCTAATAAAAAGGAAGTTCGTCATCGTCTTCGTTCATATTTCTGAGGGGTTTCAAAAAAATCTTTTTTTCAAAGTCTTTATATGCTTCTAACACTTCCTCTTTCCATTGTCTTATTATTTTATCTTTAAAAGGTGGTTCTAAATCAATTTCTTTTAATTGTTTCCATTCACCAAGGACTCCTTGAGCTTCCTCAGAAGGAAAAAAAAACGAAAACACGCTTTGATAACGATTAACATCATATTCGCCAATACCTAAATTGACAACTTCATCAATTTTAAATAACATTTCCCAAATATCTGAAACAGTTTCTATTTCATTTACTTGTCCTTTAGTTGATGGTAAAAGAATTTCGTCCGTTGTACAATTAAATACATCTTTGCTTGCAAGTGTGACAATTTGTTCAGCAGTAAAACATTTACTATTCCCGGGGGCAAGAGCCGCGGATATGCGAGGCTGAGAAATCCCCGTTTTTTCTGAAAGCTCAGATTGAGTCATTCCTTTTTCTTTCATTATTCTTGAAATATTTTCTTTAATTATATCAATATTGTTTTTGCTCATATTCAATTCCTTTTGAATTATAAAAATAATTTTAAATTATAACTTTATAATATTTGATTATATAATATCACGTTCGATACAATATGTACAGAACAAATCAAGACAAAACATAAAAAGGAGATATGAATTTATGAGAAAAATGGAAAGAACTAATCCAGAGGTAAAAACAGGGAGAATTGAGCAGGCGTGTGCACGTTATGGAATTGGAAAGAATGCCATGCGTCAAGTGGCGGAGGAAGCTGGCGCTGTGATTAGAGTTGGAAAATCTTACTTAATCAACTTTACCAAAGTAGATGCCTATATGGACAGTATTTCAGAGTAAGGTGGTGCAACAATTTGGATAATAAAAAGTATTATTACTTGAAGCTAAAAGAAAATTTCTTTGAATCTGACAGTATGGTGTTATTGGAAAACATGAAAGACGGATATTTGTACAGCAATATTCTTTTAAAACTTTATCTCAGAAGTTTAAAAGACGGCGGCAGATTGATGTTAAATGGAGCTATACCATATAATTCTCAAATGCTTGCCAGTGTTACACGGCATCAGGTAGGAACTTTGGAGAAAGCATTGGATATTTTTAAAGAGCTAGGTTTAATAGAGGTTCTTGATTCGGGAGCTATTTATATGATAGATATTCAGAATTTTATAGGCGAAAGCAGCAGTGAAGGCGATAGAAAAAGAGAATATCGGGCACGAATTGAAAAGGAAAAAGCATCCAGACAAATGTTTGGACAAATGTCCGACAATCGTCCACCAGAGATAGAGATAGAGAAAGAGTTAGAGTTAAAGACAGAGAAAGAGATAAAGATAGCTTATCAGCAAATAGCTGATATGTATAATAACACTTGCGTGTCATTTCCCCGTCTTACAAAATTATCTGAGAGCAGAAAAAAGGCAATCAAAGCCCGCTTGAAGGTTTATTCTGTGGAGGATTTCCAAAAGCTCTTTGAAATGGCGGAGGGCAGTAGCTTCCTAAAAGGGAAAAATAACCGGAATTGGTTTGCTACATTCGACTGGTTGATTAAAGATACCAATATGGCAAAGGTTCTTGATGGGAATTATCAGGATAAAATGCCCAAAGACAAGGAGGGATTTGATGTACAGTCAAAAGATACCATGTCTGTCCGATTATGGGAATGATTGTCCAAAGTGCGGCGGAACTGGTTACATAATGATTAAAAACGAAATTGAGGGCTATGGCGAAATTGAAGAAGCAAAAGCGTGTCCGGTTTGCAAAGGGCAGAAGCGCACTTCTGATGCAACAGGGGTTCCGGTCAAGTATTTTGATGTGAACCTTACTTCTTTTGATTTTAAGATATACAGCGCCAATGCACAAGGATTGCAAAAAGTAATCAACAGTTATTTTGAAAAATACGAACTTTGTAAGAAACAAAATAAAGGCTTGTATCTGTGGAGCAAAACACCGGGAACAGGTAAAACATTTTTGACCTGCTGTCTTGCAAGATCAATTATGATGAAATGCGATTTGCAGATGAGATTTATAACAGCTCTGGATTATCTTAGAGCGGTGGCAGAGAGCTATAATAGGCAGCAAGGAATGGAAGATACAAGTGAAATATACAGGGAATGTGAGCTACTGGTATTGGACGATTTGGGCACGCAAAAAAACGGAGAGTGGCAGGAGCAGGAAATTTTTCGTTTAATTAATGAACGGCAGAATAATGGGAAAATAATACTTTTTACTTCGAATTACCCGCCGGAACAGTTGCAGTTGTCTGATCGTACAATAGACAGAATATTAAAGGGCTCGATTGTTTTGCAAATGCCAGAAGAAAGCATAAGAAGAATGAAGGCACAAAAAGAGCAGGAACGATTTTTGAAAGAGATTTTGGGAAATTAATAAAAAGCCCCAACGGAGAGCGGCAACTTTCCGGAGGGGCGGCAGCACAAAGCCGAAGCCATGCACAACGCAAGATTATAATAACATGGTTTCGGCAGAAAGGACAGAGAAATGATAGAAGAACTTTTATATACTGGAATACAAAACGCTCTTTCTCCGGAATATCTGGCAATAGTAGCAGGACTTGACAGTGTGCGAGCGGTGCAGAAACAGATTGAAAGAGAACGCCGGAGTGGTGCCGTAATTCTTTCCAGCTCCGTGCCGCCTGGTGGCTATTATCTGCCGGCGAACAGAAATGAAGTGATGCAGTTCATCCGGACATTAGAGAACAGATCACTGGGAACTATGGAAGCCCTGAACAGCGCCAGGGAATATTTGAAGAAGTTTCCGGAGTAAGATGAAAAGTCGCGGGAATGATTCCTTTTTTCGTTTATGCTACGTTTGCTATGCTTATAAAGCAGATTATAGTGCCCCTGAAAATAAATGACATATTGCGCGGGTGCGACCGGAGGACTACAAGAAATTTTATGCGTGGGATTTCACATGAGGAGGTGTGGTGTTATTTTGTGGGATTCTCAGAAGACTATGACCAATGAACAGTTGGTAATCCGAATAAAAGCCGGGATAGATGTGGCGGACAATATGTTGCAGCTCTGGCAGCAGAACCGGGGTTTTGTCCATAAAATAGTCAATCAGTATAAAGCGTTCGCAGAAGAGGAGGACTTGGAGCAGGAGGGTTATTTGGGGCTTAATGAAGCAGTGAACCATTATAACCCGGACGAGGGCGTGACATTTCTTCATTATGCGTCTTACTGGATAAAACAGTCTATTGTCCGGTATATTAAAAGCAATGGTACCGTGCGTCTTCCGGAACACATACAGGAGAGGATCCGGAAGTATAACAGGATAGTGCAGAAATGGCAGCAGGATTATCACAAAAGTCCTTCAGACGAGGAAATCTGCTATTTTTATGGGGTTAGTGAAAAGATATTGGATAAGGTCCATAAAGCCCGGGTAATGGCACAAATTGGAAGCTTGGACGTGCCTGTAGGAGAAGAAACAGAAAATACCCTGTATGATCTGCTGCCCAGCCCGACTGATTCGACAGAGCAGTCCCTAGATAAAATCTATGCAGAGCAGCTCCGGGCTATTCTTTGGTCTATGGTGGAAGAATTGCCAGGGAATGAACCGGAGATCATCCGGAAGAGATACCGGGAGGAACTGACCTTTAAGGAGATAGGGCAGCAGTTGGGCATATCCGTAGAAGCAGTGAGGCAATGTGAGAAGAAAGGACTCAGAGAGCTTCGAAAGCCCAGCAAGGCAAGAATCCTCAGAGAGTTTCTGGAAGATGGGTGGATATACAACAGCGCTTTGCATGGGAATGGGGTTTCTTCCTTCAATCGTACCTGGACAAGTTCCACAGAGAGGACGGCGCTGAAAAGTTTGGAGAGGAAGAGTGCGGTTTGAGCATTTGAGAATGTGAACGCCGAACGAACACCGAGAAAATAGTAAATGAACAACAGAGTAACAATACTAACAAATGCTAATGTTGAACCAAGAGCGAAGCAAGAGAATGAAGCCCTATATCAGTAAATGAACTGCATAAGGCGAGAGAGGGGGAAGAAGGGTTGTATTGTGTGATTCAAAAAATTAAAAAGAAAAAGAAGAACCAAAATGGATACCCCAAAGAGTTGAAATCACAATATCTGAAAATGTCCTTTCAAGGACAGGACGAAAGCCATTACTGGTATACGTACAGCGATACGCGTTTTGATAGAGAAATCAAAATAGCATATCGAATTAGTGTCCATGAAAGTTATCGGGAGAATGGGAGAGTAAAGAAAAAGCAGTTTGTAATATGCACTGTGGATTATTATGACATTGCGACAGAAGGATTTTCCCTATATGAATGGGGAAATGCAGCAATAGAAGCTGCTGCCAGAGTGTTAAATTGCCCGGAAAATACACTATATGATCTGATAGAACAAAAGCTTCAGCCATTGCAGGAAAAAATTATGAATGAGTTTCAGCAAACAGAAGAATATAAAGTGCATAAAGAACATGAGAGGATAACTACTTTATACGCTGCGAATAAAGTGAAATTCAATGAAAAATATGGAGTGTCTGGAAAAGAATACGACAAGTGTTATGATGTGTTCGGAACATTGCGGAATCCGGAATATCTGAATCAAATAAAAGATAATTACGAAGCAAGGAAGCGGTATGAACGAGAAAACAGTAGGTATTATGAAAAATATTATAGTAACTACAATGAACATAGAGAAGAGGGAAGTTGTAGGAACTATGCTTCGAAGGTTCACAGTGAAGAGGATAAAGAAATATTAAAGCAGTTTTATAGAGTGCTGTCCAAGAAATTCCACCCGGACGTGAATCTTGAAACAGATACATCTAAGCAAATGCAGCTATTGAATCAGTTAAAAAGTGAGTGGGGTTTGTAGTTACTGGAAAAGAATATGTGATACCTACATTCAAAAGAGAAAAGAAGTTGGAAAACAGGCACAAATGGAATTGCAACGCGTTGCACCAAAATGTTAAGAAATGTTAAGGTAAAAAAGAGATTGGAAGGCTGGAAACGAACGTAAATACGCAGTTTTCCAAAACCACGAATCCCGAACGTTGCATATTTTACACAACGAAAAGCGCATACCTTCAGAACAGCAACGCTTGAAGGAAATTATGTTACAAAAAGAAGCGGTTAAGCCCATTTGGGCGGCAGCAGGCGGAGGGGGGGATTGGCAGATTTCGTTTCGTCCTGTAAGAGGATTCAAGAATTTAATGACACGATAACGCGCGTAAAGCTCAGGGTTGAACAGTATGTAGAAAAATACTGTTTGCTCAGGTATTTCCAAAACAACACCAAAACGAAACGAATAGAAGCTCGAAAACCTTACAAAACCTGACATTGAAGGGGAATAGAGAGAACAGTGCTCGCTTTGTCGTTCGCTTTACAGACAGAAAGAAAACACCGTTCTGTATGCTTGTGGAAAGCATTGAACGGTGTTGGGGTACTTATAAATTTATTTCTGAAAAATCGATCCAGAAATCATCATAAATGTTGACCTTTATTTTGTTTTGGAAGGTGTAAGCGGTAGTTTCGAATTTGGTTTCCTCCAGATGATACACATAGATAGACTGATTCATAGGATTTACAATCCAATATTCCCGAACACCTGCTTCGGCGTACAAATTCAGCTTGCGTATATAGTCGTGGCTGGAATTTCCCGGGGAGACAATTTCAATAATCCAGTCCGGTGCGCCAGTGCAACCTCTATCTGTGAGCTTGTTCGGGTCGCAGATCACGGAAATATCTGGTTCAACGATTGTTTTCCGGTCCTTCCATAATTGGACGGCAAATGGAGCAGGGTACACCTTGCAGGAACCGTTTTTTGATTTGATATATTGATGTATTGCGGCGTGTAATTCGCTTAGTATTTCCTGATGAATACGGCTGGGGGCTGCCAGATAGTAGATTTTTCCGTCAATCAGTTCAGCCCGTATATCTTCCGGAAGATTGTAATAATCAATTTCTGTGTAAATCTTTTCCTGTGGTAATGGCATAGTAACACGTCCTTTCTTGAAAGAGTATTGTCAGTTATCGTATTAATTATTTGGTTCCTGTTTTATAAACTCTTTTTCACATGCTGCTTCTCTGCTGCGAGTCTATATAGTTCGGTAAAACCATCGGAACCGAAAATATCTACAAGTTCTCCCTGATAACGAACCTCTTTAATATGACCGAAATCTACTTTGCTGATGTTTTCGGGGATAAGAAGAGCCTTTCCGGTTTTGGGAGATAGAACCCAGCCCGATTCCAGGTGATTACCTGCTGCCTGTAAATCAGCCGTCCGTTGCTGTGATTTATCCGAATTACTGTCAATAGATGAGGCAGCAGTGGGGGAAATGTCGCGTTCCATAGTTTCATTAATGGCACGATTGATAAAGGCGTTGACGCTTTCTCCCTGGGCGGCAGCGTGTTCTTTTATTTCTATCTTGCGACCTTTGGGAAAAGTAACATTAACTCTATCATAGTTGTTTTTTACGTATTTATTGACAGCCTTTTGTTGGGCTTTGCTTACTTTTGTTTCTTCTGGCATAAAAGCACCTTCCTTTCGTGGGGGATTTAAAAATAGATATACCTTTTCTATTATGCTCTAATTATACCTCAAAAATCTATTGATGTAAATATAAAAAATAAACGAATATATTGGTGTAAATATAGTGATTGTGTCAATGGACTATTGGGGCAAATATATGTATAATAAAGATAGTTAAAGGAACAGCAAACAGCGAAGGGTGAAAACGAAGTGATCGCAAGATATACCGGAGACACCAACGTAACACCGGGCAAGGGAAAGCAAAGGAACAAGGTTGCCGAGATTGGTTTAAGACCTGCCGGGGCTGAGGGAGTTTCCTAAGAGAAAGGAGAAAGACATGGGATTAACACTTGAAGAACAAGAAACACATGTAAATTTTATGCGTGGAGGTGACAGGGCAATAATTTATACCTCTGACACAACTACCATGACAAAATTAAACAAGCTAGTTGAATTAGACGGAACAGAATGGAAATTAGAGAGCGAATCTAAACTTGCCTCTGGTGAGTTGATTGGAAAGACATATTCCTGTCCGGTTTCATTTATTACTTTCCGTTCAAAACGCGTGAAGAGAAATTATACAGACGAGCAGCGGAGAGAAACTGCCGCTAGGCTTCATAAATCAACAAGGGATAACAATTTTTCAGTTTAAAAGCTCGTAGGCATATAAATCACTGTCTAAGGGTGTTGAACAGCTAAAACGCCACGTAGCCTATAGTTTTTTTCGATAGAAAGGAAATTATGACATGAAAAAATACGATTTAAGTCATATTATGACAAAAGCATGGAAGATTTTCCGTAAAGTACAGGTTACATTTGCGGAAGCGCTTCACAGAGCATGGTTATCTGCCAAGGCTGAGGAAATCAACCAGAAGCGCATTGAGAAAGCCAGATCGGCAGCAGGCGTTGCAGAAGAAGTGAATACCTGGGCTGGATGGAAAGCCATTGGTTATGAAGTAGTTCATGGAAGTAAGGCTTTATTTGGAACAGAGTTAATCTGGGGAAGTAAAGGGGACGGAGCTACATATAAAGCGAAATTCTTCGGACGTTCGCAGGTACATGAAGCCACGAAATAAAAAAGCGCCCCTTGCAAGTGCTACCAACGCTTACAGGGGGCAAGTAACCAGACAATCAAGCAAAAGCCGGATTACTGCCATATTATACAGTATTTCCGGAGAAAAGGACAAGTTTTTTCTATGAAAAAAGATGAAATGAATAAAGTTTACAGTTTGGCGGCTGAGTTTATAAGAGAACTCACACCGCTTCCCACAAATGATTACCCGAGAACTAAGTTGATGTTAATGGTAAATGCTCCAACACATAATGTAAAGGCATTTCTGCAAGTGGTATTTGATACGACAGAGAGACAGAGACCATTACTGATTGAAAAACAGGAGGTATTGCCATGCAAGACATTCCTGTAAGGGAGAGTAAACCCGGAAAGTACCGTCTTACGCAACAGGATAAAGAATATATAAAGAGTTTTGCTGTGAACGGTGTAATACCGCTTGATGCGTACATAACAGCTACAAATAAAGTGTTGAACGGACTTGCACCGCATCAATTAAAATAATAGTTTTGCGCTGGCGCAATACCGGGGAACGTAACCCCGGAGCTGAAGAACCATGCTGCGGATCCCGGGAATGCTGCGCCAACAGTCTGACCCGGGACGGCAGCAGGAGAGGAATAAAATATACTGAGGTCGTGGAGCAATGCCCCGGCGTGCTACCAATACTGCTGGGAAGAAACAATCATAGGGCGGCACACTGCTGCCTTTTTAGGCTTTACATGAAAGGAAATGAGGATATGGCAGAGAAGAGACGTGATAATAGAGGGATTGTACTGGAAAAAGGAGAATCACAGGATAGTTCCGGACGATACCGCTACAGATATTATGATGATAAAGGACATTCTCACGATACCTACGCATGGAGACTGAGACCGGAAGACCCAACGCCAGAAGGGAAGAAACATGGCGAGAGCTTGAGAGAGATGGAAAAGCGGGTTCAAAGGGATATAGAGGACAATATAAAGGCGTGGAAAGCTGGTGTAACGGTAAGTAAGCTCATAGAGGAATACATAGGGAAACAGGCGCAATATTGGGCGCAAACCACCTGTAATAATGTGGATAGTGTTTATAATACGCACATCAAAAATAAAATAGGAAAAAGGAAGATTAATAAAATTACGTCGGATATGGTAGAAGATTTTTACGTCGGAATGATAAACGACAAGAAGAATCCGGTACAGATCGGTGTTGTTTCAGTTGCGGATCGCATTTTGAATGGGGCTTTTAAGCTGGCTGTGAAAAAGAATTTGATTAGAAACAATCCGGCAGAGAGGTGTCTCGGAAGTGTAAAGAAGAGAGTTAATTCACCTCAGAACACGAAACATGCTTTGGAAGAAGAACAGCAGAGAGAGCTACTGGAATATATTCAAAACAATTACAAATATACAAGGTATTATCCGTTTTTTTATCTTCTGGCATGGACAGGTTGCCGTATAGGGGAGATTTTAGGGCTTACATGGTACGATATAGATTTTGCAAAGGAAACAATTACGATAGATCATTCTTTGACGTACACTCAAATAGATGGGCGTTATCAATTTATGATAGGAAGTCCAAAGACAGAAAACGGAATCAGAGAAATACCGATGCTGGGAGATGTAAAGAAAATTCTTCTGGAAATGCGGGAAGAAGCTGGGTGGGGTAAAGTCGTAACAGTAAATAAGCCGAAGATTGAAGCTGATAATACAAAGGCATTTTTATTTGTGAATAGTAGGAACCACTTGACGCCGCCAGTGACAATGGAACATCTTTTGAAAAGGATTATAACAGCTTTTAATGAGGAAACAGGGGCAAACATAGAAGCCACACCCCATACCTTCCGTCATTCCTTCTGTTGTTGGTTATGTGAGAATGTATCCGGGGAAAATACTATGGATGATATAAAGTACATTCAGAGCATTATGGGGCATAAGGATGCCAGTACAACGTTAAATATATACAGTGAGCTGAGAAAAGGAAATGCAGCAGGAAAGCATGAAGCGTTAAAAAAGAAAGCTGCCAGAATGTAAAAATGTAAGCCGTAGGGAATTATCCTTGCGGCTTTTTTCGTGTCATTTTACCCCGATTTTTACCCCGGTAAAAAGGGTATAACCTGTTTTTTACCCTGGTAAGGATAAATATAGACAAATACAGATGAAGCGAAAAGCCTTGTAAATACAGGGTTTACGAACAATTATGACACTAGATAAAAAAAGATAAAATTAATGTTTGTAATTTACCCGGAAAATTGGTATGATAATGAAGATAATGATAAATCATGGGTATCAATGCCCTTTTGAAGATAGACAGGCAGAATTGAAAACTGCCTCAGTTGAGGTAAACATGAAAAAAGAAAAGAAGCATATTATTTCTTCTGTCCTTCCGGGAAGTATTGCAGAAGAACTTGAACTTGCCCCGGGAGACGCCCTTCTTTCCGTAAACGGACAGCCTGTGGAGGACGTGTTTGATTACCGCTATCTCATGAATGAGGAATATGTGGAGCTTCTGATCGAAAAGGCGGACGGAGAAGTATGGGAGCTTGAGGTAGAGAAGGAGTATGAGGAGGATCTTGGTGCAGAATTTGAGAACGGTCTGATGGATGAGTACCGTTCCTGCTGTAATAAGTGTATTTTCTGTTTTATTGATCAGATGCCGCCGGGAATGCGGGATACCCTTTATTTTAAGGATGACGATTCCAGACTTTCTTTCCTTCAGGGGAATTACGTAACGCTCACAAATATGAGCGATCATAACATCGAGCGGATCATTCAGTATCATCTGGAACCGATCAATATTTCTTTTCAGACTATGAATCCGAAGCTTCGCTGTGAGATGCTCCATAACCGTTTTGCAGGGGAAGCGCTCAAAAAAGCAGATGCGCTTTATGAGGCAGGCATTACCATGAACGGACAGATCGTTCTGTGTAAAGGCGTAAACGATAAGGAAGAGCTGGAATACAGTCTTTCAAAGCTTTCTGAATATGCGCCTGTGCTTCAGAGCGTTTCCGTAGTGCCGGTCGGACTTTCGAAATTCAGAGACGGTCTTTATCCTCTTGAGCCATTTGGCAGGGAGGACGCAAAAGAGGTTTTGAAAACCATTCACTGCTGGCAGGAAAAAAT
>ERZ894183.1544-NODE-1544-length-12132-cov-5.685849_pt1 | contig 12132 bp, 8 predicted proteins | sample MGYA00380279_ERZ894183 | MGnify/ENA primary metagenome ERZ894183 (study PRJEB32331, sample SAMN06328422) | human gut metagenome | biome: human gut microbiome; feature: stool | host: Homo sapiens | collected 2013-06-26 ... | reverse complement strand
ATAAAAGATCAAGTAATAGATAAAGCTTCAGCTTATGGTATAAAACCGATTTTAATTTTAGATTATGGCAATTCAAAATATGATAACGGGAACTATCCAGTTACAGAAAATAGTATAACCGGGTTCGTCAACTATGCACGTTGGTTAGCTTCTAGATATAAAGGGAAAGTATTTATATACGAAATATGGAACGAGTGGACTTTGGGTACAGGAATGAAGAACAAGAAATCCATTCCAGATGAAGGACACTACTTTGAGTTAGTTAAAAGAACAAGTATGGCATTAAAAGAAATTGATCCGAATATTAAAGTAATTGCAGGATCGTTTAATCCTACTAGCGGTAAAGGTCGTATCTTAAAATATAAGGATATAGATTGGTTTATGAAACTGGTGCAATTAGGAATATTGAATTATATTGACGGTGTGTCCATACATCCATATTCCTTTTTGAATTCTAACCTTAAACTACGTACACCAGAGGATAACTATTCTAATATTGTGTTACTTGAAAAGAAAATAAAAGAAACTGCAAAGTCAGATAAAGAGATACCAATTTATATTACAGAAATGGGTGTTTCTAATTTCTCAGGAAATGGTGGTGTTTCTGAGGAAGTTTCTGCTGACTTTATTGTTAAATATACAGCTTTGATCAGTACATTACCATATGTAAAGGGTATTTGGTGGTATGACCTAGTTGATGATGGCGATAATAAGAATGACAAGGAACATAACTTTGGTTTTTACAAAAAAGATTTAAGTAAGAAAAAAGTTGTTAATGAGTTTAGAAGGTTAATCAATTCTAATTCAGTTGATAAAATGACTTATTGCAATGTGGATATTTCCCAAAAACGTGTGGAATTCATTGTGAAAGATATTGATAATAATAGTCGATGTTCTCAGTTAGAATGGGAGAGAATACCGTTGCAACAATATAATAGGCTGTACAGAGATTTTGAAAAATGCGATGGTTGTAATAAAATTAGCATAGACAGGAATTGATTTTTTGGAGACTATGAGTGAATAAAAAAATATTCGTTGTCGTTAGATCTATATCATTTGCCGATTCTGTTGGTGGGATGGAAAAAGCAGCAAAAGATCATATTCTGGAAATGGTTAATGTTGGATACCATGTTACGTTATTATGCCCAAGAAAAAAAATAGTTGGTAATATTCCCGATGGTGTTACATACATTGATATATCATGGCCTAAATGGGATCGCTATAAAATAGCGATGACAATGGGATTAGCCTATAATAGATGGTGTAAAAAAGTATCATTATTCTTAAATACGCATGCTAAGCATAATGATATCATACATTTTCATGGGGCTTCGGCAGGTACGCTTGGTTTCCTTGATTCTAATATTATTAGTAAAACAATAACTGTTGTTAACCCACATGGTATGGAAGAATTTGGTTCCGGTTCAATTTTTAGGTTGGCGAATAGATTTTTTACTAAAAGATTAATTAAGCAGTCATTTTTAGCTGATGCTATTATTGCTACAGATAATTTATTAATCCCAGTAGTTAAAAATAATCTGGGAGTTAATGATGATAAGGTTTTTTTAATTCCCAATACAATAGATGTTCAGAAGAATAGAAGTGTTATAGGCAATAAAAAAAATGAACTAAATGCAGAACACGATGGTTTAAATATAGTTAGCATTGGTCGACTGGAATATAATAAAGGATATGATATTCTTGGCAAAGCTCTATCAATTTTTCAATCTCAAAATCCTAAAGTAAACGTAAATTGGACGCATTACGGAAGAGGAAAGAAAAAACAGTCATTATTGAAATTATGCATTAAAGAAAATGTCAGTTTAAGAATTATTGAAAATGCCTCTGATATTGAAGTGCAGAATAGTCTATACACATGTGACGTTTTTATACAGCCATCAAGATATGAAGGTAGTAGCTTAACTACGCTTGAGGCTATGGTGCATGGTTGCTTGATCGTTGCTACGCCTGTTGGTGGTATTCCAGATAAAATAGTTAACCAACATACTGGTTTTTTGTGTGAAGATATAACTCCTCAGAGTTTATATGAAACGTTAAATAAAGCTTTACAATATGAAGATATTCACATAATAAAGGAAAATGCTAAAGTTTTTGTTGAGTCTACGTATGATATAATGGTCTCTACAAGGAAATATGTAGCCTTATACGAATCATTTGATAAATAATCGTATCACGAGGAAATAATGATAAAAAATGTTGTGTTATTATCTACTGCTGACTGGGAAAACCCATTTTGGACCAATAAACAGCACGTCGCTGTTGAGCTTGCAAAGCAGGGTATTAATGTCTTTTATATAGATTCTCTTGGCTTAAGAGCACCTTCCGCATCCCGAAGTGATTTTAAACGGATCTCCAATAGATTAAAGAAATCTTTTAGTGGACCAAAGCATAGGAGAAACAATATTTGGGTGTGGTCTCCTATAATATTACCTTGGCATAAGTATGGTATTGTACGTTTTTTAAATAAAATTTACATTAAATCTTTTCTTTATCATTATTTGACTAAGTTAAAAATAAAACCTAGTGAAACTGTTTTTTGGACATATAATCCAATAACAACCCGGTTGGTAGATTTACGAGGTTTTCAGCATGTCATTTATCATTGTGTTGATGAGATAAAAGAACAGCCGGGCATGCCGACAGATGTAATCGAAAAAGCAGAGAAAGATTTATTGCAAAATGCTAATATTGTGTTTGCAACATCTAAAAAATTATATGAGACGAGAAAAGATATCTGTAAGGAAATACATTATCACTCAAATGTTTCAGATTATAATCATTTTAACACCGCGTTAACTACTGAGTTTGACATCCCGTCTGATTTAGCAGGGATTTCAGGACCTAAGCTAGGTTTTATTGGAGCAATTAGCAACTATAAGATAGATTTTAATTTACTAAAATATATTGCAGAAAATAGACCGGAATATAAAATTATCCTGATTGGTGAAGTTGGAGAGGGGGAGCCTGGGACCAATGTCGATGAACTTAGAAAATATAAAAATATCTATTTCTTAGGGCCTAAAAATTATTTGCAGTTACCTACTTACTTATCTTTCATGAATGTTGCTTTGTTACCAAATAATATAAACTCATATACAGATAACATGTTTCCCATGAAGTTTTTTGAATACTTATCTGCTGGGCGTAAAGTTGTGAGTGTGAATTTGAAGTCATTATATGATTTTCGTGATTATTGTAGTTTAAGTGAAACGTATCAAGATTTTGTAGATAATATTGATAAGTTGATTAGTGGTGATGTTATTTCACTCGAGAAGCGATTATCCTTAGCACGAGAATATACTTATGAAACTCGTACAAAAAAAATGATCGAAATTATAAATGAAAATCTTAATAAAAATAATTTTTCTCGAAATGTATAGCTTATTACTTATTTAATTAACGAGGGATTTAATGAAGATTTTAATCATCAATACTTTTTATTACCCGCATGAAATTGGTGGTGCTGAAAAGTCAGTGAGAATTTTGGCTGAGCATTTAGTAAAAGAAGGGTGTGAGGTAACAGTTTTAGCATTAAGTGATAATGGTGAAAAAAAAATTGATTATATAAATGATGTTAAAATTATAAGAGTTCCCGTAATGAATTTGTATAATCCTGGTATAAATAAAGGGAAGGGAGGAGGATTTCATCGTAAGCTTAGTAAAATTATTTGGCATTTGTGCGATTATTACAATCTTGCCTCGTATTTATACTTGAGAAAAGTAATAAATGAGCCATATGATGTTATACACACCAATAATTTGTCAGGATTCTCTGTTGCAGCATGGGACTGGGCTCGAAATAAACATATCCCTATAGTTCATACATCACGCGATTACTATTTATTTAATCCTAATTGCACTATGTATAGTAAGGGGAAAAATCAAGACCCTTCAAGCTATAAAATCCGTTTGCTTTCTTACTATAAAAAAATAATGTCGAGAAAAGTTGATGCTTATGTTGGCATCAGTAATTTCATTCATGATCTACATATGAATTCTGGATTTTTCTCAGATGTGAAGCATAATAAAGTTATCTATAATAGTATAGGTGGGAACTTATCTGAGCGAGAATTAAATCAAGGGCATCGACGAGATGGAAAAATTAGACTTGGGTATCTTGGGCGCTTGGATGATGCTAAAGGGATTAGTGTTGTTATCGATTACCTGAAAGATTCAGTGTTTGATTTTTCGTTCAAAATAGCAGGAAAGGGTGATGAAGAATTTGTTGAAAAATTAAAAAATGAATGTGTAAATGATGTGCGATTTATTTTTTTAGGGCAAACTAAGCCTGAGGTTTTATTCAACGATATCGATTGTTTGATCTGTCCGTCTAAATGGCATGAGCCAATGGGGCGGGTCGTGATAGAAGCTTTCAGTTATGGTATTCCTGTGATTGGAAACAATGCTGGAGGAATTGGTGAACTAATTTCTCCAGGGTATACTGGTTTTTTATTTGATATTAACTCTAAAGAAAGCTTTATTGATGCTCTCAGTTCTTATGACATTTCTGACTTTAATGAGTTGTCTAAGAATAGCATAGAATTGTCAAAGAAATTTACGGATGAAAGATATGTCACAGCATATAAAACGCTTTATCAGGATTTGATTAGTGAAAGCAATATTCGCACATGATTTATTTTTATGCATGAATTAATTTTATTGTCAACATCCAATAAGTATTTCCACTTCCTCTAAAATTATTCTTTGTACTCATGACTTGAGAAAATCTAATGGAAAAAATTAAAATTTCAGTTATTATTCCCACATATAACGATTGGGATAATCTATCGTTATGTATAGAATCGCTTAAAAAGCAAACTTTAAATCCAAATTTATTCGAAGTTATTATTGCAAATAATAATTCGGATGGGACTGTGAGTAGTCTCATTCTTCCATTACCTTTTTTTGTTCGAATTATCCATGAGCCCCAGCCGGGTTCTTACTCTGCTCGTAACACAGCTATTAGGCATTCCAAAGGGAAATACCTTGCTTTCACCGATTCTGACTGTCTCGTATCACCTTCCTGGCTTGAGAATGGTCTTCGATACTTAGAAGAAGGGAATACCAGAGTCGCAGGTAAAATAGCGTTATATGATAAAAATAATAACGGTAATACTCTTGCGTCTTATTATGAGAAAGGATATGCATTTAATCAAAATCAGTTGGCAAAAGAAGGTATTTCTGTTACAGCAAATCTAATGATAAGGAAAGAGCATATAAATGTAGTAGGCCTTTTTAATTCATCCCTTTTCTCAGGAGGAGATATTGAATGGAATCGAAGAGCTATATTATGTGATATACCAATTATTTATGCTAGTGATGTCGTTGTATGTCATCCGATTAGAGCCTGCCTGGCAGAGATAAAATCAAAGAGAAAGCGTGTTATTGGTGGTACTTACTCAAAAATGGGATCTTTATCTTTGCTTAAGTTACTTTTTCCTCCTTTCAAGAGTATAAAGGTCTTACGTGGAAATAATGAATTAAATTTAGCTCAAAAATTTTTATCTTGGTCTGTTTGTTATTATTTAAAACTATATTCATTTAAAATTGCTTGCTTGTTAAAATTAAAAATAATATCGCCATCAAGAAGTTAGCACACAATATATTCTTGGTGTGTCATATCCATTGGCATATTTTATCTTATGTTGTGTAATTTCTTTAAGGGATTGTAAGTTTGGAAAAAAAGATACTGTCTAATTCTATCTGGATGATGTCTGAAAAAGTCATTTCGATAGTTGGCCTGATATTTGTGACTTCTTACGTTGCAAAATATGTAGGCCCGGGTATATTTGGACAAATAGCTTTTGCTACTTCATTATTTCAGATAACGCAGGTTATATCTCAACTAGGAAGTGATGTAATTATCTTTAAAAGGATTAGTAGAAATGTTACGTCAGGAATAAAATTAATTTATGCAACAACTACTATCCGTTTTTTTATATATTTATTAACGTCTATTCCCGTTCTTTTATTCACCTATTATAAAGGTGACAGTGATGGCTTGATTTATCTAGTCGCTTGTTTTCTTGCTTGTCTGTTCTCTGCATTAGATGTCTACAGCATTTACTATGATGCAACGTTACAGTCCAAAAAGAATACAATTATAAATGCTTTTGGCTTGATTATCTCTTTAATACTACGATGGGGTGTCGCTGTCTTTGCATTGAGTCCGGAATTTTTATGTATTCCTATAATATGTAGTGGGCTTATTCCATACATTATCAGGATGTGTTATTTTAATGGGGGCTTAAAAGTAAAGATAAAAAGAAGAAAACATAAGTTTTTATATACTAAATATTTATTCAAAACTGGGATTACTTTTGTTGTTTCAACCATATCTGTTGCTATATATATCAGACTATCAATGTTATGTCTTGGATATATGGATGGCGCTTCGACTGTAGGTGTTTATTCAGTTGCTGCTACCTTGGCAACGTCATGGGGATTTATCTGCCAGTCTTTTATTAAGTCGACGTTACCCTCAATATTTTCGGAGAAAGAACATCATTTAGCAATAATGAAGTCAGCAACGTTAAGCGTATTGGTTGTATGTATTGCATCGCCAATTCTTCTTGGGGCATTTATTTTTGGTGAATGGTTTATAAATATATTTTATGGTGAAAAATATCAGGCAGCCTTTATACCGATGATGATATTATCATTCTCCACTGTTATTTCTGCCTTAGGTACCATATCAGCTAGATTCATCGCCAGGATGTCTGGCTATGGGTTTCTATCTAAAAAGATGCTGGTAGTTGCAATAGTTAGCTTGCTTTTTAATGTTGTTTTGATAAATTATTACGGTATTATAGGTGCATCTATTGCTACTATCGTTACGGAGATATTATCACTTACTTTGTTAAATTATTTCTTCCACAAAGGTATTGTTTTCCAGATACATAAAATGATTATTTTAAAAAATTTATTTCTTTTAAAAAGAAAGTGATTAATTTATTTTTCTTGGTGGAGTTAATTTTATATGAATAACGTTGGAATTGTCACTGACTGGCTTGTTACTTATGCTGGTGCAGAAAGAGTTGTTAAAGAATTTATCGATTTATATCCAACTGCGGAATTATATTCAGTCATTGATTTCTTGAATGACGAAGCCCGAAAGCAATTAAACAATAAGCAAGCCAAAACGACGTTTATTCAAAATCTTCCTTTTTCCAGAACTAACTATCAAAAATATTTGCCACTCATGCCATTAGCCATAGAACAACTAGACGTCACTTCTCATGATGTTGTTTTGTCTAGTAGTCATGCTGTGGCAAAGGGCGTTCTCACCGGACCCGATCAATTACATTTAAGTTATGTTCATTCACCTATTCGTTATGCTTGGGATTTACAGCATCAATACTTGCGAGAATCCTTTCTAAATAAAGGGATTAAAGGAACGCTCGCAAAGATCTTGTTACATAAAATGCGAATATGGGATTATCGTACTGCTAATGGTGTTGATCACTTCATTGCTAACTCTAAATTTATTGCAAGACGTATTAAGAAAGTATACGGTCGAGATGCTGACGTGATCTACCCTCCTGTTGATGTAGAACGTTTTACATTAAATGAAAATAAAGAAAATTACTATTTTACTGCATCCAGATTAGTTCCATATAAACGTATTGATCTTATTGTTGAGGCATTCAGTCACATGCCGGATAAGAAACTTCTGGTAATTGGAGATGGCTCTGAAATGAATAAGATAAAATCTAAAGCTTCCAAAAATATTGAAATCTTAGGATATCAGCCCAATTCAGTAATGCAGGAGCATATGAAGAATGCAAAAGCCTTTGTCTTTGCTGCTGAAGAAGACTTTGGAATAACGCCTGTTGAAGCGCAGGCTTGTGGTACCCCTGTTATTGCATATGGGAAAGGTGGGGCATTAGAGACAGTCCGTCCTCTTGGCCAGAATAGTGCTACTGGGTTATTTTTTGGTAAGCAGGACGTTACTTCTATTGTAGAAGCAGTGAATAAATTTGAAATATCAATTTCGGAATTACAACCAGCCGACTGTAGAAGTAATGCTCTAAAATTCTCTGCTCAACGCTTTAAGGACGAAATGGGAAGGTACATAGAAAATAAATGGTTAGAGTTTCAAGATGCTAAAAAAATTGTTTATTGAAAATTATTTTCCATTGAAGACATGAAATGCTGATCTGTGGTTTTCCTTTGTAACTATTATAACTGATTGCATTTATAGAATATCAAACTGTATATAATATGAGTGATACTAGCATGACAATATATTTACACAGAGCACGAGCAAATGCAAATGCTTCACTTATATCTATGGTTCAACGCTTTTCAGATATATTTATTATTTTTTTGGGATTGTATATTATCTGTTTTTTTAATAATGTTATCTTTAGCTATAAGGAGGTGTTACTCTATCTATCAGTGCTGGTTACATTTCAGATGATTGGCGGTATTACTGATTTTTATCGTTCTTGGCGAGGGGTTAGAATATCTGTAGAATTAATCTTGATTATCAAAAATTGGACGTTGAGTCTATTGATAAGTTCAGGATTTATATCCTTAATCCCTAATTTTGATTATAACTTAAATATATCGGTTCAGTGGTATTTCATTGTAATTTTGGGTTTTGTATTTTGTCGTTCTTCTATACGATTAGGTTCTGGTTTATTAAGGAAATTTGGTTATAATACACGAAATATTGCTGTTGTGGGTAATTTGCCTGCTGGGGTAAACTTACTGAAAGGGTTTATAGATGAACCATGGTTGGGATTTGTTGTTAAAGGGATTTATGATGATGTAAAATCAAATGATTTTGATGATATTCCATATGCAGGTAACATATCGAAATTAATTGAAGATGCCCGAGAAGGGAAGTTAGATCGTATTTATATCGCTCTAAAAATGAGTGATGAGCAAAAAATAAAGAAAATTGTTTCACAGTTGACAGATACAACTTGTTCTGTGTTACTGATACCGGATGTTTTTACATTTAATATATTACAGTCACGTACTGAAGAGATCAATGGTGTTCCTGTCGTCCCTCTTTTTGATACCCCGTTAAATGGAATAAATATGGTGTTTAAAAGATTGGAAGATATTATTGTTTCTTCTTTAATATTGATCTTGATATCACCAGTGTTATTTGCAATCGCTTGTATTGTTAAATGTACATCTCCGGGGCCAATAATATTTCGACAAATCAGATATGGTATGGACGGTAAACCCATTAAAGTTTGGAAATTTCGATCAATGACTGTAATGGAAAATGACGATAAAGTTATTCAAGCAACTAAAAATGATGTTCGCATTACTAAAGTTGGGAAGTTTTTACGAAGCACATCACTTGATGAGTTACCTCAGTTTTTTAATGTTTTATTTGGTCAAATGTCCGTTGTTGGTCCTAGGCCACATGCGGTCGCTCATAATGAGCAATATCGCTCTTTAATTCAAGGATATATGCTGAGGCATAAAGTCAAGCCAGGTATTACTGGGCTAGCACAAATTAATGGTTGGCGCGGAGAAACAGATACATTAGAAAAAATGGAAAAACGGATTGAGTATGATTTACTTTATATTCGTGGGTGGAGTATCTGGCTTGACTTAAAAATAATTTTCCTTACTGTATTTAAGGGGTTTGTTAATAAATCCGCATACTGAGCTATCACATAGTTTAAAGAATTAAAAATTATAATTAGATTGGAATATTTTCTTATGTATTGAATAATCATTTTGCTCTATGCGCTTTAGCTGGTTTGAGCTAACATAATCATCACATTTAAGCTGCGAACGTGTCGCAGTGACCACACCAGACAGGAGTATGTAATGTCCAAGCAACAGATCGGGGTTGTCGGTATGGCAGTGATGGGGCGCAACCTTGCGCTCAACATCGAAAGTCGTGGTTATACCGTCTCTGTTTTCAACCGCTCCCGTGAAAAGACCGAGGAAGTGATTGCCGAGAACCCTGGCAAGAAACTGGTTCCGCATTATACCGTCAAAGAGTTTGTTGAATCCCTTGAAACTCCACGCCGCATCCTGTTAATGGTTAAAGCAGGCGCAGGTACTGATAGCGCGATCGATTCCCTGAAACCATATCTGGACAAAGGCGATATCATCATCGATGGCGGCAACACCTTTTTCCAGGATACCATCCGTCGCAACCGCGAATTGTCTGCTGAAGGCTTTAACTTCATCGGCACCGGTGTTTCTGGTGGGGAAGAGGGCGCTCTCAAGGGCCCCTCTATCATGCCTGGTGGTCAGAAAGAAGCTTATGAACTGGTTGCGCCGATCCTTGAACAGATCGCTGCTCGTGCAGAAGATGGCGAACCGTGTGTTACCTATATCGGTGCTGATGGTGCTGGTCATTATGTCAAGATGGTTCACAACGGCATTGAATACGGCGACATGCAGCTCATTGCTGAAGCATACGCTTTGCTGAAAGGCGGCCTTGCTCTGTCTAATGAAGAGCTGGCAACAACCTTTACTGAATGGAACGAAGGTGAGCTCAGTAGCTACCTGATTGATATCACCAAAGATATCTTTACTAAGAAAGATGAAGAAGGTAAATATCTTGTTGATGTGATCCTTGACGAAGCCGCCAATAAAGGTACTGGTAAATGGACCAGCCAAAGTTCTCTTGATCTTGGCGAGCCGCTGTCTCTGATCACTGAATCTGTTTTTGCGCGTTATATTTCTTCTCTGAAAGATCAGCGTGTTGCTGCTTCCAAAGTACTGACAGGGCCACAAGCTCAACCGGCTGGTAACAAGTCTGAGTTCATCGAGAAAGTTCGTCGTGCTCTTTACCTGGGCAAAATTGTTTCCTATGCACAAGGCTTCTCTCAACTGCGTGCCGCATCTGATGAATACAACTGGGGTCTGAATTACGGAGAGATTGCCAAAATCTTCCGTGCTGGTTGCATCATTCGTGCTCAGTTCCTGCAGAAAATCACAGATGCTTATGAACAGAATGCAGGCATCGCTAACCTGCTTCTGGCACCGTACTTCAAACAGATTGCTGATGAGTATCAGCAGGCTCTGCGTGATGTCGTTGCTTATGCTGTACAGAATGGTATCCCGGTACCAACTTTCTCTGCGGCTATTGCCTACTACGACAGCTATCGCTCTGCAGTCCTGCCGGCTAACCTGATTCAGGCGCAGCGTGATTATTTCGGTGCTCATACTTATAAGCGCACTGATAAAGAAGGTATATTCCATACGGAGTGGATGGAGTAATATCTAATCTCAACATAACCTGGTTATTATAGCCAGGTTATATTATTTTATTTAACGTCTATGAAATAACACTTCATTAAATGAAGTGTTATCTTTGTGGTTTTTTCCGAATGTTTCCTTTTTGTTCTTTTCAGCGATGCTTTGATCTTTTTACCTTGCTAGTAAATGACTGTTATCGTTTCTGATAGTGTAGTTTTATTTCGATTTAACCATGGCTGACATATTTTAGTCGTCTATGGTGTCTCTATAAATATATTATTTATTTTAAGGATTTTACTATGTTACTTCCTGTAATTATGGCTGGCGGCACGGGTAGTCGCCTGTGGCCGATGTCCCGCGAGCTGTATCCAAAGCAGTTTTTGCGGCTGTACGGGCAGCACTCTATGTTGCAGGAAACTATCACGCGTCTCTCAGGCCTGGACACCTGTGAGCCCATGGTTATCTGTAACGAAGAGCACCGTTTTCTGGTGGCTGAGCAGTTGCGTCAGCTGGACAAGCTGTCGAAAAATATCATCCTTGAGCCGGTTGGCCGCAACACGGCGCCGGCTATTGCGCTGGCGGCGCTGCAGGCCACGCAAAATGGTGACGACCCGCTGATGCTGGTTCTTGCTGCCGATCACATCATTAATAATCAGGCGGTCTTCCATAAAGCCATTGGCATCGCTGAACAGTATGCGCTGGCCGATCATCTGGTCACCTTCGGGATCGTGCCGAGCACGCCGGAAACGGGCTATGGGTATATTCAGCGCGGCGAGGCGTTGACCGACGGTGAGCACACGCCTTATCAGGTGGCGCGGTTTGTTGAAAAACCCGACCGTGAGCGCGCAGAGGCGTACCTTGCCACCGGTGAATATTACTGGAACAGCGGCATGTTCCTGTTCCGCGCCGGACGCTATCTCGAAG
>ERZ894183.1543-NODE-1543-length-12140-cov-6.646669_pt1 | contig 12140 bp, 8 predicted proteins | sample MGYA00380279_ERZ894183 | MGnify/ENA primary metagenome ERZ894183 (study PRJEB32331, sample SAMN06328422) | human gut metagenome | biome: human gut microbiome; feature: stool | host: Homo sapiens | collected 2013-06-26 ... | reverse complement strand
AGCTGGCAGGGCACGATTGAAAACGGCTGGGAGGTCTCCGGGAAACCGGGGGCCTTTCTCTTTTTTATCCCGAAGGGCGCACTTACTCACCACCTGCAAAGCAGGCGGTGGTATCCTTCCCGATGGTCGGACCGTGCGCTCTTCCCGAAGCGTCCGCCGGACACTTCTCCAGAGGGGGCAGGCAATGCCGCAAGCGGACATCGCCTGTGCAGTCAGCTCTATATTTTGATCTGTCAGCAAAACGATGTGGCGGCATATTGCCGCCCCATCCCGCCGTCTGCCTGCGAAAACCTGCCACTGGCAGATTTATCTCAGTTATGTGTGTGCCGAATAACACGACACACACATTTTCTCTTTAAAAAGAGAAACAGAAAAAATAAAAATGAAAGGACGATGAAAACGAATGGCTATTTATCACTTGGAAGCAAAGATTATCAGCCGAGGTGCAGGACGATCTGCTGTTGCGGCTTCTGCATATCTGAGTTGCTCCAATATTCTGAACGATTACGATGGAGTGCGGCACGACTACACCCGAAAGAAAGGACTTGTATGGAGAGAGGTATTTCTGCCTGAATATGCTCCTGCAGAGTGGCAAGACAGAGCCGCCCTGTGGAATGCCGTTGAAGAAAATGAAAAAACGAAAGACAGCCGCCTTGCCCGTGAGTTTGTTCCGGCACTTCCTGTTGAGCTAACCAAAGAACAATGGCAAGAGCTTCTCTCTGATTTCATCAACGAGCATTTTGTCACCGAGGGGATGTGCGCAGATGTGGCGATTCATGATCCAGACCCGCCCGGTCACAATCCCCATGCTCATATTATGCTGACTGTGCGCCCGTTAGACGAAAACGGCAAATGGCAGTATAAGACTGAGAAAGAATATCTCTGCATCAAGGATGGCCAGGAACGGGGCTTTACTGCCGCCGAGTTCAAAGCGGCACAGGCTGACGGATGGCAGAAACAATATCAGTATAAAATTGGCAAGAAAAAGGGTTATATGACACCCTCTGCCGCCGAAGCACAAGGCTATGAGCGTGTGAATAAATATCCCAAAAGCACTAAGTTCGGTAGGCAGAATCCCATCACCGAGCGCTGGAACAGTGAGGAACAGCTTGTACAATGGCGCAAGGCGTGGGCAGAAGTAACAAATCGCTATTTGCAGCAGTACGGTCACGATGCCCGCATTGACCACCGAAGCCATGCGGAGCGAGGTCTGGACGAGCAGCCAACCATTCACGAGGGTGCAGTTGCTCGTGCGCTGGAGAAAAAAGGTATTATATCCGACAGGTGTGAAATCAACCGTCAAATCAAGGTTGACAACGCCCTGCTTCGTGAATTGACGATAACGGTCAAAAAACTGATGCAGGCGGTCAAGAACACGCTGCCCGCTATCGCAGATGCAATGGAAAGGTTGCGGAGCAACATGATAATTTTGAAATACCAACTTTTGCATATTAGCAGTGGCAAACACCGCATTAAGCAATCTCTGAATCTGTATCGTGAAGATATGAATGAATATATTGTCCTTGCAGATAAGATTAAGGTGAAGTCCAAGGAGCGAAAAATAGCACTGACGGAGAAAAAGAAAACGCCGATTATTCATGTCCTGAAGCATCGTGACTTTGCCAGACGGATTGCCGAGCTGACAGAGGATTTGGAAGAACTGCGTTCTGAAAAAGATGTTCTGTTTCAGCAAATACAATTTCCAGAAGATGCTACTGCTGACAGTTTCCGTAAGATAATCCGAACCTTGGAGTCTGAACTAAAAAAGTTGGAAAAAAGCGAAGCAAGGTATACCGAAGAACTGAACAATGCCCTCAAAGAGTATACAAAGCTGCAAGAGCAGGCGGCAGAGTTTGACCCTGCGAAGCTGTATGAAGCAAGGCTGGCGATACGCTCCGGCCATGAACGAAATTCCATACAGCGTGTGCAGGAAGCCTATGGCGATAAATATAATCTGCTGATGATGTTTGACAGCAGGCGGGAGGTAGGCGTATTGCTGAATGAAGAAGTAGAAGCCCGCTCTCTTCGTGAACGCTTGCGTCAGAAACAGCAGCGGCGACAAAAAACAGATCAACAAAGAAAGCCTAATCACCATGAGCAGGAACGGTAAATAGCTGTTCCTGCTCACTTTTTTATAATGATTTTGAAAAATGTAGGAAACAAAAATATGAATATATACGGATATGTAAGGGTATCCAGCACTGACCAGAATGAAGAACGGCAGATGATTGCCCTGCGGGAGGCAGCTGTACCTGCAAAAAACATTTTTATGGACAAGCGGTCCGGCAAGGATTTTGACCGTCCCAATTATAAGAAGCTGGTAAAAAAGTTAAAAGTCGGGGATCTGCTGTATATTTTAAGCATTGACCGACTGGGACGTAATTATGAGGAAATTCAGAAACAATGGAGTATTCTCACGAAAGAAATCGGTATCGATATTTGTGTGTTGGATATGCCGCTTTTAGATACTCGAAACGGTAAAGACCTGATGGGAACTTTTATTGCGGATCTTGCGCTGCAAATCCTATCCTTTGTAGCGCAGAATGAGCGTGAAAACATTAAGAAACGGAAGGCTGAGGGAATCGCCGCAGCGAAAGCAAGAGGGGTGAAGTTCGGCAGACCTGAAAAGGAAGTCCCGGATGATTTTGGAAAAATCGTCCACGCCTGGGAACAAAAAAGACTTCCTTTTGAAAAAGTCCTTAATCAATGCAATATGAGCGAAGCCATGTTTTACCGCAGATTGCGGGAATATAGGCTTCTCAAAAGGCGGAAAACCGAAATAATAACGGCCATGTGCATATCAAAAAAATCAACCAAATGGTCTTGTAGTTCAGACCATTTGGCTGTATAATTTGAAAATGAAGAGGACTGTCAAAAGATACCTTTTGATTATAGCTCTAATGCAAAACACAACATTCATTTTTTAGCTTTTGGTCTCTTTTATCGCGAGATAGTTTGTATTTATGGGGAAAGTGAGGATTATATCAATGAAATCACATAAACACAGGCCTTATTTTTGGCGCAGAGCTGTCAGTGTGGCACTTTGTGTTGTGCTGCTCAGCGCAAATATGATGGAAGTATCGGCGGCCGAGGAACTTATGCGGGATGAGCCGCTCGTTGAAGAAGAAAGACAGAGTGCGGAGAGTGTCTCTCCGGGTGCTGATGCCACGGAGGAGCTGTTAGAGTCATCCAATGTGGATGGGCAGGAGGAAACGGATACCTTGCCCAATATTGAAGAACAGCCGGAAACAGTCGGAGCAGAAATGTGCAAACACCATATGGAGCATGATGAGACATGCGGCTATACAGAGGGAAACCTCGTGTGCAGCTTTATCTGCCCCATCTGTCCCGTGGAAGAGCAGATCGACGACGTCCTTGCTCTGCTGGAGCGGACGGATGAGTTGGATGAAGAAGGGATGCTTAAGCTTTCGGAGAAGGCCATTGCTGCCAAACGGGCATACGAACGCATGACGAGGGAAGAACAATCTCAGATCGACGCAGACAAGATCGACAAGCTTTTAGCATTTGTGGAGACCCTTAATATCCAGACGCTGGAAGATGGCAATAGCGCTGTAGATGGAATGAAGATTGCCACCGCCGAGATCCGGGCGGATGGAATGAGCAATCAAGCTTTGTCAGATGGAAGCTCCTTTACGGTTGACTTTTCCAAGCAGTTCACTCTGCACATTGAGGTGGAAAGCAAGTTGAATCTGGCAAACAAAAAGGTGAAAATCACCGTGCCTGACGGGCTGACCGTGGTGGAATATCCGATTCCTGAGCGGGGCGGTATGGCGGAGAGCGTAACGCCTGAAAGCATTGACGAGCTGAATAGTGAGAAGAACTACGGTGGTTACTGTCCCACAAATGGCACCATCACCTATTCCCTCAGAAATACGGCGGAAAAGAACAGCTTTAATATCGTTCTGGCTCCGGACACCACCCTATGGAACAGAAGGTCGGAGCAAAAACTTGAGGATTCTCCGTTTAAAATCGAAGTCTACACAGACGCTCAAACATATCAGACAATCTCCGCCACTCCCACGATTACGGGCAAATACAATGATAAGGAAGATGACAACAGAGCCATCCAGACCGGCCCCAGACTGTCACGTGTCGGTGTGAAGAGCGGTGTGCCTACGGCAGCGAATCAGCCTTTTGCCCTGCGGCAAATCTGGATAAACCCGGACAAGGACTACATCGATATGCCCCAGTTCTTTGAGAAGCTGGAGATCACAATTGCCCTGCCATACTACACAAAAAATGGCAGCAATATTTATGCGGAATTCGATCACATCACCTGGGATCCTGCGGGACAGTCCACCAGGCCCAACCTGCTGGATCCGAAAAACCACAAGGGCGAGGACGGCTTTAACTTCACAGAGACGAAAAACGATACCAATCACACCGTCACACTGACCTGGGAAAACCTGTACCTGGAGTACGGGCAGGACTACTTTACTCCTTACTTTAAGTGGACGGCTGATTGTGACGACACAGCTACAAATGCCGTCAAGTGGGGCAGCAATTCGATTCTTAACACCGGTAAGACAGCCCCCGGATGCTACGAGGGGAAGACGCCCACTACCGGCGCTGCCTCCGCAGTGGGCGGAACGATCACCTGGCAGGATGACAGTACATGGTATCTCTATAATGGTGACTGCACGACATTCAGCTTCACGGCCCAAGCAGGAGAGAGCATGAGTGTGACGGGAAAAGCCAACAATCAGCCAATCTATAATAATTACGCAGGCGATTCCGATATTATCTATTATCTGGGACAGTTCCATGTGGTCAACCAGGGCGGCGATGAGAGCGCTGCAAAGACGGTGGAATTCACCTACGCAAACAATGATAAAATCGGCGTCACCGCCCAGAAGATTCCTGCAACCACGGGCAATACTGTGGAAGTCTGGTATACGACGACAAAGAACTCAAGCGAGCAAAAGTATAGCGGCCCCCTCACCAGCAGCGGCGGCTTTGTCACCTTTACCGCTAATATGGCAAACCTTGTCGAGGGCGAGTATTTCACCAAGATCAAGGCCAACGTAGGCAGCTATGAGAAGGATTACGTGGGCTATGTGTCCTCTCGTGACCAGGATCCCACATCGGGATACGCCACCACCTTCGGCAAGCTGCTGACCGCAGACGAGGCTACGTATTCCAACTTTGCTTCCATGAAAATGTACGATACCGGTTCAGGTGATAGCACGGCCAAATCGGGCAACTATACCGTAAAGGTCACAAACACAAGGGGCGAGATCCCTCTGGCCATGGAGCAGGCGTATAAGGAAGGCACCTTGGAGCGAGTGCCTGTCCTGAGCAAGACTTCCGCAACGGCGGGAGAGACCATTACCTTCAACGGTCTGCTCAGCTCCTCCGCTTATCCTTATTCCTCCAACAATGTTACGACGGATCAGGAAATCTACATCCGGCTGCCGGAGAAGATAACTGTTGAAAATCTAAAGCTGTATCAGGAGGAAGGAAGAACGGCAGATAAGGTTTTCTTGTTCGATGCAGTCGTGGAGACGGTGGTGAATCCCACAAGAACAGAAATACCCGAAACCGCATACAAGTTTGAGGCTGTGACATCTGCCGAAGCAGGATATAAGCTGTACAAGATTACCTTTACGAACCAAGATAATCCCGCAAAGGTTGGCTGGTTCACCGATGGGCTGGGGCAGTACCAGATCGGGATTTCCTTTGATATGAATATCGCCAAGGATGCCGACGCTATGACCCTCGATATGAGAGACTGCGTACGGTTCAAGAGCGCATCACTGACCTCAACATCAAACAATGGTACCTTGGCACAATATCAGGTTATGGATGAGGGGGTGCGGTACAGCACCTTCAACGTCAACGCAAAGGGCACGAAGCTGTCTGTGGTGGCGGCAAGGCTTGGCTTGACCTTCACCTTCGGCGCAAGAATGACGGAAAAGAATTCTACGGCTGAGTTCGATGCGACGAAGTACTCCAACTTTGAGAATGACAAGCAAAAGGTCTATCTGAAGGACGCAGATCACGTGGTGGACATGCTGTTCACCCTGAAGAATGAAACCGGGCGGGAGTTTTCCGAGGAGGACGTCCATGCCTTCTATTACTTTATTCCGGTGCCTAAGAACGGCGACTTGTGGGATAGCCATATGCAGGATCAGGCCTTTGAATTTGATATGAGCCTGACCCGTGCGCCGGAGCTTCAGGGAGTCTCTGCGGAGCATATTCTGGTCACCTACGCTACGGAGATTGAGTCAACGGCAGCGGCGGGTACTGATAAGCATTATTCCAACACAGCTCAATACAAGACTGAGGAACAGTTATTAGCTGGGTGTAGCACCGATGAAGAAAAGGCTGCGAGGTGGAAAAAAGTCAAAATGGTCCGCATTGCGGCGAAACCTGGTATTGATTCAATCCCGCAAAACGCCGAACTGAAAGTTAATATGCGACTGGAGCCGACGTTTAATGAGAACGCGGACTTTGTGGGTAGTGAGATCAACTTCGGACCATGTGGGGTATCTCCTTACTCCGTGGGCAATACGCTGAATCAGGGTCACAATCCTCTGCCCCGCATTCAGGTAGAGTTCCAGACGGGCGTCATTGGCGGTAAGATTTTTATCGATAAAAACTTTAACGGCACATATGAAAAAGACACGGATGAACTTTACACAGGCAGTGTTACGGTAGAAGCGAACCACAGCAACGGCAATGAAAACTGCACTGAGGGGGATGCTGCGCATAAGACAACCGCCACAGATGGAACATTTGAATTCTCAGGCCGCCGGGCGGACACCTACCATGTGACTGTCACAAACCCCGGCAGCACCGACGCCAACGACACAAATCCCCTGAAATTCTCCCTGCCGGAAAGCGGAGGAAAGTTCTCGTTGGATGCGGGAGAGAACACCGCCACGGCCAGCGTTGTTCTGGATATGAACAAGAAGCCCAATGACATCGAGGATGCAGGATCCCTTCTGATCGGCTTCCAGCAGCCCCATACGGTGACGTTCAGCGTGCCAAATGGGCAGGGCGGAACTACAACCAAGGTGTGGCACGGGGCCAAACTGGGGGACGTGATCCCAACAGTCACCGCCAATGAAGGCTATCGCTTCACCGGAAACTGGACGGACGGAACCAACACATATACCGCCGATCAGCTCAGGGAAGTAGCAATTTCCAGCGATGTGACCTTTACAGCGGAAGTAAAACAGCTCTATTCCCTCACTTATGACCTCAACGGAGGCAGCGGGGCAGCGGCTCCGGCGACCACCTGGCATATTCAGGGAGAGAAGGTCAGCCCAGATTATATCGGCACGGAAAATCTGAAAAAGGGCGAGGATACGATCTTCGTCGGTTGGAGTGAAACGCAGATCACGAACCCTCTTCCGGAAGACGCGGCGCAGGCGGACATCGGCAAGATCATCTCGCATGATGAGTACATCATGCCCGCCCAAGATGTTACGCTTTATGCCGTCTACGCGGTGGACGGCAACGGCAACAACAATCCGGATTACAACGATGATGCCGTCCATGTCCGTTACCACGGCAACAACGGCGACTATATGGACATTCTCTGCCCCCACCACCATGTGGTAGGCGCAACGGCGCAGCTCTCCACCAGCGGTACGGTTTCCGGCAAGAGCTTGGGCCATGATACAACGGCATCTGCTGCCAGCGGCGAGGTAACTTCCCATACCTTTACCTTCACCGATACAACCACAGGCAACGCCCACATCTTCATCGGTTGGAGCACATCGCCGATTATGGACACCATTATCAAAACTAAGGCTGATTATGATGGACTGGCGAGCAGCATTGTGACAGAAGTAACGATGGAAAAGGCGAAGGCTGACGGCGGAAACGCCGATGATGACGGCAACACCAATGTTTATGCGTCTGGGCGGCTGACCGCAACGGGAATGAAACGGCGGACTATCTGGAAGAGTATACGCTGACCTACGAAAGCAATGCTCAGCAGGGCGGCACTGTGACTAATCTGCCTACGGATACAGACATCCACCTCCCTGGCGATGTGGTTACCTTGAGCACAGCAGCGCTTACCCACAACAATGTGGACAGTAAGACGGTTGTCTTTATCGGCTGGACTGAAACGCAGACGAATGCAATTTTCAGCCGTGCGGACACAGCGCCTACTACCACCACAAAGGTTACCTTTGGATCGGCAGATAAGAAAGTTTACGCCGCATGGGGCTATGATGAGAATAACAACGGAACAGCGGATGTGCTGGAGACCTACACTCTCACATATGACCTCAACGGCGGCAACGAAACTGCACCGGCAAAGGTATCAGGTATAAAAAAGAACACCGAGGTCAAATTGACAGAGGAGAAGGGATTTACAAGAAATCCTAATGAAATCTTTGTGGGCTGGAGTGTGACAAAGTTAGATGCCGCGCTCACGGCGGAGACGAAACAGGAGGATGTGGAAAAATTCCTGATTACCGGAACAACGTATCGGATCACAACGGCGGATGTGACCCTCTACGCTGTATGGGCGATTGACAGCAATGGAGATGGAACGCCGGACTATCAGACCACCTATACCGTGACCTATGATTTGGATGGCGGCACAGCTGCCGACGGCGAGACCTACGACGAGGAGAACGTGAAGCCTGGCGGGACGATTACGATCAAGGCGGCGCCCACCCGGAATGGTTATGCCTTTGACCGCTGGTACGACGGGACAAAAACCTATAAGCCGGGAGATAATGTGACCATTCTGGATGCGGATCTGAAGCTGACGGCTCAGTGGAAGAAAGACCCCGACCCCACCGAGCCAACCGACCCGGAGGAGCCGACCGATCCAACGAAGCCGACCGATCCAACGAAGCCGACCGATCCAACGAAGCCGACCGATCCCACAACCTCGAGCAAGCCGGATAAGCCGAACGATAATATCCCTCAAACAGGGGATGAGACAAATCTGGCATTGTGGCTGGTACTTTTAGGAATTTCTGGCATGGGTGCAATGATTACATTGCTGAGTAGTAAACGCAAATATAGAGGAAAATACAGTAAGAAAAAGTGAAGATGGCGGCGAGGCGGGGTATGAAAGACACCTGTCTCACCGCTTTTCTTGTGAAAGAGAAGCGCCATGAAAAGAAAAAACAAACTGCGTTCTATATTGCTCCTTGTGTTCAGTGTCTTGTTCTTCGTCTCCGCATATATGGTCTATGGGATCATATCGCAGGCTCACCGAGAGCAGGATAACTTTGAACGGCTGAAAGAAACGATAAAGCAGCCCTCCGCGGCTTCTGATCCGGCACAGCCGCAGGAGCCTTCGGAAACTGACGCTGCCTCCTCCCCTTACGCAACTTTGAAAGAGCAAAACCCGGACTTCTTTGGTTGGATTTCCATAGAAGGAACCGAGCTGAATTACCCGGTGATGCACACGCCAAAGAATGAGGAATATTATCTGCGCCGGGACTTTAACGGTGAGGATTCGTAAAGTGGAGTTCCCTTTCTGTCGGCCTCCTGCTATGAGGGCTGTGGGAACTATCTCATTTATGGCCATAACATGAAAAACAGCTCCATGTTTGCCACGCTCCTCGCCTATGCCGACCGCGATTTTTGGGGGCAGCATCCATCGATCCGATTTGATACGCTTTCTGACAGTGGCGAATATGAAGTCATAGCCGCTTTCTATTCAGAGGTGTATTCACAGGATGCCAGCAATGTCTTCCGATTCTATCAATATACGGATTTGTGTGATCCTGATATTTTTACAGAATATATGGAGCAGGTACAAGAGGCAGCTCTGTATGATACCGGAATCAATGCAAAACATGGAGATTCTCTTTAGACCTTATCAACCTGCAGCTATCACACAAAAAATGGGCGGTTTGTAGTGGTTGCCCGAGGGATGTAACCACCGTATTTTAGATGAAAACACCCTTGACAAATCTCGTCTCAAAGAAGTATGTTGCGTCTATATGCAAAAGAACATCATTTGAATGTGATTGATGAATATATTGATGACGGCTGGTCGGGAACAAATTTTGAAAGACCGAGCTTTCAAAGAATGATTGAGGATATAGAGGCAGGAAAAATCAACTGTGTTGTAACAAAAGACTTATCACGACTTGGCAGAAATTATATTATGACAGGACAATATACAGAATTGTATTTTCCCAGCCATAATGTCCGTTACATAGCGATTGATGACGGTGTAGACAGCGAAAAAGGCGAAAGTGAGATTGCACCATTTAAGAACATCATCAATGAATGGGTGGCAAGAGATACGAGCCGTAAAGTGAAATCAGCTTTTAAGACAAAATTTGCAGAGGGTGCGTATTATGGGGCTTATGCTCCGTTAGGATATAAGAAACACCCCGACATCAAAGGGAAACTGTTGGTTGATGAGGAAACAAAATGGATTGTTGAAAAAATCTTCTCTTTAGCCTATCAAGGTTACGGTAGTGCAAAAATCACAAAAATACTGCGAGAAGAAAAAGTCCCGACAGCGTCTTGGTTGAATTTTACAAGGTACGGTACTTTTGCACATATCTTTGAGGGAAAGCCCGAAAGTAAACGTTATGAGTGGACGATTGCTCATGTTAAAGCAATATTAAAAAGTGAAGTCTATATAGGAAACAGCGTTCATAATCGACAATCAACCGTTTCTTTCAAAAGCAAGAAGAAAGTACGAAAGCCCGAAAGCGAATGGTTTCGAGTAGAAAACACGCACGAACCGATTATTGACAAGGAAGTGTTCTATCGTGTGCAGGAACAGATAAAATCAAGGCGTAGACAGACAAAGGAAAAGGCAACGCCGATATTTGCAGGGCTTGTCAAGTGTGCGGATTGTGGTTGGTCTATGAGGTTTGCGACAAATAAGGCAAATAAAACACCGTATAGTTATTATGCTTGCAGTTACTACGGGCAGTTTGGTAAAGGTAATTGTTCTATGCACTACATTCGTTATGACGTGCTGTATCAAGCTGTATTGGAACGATTGCAGTATTGGGCTAAGGCAGTACAGCAGGACGAAGAAAAGGTATTGCATAAGATACAGAAAGTCGGCAATGCAGAGCGAATACGGGAAAAGAAGAAAAAGGCAAGTGCCTTGAGGAAAGCCGAGAACCGACAAAATGAGATTGACCGTTTATTTGCGAAAATGTATGAAGATAGAGCCTGTGAGAAGATAACGGAACGAAACTTCATCATGCTGTCGGGGAAATATCAAAAAGAGCAGATAGAACTGGAACAGCAGATAACCAACCTAAGAGAAGAATTAAGTAAAATGGAACAGGATATGATAGGTGCTGAAAAGTGGATTGAGTTAATCAAGGAGTATTCCGTACCAAAGGAACTGACAGCACCATTATTAAATGCAATGATAGAAAAAATCCTTATTCATGAGGCAACAACGAATGAGGAGAACGAAAGAATACAGGAAATAGAGATATACTACCGATTTATTGGAAAAGTAGATTGATAAAGAGGGTTCATATCTTTAACTAAGGGAAAGCGGAAATTCATACCCGGATTTAGATATGCTTGTTCAGATTAGTGAAACCCTAAATACGAATCCAAACGAGTTGCTCTATCCCCCTGTAAAGGAGGAGAAATCCTATATGGATAGGTTGATTAAAACAATTTGGGGTAAACTTGCAATCGTTGTTTTTGTAGTTGGTTTCTTATTCGGATTGTCTTCTGGAAGTCAGGCATATTCTCCGGCACCCAATACCGTAGGCTGGCACTTCGTTTTTTCAGATGCGATTGGTTACTGGTTTCCAGCATTCTTGATTGGTATGATATTTTTAGGAATAGAAAAAATTGTTGCTTTGCTTTATGAGATCAAGGGCAGTGAATAGATATTTGTTTGCAATATTTCAATCAATAAGGTAGGAGCGTCGTTTCAGATGTTCCCGCCTTTCCCAACTAGAACTGCTGCCACCGGGCTTGGGCCGGACTCCGCCGTTGTGTGAGGTGCAGCTTGAGCGCACAGAAAGAATGGGTTTGACCTGTATCTTAACTTCAGGAAATTCCCCATAAATGCTATATTCAGAAAGAAACTAGCGGTATCATACCCCAGGATGGAGGTTGCTATGAAACGAAACATAGTCCTTGCAAGCATATTTTTGCTTGTATCATTCTCGTTTTCTGCTTGCGCGCCTGTAACT
>ERZ894183.1534-NODE-1534-length-12182-cov-6.047745_pt1 | contig 12182 bp, 9 predicted proteins | sample MGYA00380279_ERZ894183 | MGnify/ENA primary metagenome ERZ894183 (study PRJEB32331, sample SAMN06328422) | human gut metagenome | biome: human gut microbiome; feature: stool | host: Homo sapiens | collected 2013-06-26 ... | reverse complement strand
CTTATAGGAGGAGTTTGCAAGGATCATCTTGTGGCCGCCGGCCTCGAAGATATCGCGCACGTCGTCAGGAATAAACATTTCCGGGATCGCGCCGCCGACGAACTTTTCATAGCTCAAAACCTGGTGAATGCCGTCCACGTCGCTCAACTCATCGGAAAGATCGGAGAGATTTTTTTCGGAAAGGGTATCGTCCACAATGATGAAGTGGGACGTTGTCATATCGAAGTCTTCCTTCAAGCGGTTCGTACCCGCAATGCCGGGAAGGTCCTGCGGAAGCGCATCAAAGATCGTGTAGTAAACGGAAGTCTTTGATTGTGCAATGAAGAACGGAATAAAGATTATGATAAACGCAATCAAAATCGGCACACGGTGCTTCACGACGAAGTTCGAGGTACGCTTGAGCTTCGGGATGAACGTGCGGTGCGTGTGCTTTTCAATGGCATGACGGAACGTCATGATAAGGGACGGTAAAACCGTGATGGTGCAGATAACGCCGAGCAGAACACCCTTTGCCATGACGACGCCGATATCTTCGCCGAGCGTAAGCTGCATGGTGCACATGGCAAGGAAGCCCGCAATCGTTGTAAGGGAGCTGCCGGTAATGGAGGAAAACGTCTTTTTAATAGCCGCCACCATGGCGTCCTCATCGGATGCCGCCGTCAGCTTTTCTTCTTCGTAACGGTGCAGCAGGAAGATGGAGAAGTCCATCGTAACACCAAGCTGCAGGACCGTTGCCAATGCTTCCGTAATGTAGCTGATTTGGCCGAGGAAAATGTTCGTGCCGAAGTTATAGACGATTGGGAACAGCATGCCGAGCATGAAGATAAGCGGCACAATCGTTTCTTTCAGGCTGAGGAACAGAATCAGCAACGAAGCGCCCACAGCGCAAAGGATATACAAGGGCATTTCTTTATTGATGAGGCTCTTGGTATCTTCCAAAATAGCCGACATACCACCGATGAAGCAATCTTTATTCAAGATGTTCTTGATTTGCTTCTGCGCGTTCATCGTTCTGGCATCTGCGCTCGGGGCATCGAACTGAACGATGAGCATCGTTGCGCCGGAATCGTTATAGAAGAACTTCTGAATATCGCTCGGAAGCATTTCCTTCGGCGTCGTCACATCGATAAAATCGCTCGTCCACATGACCTTCTGTACGCCTTCGACCCCTTCAAGATCGCTTTTCAGTTTTAAGGTATCAGGCGTAGACATGTTTTCAACCGTAATCATGGAAACCGATGCCATATTGAAGTCATCCTCCAAATACGTCTCGCCGATCATGGAATCCAGATCTTTCGGCAGGTAGGTCAAAATATCGTAGTTAATGTAGGTGCCGAGCGCACCGAACACCGAGGGAATCAAAAGCAGAACCGCTAAAACAAGAATCAACTTTCTGCGCTTCACAATCCATCGTGCAAAGTGCTCCATTTAGCACCGCTCCTTTCATTCGGGAACCATCCCGTTTATTTCGTTATGTAGTTTAGTCCAAAAATGACCAATAGTCAATATTAAAAATGACGAACTGTGTGGGCAAAATAAATTGACTATTAGTCATTTTATTCAAATCTGTACAAAATGTTGTTTTTGGCTTGCTTTTTACGGTGTATCCGCCTTATACTATAAGACAAATAAAGGGATTACACAGTTAGATTTGAATGTTGGGAGGCCACAGCCATGCGCGGCGGTGTTGAACAGAAAAAAGAACAGAAAAAGGAGGGGCTGCTCGAGGCGGCCTATCAGCTTTTCCTTGAAAAGGGCGTTAACAAGACCTCGGTCGATGAGATCGTAAAGAAAGCGAACGTCGCAAAGGGTACGTTTTATCTGTATTTTCACGATAAAACCCAGCTTCTGCAGCAGCTCACATACCGCATTTCCGCGCGTGTTTTGAGTGAGGCCTATGAATATGCAGAAGAGCATAAGACCGGCGTTTTTGTAGAAGACATCATCCTCATGGTCGATTACATCGTGGAATACTTTAAAAGAAGCCGTCTGACACTGCGGCTTTTAGAGCGCAATTTCTCCTGGCCGATGATTGAAAAGCAGCTTGATCTAAGAGAAGACCCGTTGTGGGACAAGCTTGTCACTGCCATTGAGAGCAGCTCGCTCGCCGTGGGCTGCACAGAAGATGTCTTATATAAACGCGTGTTTTTGGTGGTTGAGTTCATCGGTTCCACTTGCTTTGCCACGATGATTGAAAATAAGCCGGATACAATAGACAATATGAAACCCGTGCTTTACGACATGGTGCGTAAGATGCTTGCGTAATGTAAAGCGTATCAACTTTGCAAAGTTGAGTTGCTTTGTAAAGTCATATTGGCTTACACATAAACCTCCCGGGGCTGGTTTAAAGATCGCCCCGGGAATTTTCTATGTTCGATTGAACTTTTTCGCAAGATATAGTAAAATAGAAACCGAAAAATGAGAAAACACAGAACCAACAGAACGGAGATCATTTGAACCTATGGATAAATCGGAAATTCTTGCACTGCGTCGCGCAGTGCTGGAAAAAGACTTTGCACGCATGAATGACCGCCAAAAGCAAGCCGTGTTCACTGTAAACGGCCCGCTGCTCATTTTGGCAGGCGCAGGCAGCGGAAAAACAACGGTGCTCATCAACCGCATCGCGGATATCCTGCGCTACGGCGACGCGTACAACAGCACCTATTTGCGTGACGATCTCGATGAAAATGATATTGCCGCGTGCAAAGCTTATATTGAAAACGGCACGCCGCTCACAACGGAATCGCAGGAGCATTTGAGTGTTTCTGCCTGCGCGCCGTGGCGCATCATGGCTATTACCTTTACAAATAAGGCTGCAGGCGAGCTGAAAGACCGCCTGTGTGCCATGCTGGGCGAGACCGCCAACGACATTTGGGCATCGACGTTCCATTCCACCTGCGCGCGTATTTTGCGCCGTGACGGCGAGCGCATCGGGTATTCCTCACACTTTACGGTGTACGATACCGACGACCAGCGCCGCTTGATGAAAAACATCTTAAAAGAGCTCGATATTTCGGAAAAAAACATCACGCCAAAATCGATTTTGAACGAGATTTCCCGGGCAAAGGATTCTTTAATCTCGCCTGCTGAGTACGCCCTCACGGTCGGCGACGATTTCAGATTAAAGATTATCTCCCGCGCGTATACAACGTACCAAAAGCGTTTGGAAGACGCCGATGCTATGGACTTTGACGACCTCATCAACAAAGTAGTGGAGCTCTTCAAAAAGTGCCCGGACGTTCTGGAATACTACCAAAACCGTTTCCGCTATCTAATGGTTGACGAGTATCAGGACACAAACCATGCGCAGTACACATTTGTGCGCATGCTGGCCGAAAAAAGCGGTAACCTCTGCGTGGTCGGCGACGACGACCAGAGCATCTACAAATTCCGCGGTGCGACGATCGAAAACATTCTGAGCTTTGAAAATACGTTTCAGAATGCGACGGTCATTCGTTTGGAGCAGAATTATCGCTCGACACAGAATATTCTGGACGCCGCAAACGCCGTCATTGAGCATAACACCGAGCGAAAAGGCAAAACGCTGTGGACGCAGAACGGCACTGGCGCCATGATCCACCTGCACACAGCGGAAAACGAAACGGATGAAGCCGAGCGCATCACGAAGATCATCTTAGACGGCGTTGCTGCGGGGCGGAAATTCTCCGATTACGCTGTTTTGTACCGCATGAACTCACAGTCGCTGACATTTGAACGCAATTTTGCAAAGTCCGGCGTACCGCATAGAATTATAGGCGGCACGCGCTTCTATGAGCGCCGTGAGATCCGCGAGATGATCGCATATTTGAGCGTTATCAATAATCCGAGTGATGAAATGCGCCTGCGCCGCATCATCAACACGCCGAAGCGCAGCATTGGTGACCGCTCGGTCGAAGTCGCGGCGCAGATCGGTCAGCAGACGGGTGAGACACTGTTTGAGGTCGTCTCGCACGCGAAAGACTATCCCGCACTGTCCCGTGCCGCAAACAAAATGACGCTTTTCGCCGCACAGATGCAGGGACTCATCGAGCTCAACAACGACGAAGAAGTCACGCTCGGCGAGCTTTATGACGAGCTTGTGGAGCGCATCGATTACCTGAATTTTCTTAAGACCGATGACCCGGAATCCGCAGAAGACCGCGCCGCGAACGTGCAGGAACTTGCTTCCAACCTGCGCCGTTTTGAGGAGGAGAACCCCGAAGGCACGCTTTCGGATTTTCTTGAAGAAGTTTCGCTCATTACGGACATCGATAATTACGATAATAACGCCGATTCCGTCGTGCTCATGACGGTGCACTCCGCAAAAGGTCTCGAATTCCCGGTGGTGTTCCTGCCGGGAATGGAGGAAAACATTTTCCCGGGCATGGCGAGCGTATATGTACCGTCCGAAGTGGAGGAGGAACGCCGTTTAGCGTATGTTGCCATCACGCGTGCAAAAGAGGAGCTGTACATTTTCCACGCGGAATCCCGCATGATCTTCGGCATGACGAACCGCAACCGCGTTTCACGCTTTGTGGAAGAAATCCCGGAGACGCTCGTCGAGCACACCCGCTCCCGCGATTACAGCGCGCGCCCGGTCTCTATGCCGAGCTTCGGCGGCGCGAAGCCGTTCGGGGAAGCACCGAAAACAAAATCCGTTGCGGAAGCCGGCGGATTCACGCCGAAGCCGCGCGTAAAGCCCGCGCCTGCCGGTACATACCGCGTAGGCGATACTGTCCTGCACAAGGCGTTCGGCACGGGTCTCATCGTTTCCGCCACGCCGATGGCGAACGATACGCTGCTCGAAGTCGCGTTTGACAAAGTCGGCACCAAAAAGCTGTTTGCAAACTTCGCAAGACTGACAAAAGTATAAAAAGAGTAAGCCGTGCACCTGTTTTCAAAGTGCACGGCTTATATTATTCAAATGCGGTTCTAATTTTGTCTGCCGCAGCCACAGCCGCAGTCGCTCGCTTTCGGCGGGAAAAATTCGTCGGTCGGGAAATCAATCTTGCGGAACAGCTCGCAGGGGTTGTCGCCGGAGGTGACGCATTCCTTATCCGGAATGCAGAAATCAAACGCGGGAATGAGCATCTGCACATTCCGCACAATCTGCACGATGGTAAACAGGCCGATCGTCACGTATACGGTGTTTTTCTGCTCTACCGTTTCAAACGCGCCGCCGTAACGGCTTGCAATGCAGTCCGGGATCACGCAGCAGGGCTCGCAGCCGCAGCGGCAGTGCTCGCAAAGCTTCGCGGAAAGCGCCACCGGCTGCGCGACCTGCACAGTTGCCTTGGGTAAGACCTTATTGCCCTGTAAATCGGCTTCGTCACGGCAGCTCTCGCTTGTAAACATCTTCACGTTGCCCTCGCTGCCGTAGAGAATGACCTTCTTATTGAAAATTGAAATACCGCTCACGCGTTCGCAGCCCACTGTCGCGCCGCCGTACAGCTCCAAAGATACGTCAAAGAAAAACGTGAGATCAATGGAGTAATACCCGCGGTTAAAGGGGATCGGCTGCATATCAATGTACACAGAGATTACATCAACGTCCCGCACCCGCACATTAGCGGAAGCGTCCACAACGGGCTGCACCGAGGCGGGAAACAGCACACGTAAATCCTCTAAGCAGTCTTTATCTGAACAGGAATCGTAAATACGCATGGCATCTATGCAGACGGCTTCTTTTAACGCTGCGCCGTTTTCGCAATCGGGTGTCCGCTCATTTTCAGCCATATTTGTAAACCTCCTTTGTGGTTTCTCAATGCCATTGTACGGAAAAGGGCGGGTATTGTGCCTGTCCCGCCGCTTTGCTCGGTTTTTTCGCATTGTAAGAAATTTTTCGGTTGTATATTTCGCCGCAGTTTGCTATAATGAATAGGAATGTACCGCGCTGCGGTGCAAAAAGTCGGCAAAGACCGGCAAATTTACGCAGAAAGCAGTAAATGAAACTTATGGCATTGATTGTAATTGAAGGGCTGGACGGCAGCGGCAAAGGCACGCAGGCAAAGCTTTTGTATGATTACGCTTTATCGCGCGGCCGCGCACGGCAGGTAACATTCCCGGACTATGACTCTCCGTCTTCATCGCTTGTAAAAATGTATCTGAAAGGCGATTTCGGAAAAGAGGCGGGAGACGTGAACGCCTACGCCGCAAGCGCATTTTACGCCGTGGATCGCTTTGCAAGCTACCGCATGAAGTGGAAAGACGATTATGCAAGTGGTGTGCCGATCATCTCCGACCGCTATGTGACGTCCAACATTGTATATCAATTAAGTAAGTTGCCAAAAACGGAGTGGAAAGCGTTCGTTTCGTGGCTTGAAGATCTGGAATATGAAAAATTCGGGCTGCCGAGGCCGGATCGTGTGATTTATCTGGATGTGCCGCCGAAAATTTCCCAAAGGCTGCTCACAGAGCGCTACGCAGGCGACACCACCAAAAAAGACATTCACGAAAGCGACATACATTATCTGCTACATTGCAGGGACTGTGCACTGTATGCCGCAGAGCATTTAAACTGGACCGTATTAAACTGCGCCGAGGGCGACACCTTGCGCAGCATTGAAGATATTCATCACGAGATCAAGGAAAAGCTGGAGGATTTATTATGATCTATGTATTTCTTGCAAACGGATTTGAAGAGATCGAAGCGCTCGCGCCCGTGGATATTCTGCGCCGCGCAGAGCTTGAAGTAAAGACCGTCGGCGTCGGCGGCAAAACAATCACCGGCTCCCACGGTATCACCGTAACAGCTGACATCGAAGAAAAAGACGTTACAACGGACGATATGGAGCTGATGATCCTGCCCGGCGGCATGCCCGGCACACTAAATCTCGAAAAATCGCCGATCGTCACAACCTGCGCGGAATACTGCGCAAAGAACGACATTTACCTTGCGGCAATCTGCGCTGCACCGAGCGTTCTCGGCCATCTCGGCCTCCTGAACGGTAAGGAAGCCATCTGCTTCCCGGGCTTTGAAGGCGAATTAAAGTGCGCCACAATCTCCGAAAAGCCGGTCTGCGTAGACGGCAAGATTGTCACGGCAAAGGGTATGGGCGTTGCCGTGCAGTTTGGCTTGACGCTTGCTGGACTGCTGGCCGGCAAGGACGTTGAAAAGAAGATTCACGACGGCATTCAGTGCACGGATTGATGACCGATATAACCGAAAAAAACGTACTGCGCCGAAAAATGCGTGCGGCACGCAAAGCCTGCACGGATCGTGCTACACGGGATGACTGCCTTTTGCAGCGGCTCATGGCACTTTCGGTGTACCAAAAGGCATCGTGTGTTTTGAGCTACGTAAGCTTCGGCACGGAAGCGGATACGCTCAGAATTCTCGATCGTGTACTTGCAGACGGCAAAGCGCTTTACGTACCGAAATGCGTGCCAAACACGAACCGCATGGTGTTTTACCGCATCTCGGCTTTACACGATCTTTCGCCGGGCGCTTACGGCATTTTGGAGCCGAAAGAAGCAGAGGCATATCAAGATGAGGCGAATGCACTGTGCCTTGTGCCTGGACTGGCGTTTTCAGCAGACGGCGCACGGCTCGGGTACGGCAAAGGGTACTACGATATGTTTTTTGCACGGCATCCGGTTTTAAAGCTCGGCCTATGCTACGATTTTCAGCTCGTGCCGCAAGTGCCGACGCAGCCGCATGATGTACGCATGGACGGTATTTTGACCGACAAGCGGCTCGTTTTGACGGCAGATGAAGAAAGGATGGAATGAAAATATGAGTGATAACGGCAGGCGCTACGCCCCGAAGGACGCGACACCGCGCAGCCAGAATTCGCGCGAATTCAAGCTGAATCTTTCCGAAGATCAGCTCAATCACACAGACGAACTGGAGGACTTGCAGGGCTCTGCCGGCAGCCGCGCACCACAGCGCGTGGAAGAAAGCTCTGCCGGTGCACGCTCCGCCCGTGCGGAACGCAATCAGAAAAAGGAAGCGAAGGAGCACAAGAAAAGAAACCGTGTAAAGGCCAGAAAAAACAAGCGCATTTTCGCGTTCACGTGGCTTGCCATGGTTATTCTGGTCTCTTTAACCCTCGCTTCGTACCTGATTGGCGGCTCCAACGATTTTCTCGGTGTAGACCGCACGGATTCCGAAGTGGAGGTCACGATTCCCGAAAACGTGACGCAGGAGCAGCTGACAGACATTCTTTACAAGAGCCACGCGATCGATAAACCGGAGTTTTTCTCTCTTTTCTGCAAATTCACCACGGAAATGGAGTATTTTGAACCCGGCACGTATACGATCAAAACAAACTACGATTATAAGCAGCTTGTCAATACCTTACAGTCCGGCCCGGATCTCGGCGAAGAGATCACCGTCATGTTCCGTGAGGGCATCACGGTGCAGCAGCTTGCCGCTTTGCTGGAAGAAAACGGCCTGCACACTGCAGACGAGATCCTTGAAGCCTGCAACTCTTCGGATTACGACAGCTACTCGGATGTTGCAGCCATCACGAACACAAGTGACCGCTACTATAAGCTCGAGGGCTATCTGTTCCCGGATACGTACCAGTTCTTTGAAAACGATACGGTAGAATCGGTCCTTGACCGCTTCCTCAATAACTTTGAAAATAAGCTCACCGACGAAATGCGCGATGACATTGCGAAATCCGGCTATACTACGGATCAGATCATCACGCTCGCTTCCATCATTCAGGCAGAAGCCGCAAATACGGACGACATGTATATGATCTCCGCTATTTTGCGCAACCGACTGGAAAACGGCGCGGAGCATGACATCCACACGCTGGACTGCGACTCCACAGTTTATTATCCGTACAAAACCGCGAATGACGCGCCGGAGGGCTTCGTAAGCTCGTACTCCACGTATGACAACAGCGGCCTGCCGGCAGGCCCGATCTGCAACCCGGGTCTTGAAGCTATTAAGGCGGCAATCTATCCGTCCGAAGAGGGCAGCGAGTATTACTTCTTCTGCCATGACAGTGACGGCACCCCGTACTATGCTTCCACAATGGACGAGCATTTGATGAACATGGCGGAAGCCGGCCTGCTGTAACCGACACAACATTTACGATAACAAAGCTACCTGTGCCTTTCCGGCGAATTTTGTCCGGGAAGGCACAAATGCAGTAAAGGAATGAATTTCATGGAACAAAAACGATATAACGCGCCGGAGCTTCTGGCGCCGGTCGGCGATATGGAGCGCCTTATTTCTGCCGTGCGCTACGGTGCGGACGCGGTGTATCTTGCCGGTAAATCCTTCGGCATGCGCTCTGCGCCTTCCAATTTTACAAACGAGGAACTTGAAGAAGCTGTAAAATACTGCCACGCGCAGGGCGTGAAGGTCTATGTCACCTGTAATATTCTGCCGCATAACGCAGAACTTGCCGCGCTGCCGGCGTTTCTCGAGTTTTGCCAGGCAATCGGTGTAGACGCGTTCATCATGACCGACCTCGGCGTGATGGCCATGGCAAAAAAATACGCGCCGAATGTCGCGATACACATTTCCACGCAGGCCGGCGTTGTGAACTATGAGACCGCAAACGCGTTTTATAACATGGGCGCAGAGCGCGTCGTGCTGGCACGCGAGCTCTCGTTTGAAGAAATCGCGGAGATCCGCGCAAAAACGCCGAAAGCGCTCGAAATCGAAGCATTTGTGCACGGTGCGATGTGCGTTTCGTTCTCAGGCCGCTGCCTGCTTTCAAACTACATGACCGGCAGAGACGCAAACCACGGCGATTGCGCGCAGCCGTGCCGCTGGGATTATTACCTCATCGAGCGCACGCGTCCGGATCAGGTGTTCACGATCGAACAGGATCAGAAATCAACGTATGTCTTCAATTCCCGCGATATGTGCATGATCGAACACATTCCGCAGCTCATCGAATGCGGCATTTCGAGCCTCAAAATTGAGGGCCGCGCAAAGTCCGCGTATTACGTTGCCTGCGTGACGAATGCGTACCGCCACGGCATCGATGCTGTCATGAACGGTGAGCCGCTTCCGCAGTGGGTCGTGGACGAGACAGAGAAGATCAGCCATCGCGCGTACAGCACCGGGTTTTACAGCGGTCACGAGCCGGGGCAGACCGTAAACAGCGGCGGATACATCCGCGGCTGGGATGTTGCGGCCGTGTGCACCGGCGAAGAAAACGGCATGATGCGCCTTTCACAGCGCAACCGCTTCTTCTGCGGCGAGACTGTCAGCGTACTGGAGCCGGGCGAAGTGCCGTATGACCTCACACTTAGTGAAATCTACAACGAGGATATGGAGCCAATCGAATCCGCACCGCACGCGACGATGACGGTCTACCTCAAGACCGACCGAAAAATCAAAGAGGGCGCGTTTCTAAGAGTGAAGCGCGGCTGAATAACACCTCCGTTTAGGGCCCATACTTTTCCTATACGGAGGTGTTTTTATGTCTACACGCAGAATCATTGCAACGTATGCGTTTGTGATGTTCTTTCTCGTCATCGCACTGCTCGGCACCGTGACCGCCGCTTTCGGCGGCACAAGCTATACGGAAGCCGCCGGGCGGCAGAGTTTATATACCTTAACGGCCGCCAAGGCGCGCGGCACGATCTACGACCGCAATTTGCAGCCACTCACAAACGCCGAGCGTGTTTATGTCGCTGCGGTAATTCCTTCGCGGGAAACGCTTGCCAAATTAAACCGCGCTGTACCGGAAGAAAAACGCGAAGTCCTGCGCACGGCGCTTGAAAGCGGAAAGCCGTTTCTGATCGAAGTCACGACACCCGTCAGTGATGACGGCATCCAGACATTTTCCGTCACAAAACGGTATGCAAACCCGCAACCGGCGGCGAATCTGCTCGGGTATCTCGATAGCGACTATAACGGCGCGGACGGTGTGGAAAAAAGCTTCGACGCACTGCTTGCGGAAAACCACGGAGAAATCGACGTTACCTTCGCCATTGATGCGCTCGGCAATGCCATCTCCGGCGAAACAATGCACGTGGAAAACACATACCGCATTGCGGACGGCGGCGTGATGCTGACGCTGGATAAGCGCATGCAGCAGTGTTTGGAAAATGCCTGCGCGGAAATCGAAAAAGGCGCCGCCGTCATTTTAGACTGCAAAACCGGCGAAATTTTGGCTTCCGCAAGCTTCCCGGCCGTAGACCCGAACGACCTTGCTGCGTGCATGGAAAATGAAGATGCACCGTTTGTAAACCGTGCCCTGTGCGCATATACGCCCGGTTCGGTCTTTAAGCTCATCTGCGCCGCCTCGGCGCTCGAATGCGGCATCGATTACAAGGAGGTGTATACCTGCACTGGAAGCATTGTTGTTGACGGCCTCACGATCACTTGCTACGGCGGCAAAGCACATGGGGAAGTGAATCTCCACACGGCGTTGCGCAGCTCGTGCAACGGGTATTTCATACAGCTCGCGCAGAAGCTCGGCGCGGAAAAGATTTTAAGTATGGCGGAAAAGCTCGGCTTTGGTACATCTGTTTCGCTTGCAGACAATTTAGAAACGGCCGCAGGCTCGCTTTCGAACGCGCAAGCCCTTAAAAACGCCCGTGCGCTGGCGCTGTTTTCGTTCGGCCAGGGTGAAACGACTGTCTCACCGCTGAATTTGGCCGCTGCCGTAAACGCCATCGCCGCTGACGGCATTTATATGACGCCGCGGCTCGTATACGGCACGGTCGATACAAATCTATCCGTACAGGAAGCCGAAGAAAACACCGGTGAAAAAGTCATGGAGCCGACGACCGCCGCACGCTTACGTGCCTATATGGAAAGCACAGCACGGTTCGGTACAGCACGGATCGGCGCGCCGCAAAACTGTGTTTCCGGTATTAAGACCGGCACGGCGCAGACAGGTGTATATGACGAAAACGGGGAAGAAATCGAGAATTATTGGTATGCAGGCTACATCTGCAATGCACAGGAAGAGCCGCTTTATACCCTCGTCGTTTTGGAGGAGACCGCCGGCGAAACGCATGTGCCGCAGGCTTTCCGCAAAATCGGCGAAGCACTTGTCGATTTTAATTGACAAGCCGATAAAAAAGCATTATAATAGGATACGTATGAGGGGTGGAGATATGGCAAGCCTGAATCTTGAAGATATGCAGCAGATTCAAAAAGAACTGCAAGCTAAATATCTCGAAAAGTGGGGAGGCCTTTCTCCGAAAATCGGTCGCGATAAGCTCCTTTGGATGATGATCGAAGCCGGTGAAGTTGCCGACATCATCAAGAAAAAGGG
>ERZ894183.1533-NODE-1533-length-12197-cov-11.313128_pt1 | contig 12197 bp, 9 predicted proteins | sample MGYA00380279_ERZ894183 | MGnify/ENA primary metagenome ERZ894183 (study PRJEB32331, sample SAMN06328422) | human gut metagenome | biome: human gut microbiome; feature: stool | host: Homo sapiens | collected 2013-06-26 ... | reverse complement strand
GTATAATATATATTAATAAGAATAGAGACAACAAATGAGAGGTATAGATTATTTTGGTACTTTGATTATGTGGCTGGCGGTTTTTATCGGCTGGTTGATAAAAGGATGTAAAACCAATCTTTTTAAAGAATGTGCGAAAATAGAAGATTCTACAAAAAGAAATGTGGGAATAATTTTTGCAATATTTCTTATAGGGCCGGTTTTTTTAGGTGAGTGTCGTGGCGGTTAATTTTTCATTTGTTATATCTTTGATATGCAGTTTATTATGTTTTTTATTGGTTGTATGTTAATAGTTTAATACTAGAAAATATGGAAACAAACAAATTCTCTGTCGTAATGTCGGAAAAGGTTGATATGGCGTTAGTTCGAATAGTGGCTTCGGAGCGTGCTGATTATCAGCCTGAAGCTGTAATCGCAGCAGAGGAGGAACTGAAGCGGCGGAATATCACTCCGTCCATGTATCAGGACTATACGAAAGAGGTGGAAAAACTTATCGAAGTGGAAAAGGAGAAAGAGGTCGAGAAGCAGCGTCTTCCTTTATCTGCGTGGGTAAAAGCGATAGCCTTTCTTTTCCCTTTTCCATTGTTGCTTATTATAGGGTTGGCTCTTATATTGTTTGGTTATCAAACATGTGGTAAAGGGCTTTGTAAGTGGACACTTCTCGGATGGTTATTTTATTTTATCCTTCTTATGTTTTGTGAAATATTCCTTTAGATTATGACTTCCGGTATGAATCAACTTTTTGTTTTGATGCATACCGGATTTTTTTGTTTTAGACTTATAATTATTCCTCCGATTTCTTATTGTTATTCAATGCATTACTGGTGGTTAAGAATTTAGTTAAGACACATATTGAAAATCGCTTGTATATGAAATGTAACTATTGTATCTTTGTAGTGTCGATAAGCTTATAGACAAGACTAAACTAAATTTATTAACACAAAAACAAATTTGATTATGCCAGTATTGTATGGTCCATTTCAGTCCGTTCTGAAAGACAAAAACGGAGAACAACTATTCTATCCCCGTGTGTTGCGCACAGGTAATGTAAGTACTTCACAGATCTCTAAAGAGATAGCGGCTTATTCCTCCCTTTCCCCGGGTGATGTGAAGAACACGCTGGACAACCTGGTGACGGTAGTCAGCCAGCATCTTCAATCCTCGGAGAGTGTGACGCTTGACGGTTTCGGAACTTTCCGTCTGGTGATGAAGTCGAACGGTAAAGGTGTGAAAACTGTGGACGACGTGTCTGCCGCCCAAGCTTCACTGACAGTTCGCTTTCTTCCCTGTTCCACCCGTCATTTGGATGGCACTATGGCCACCCGTTCGCTAGTGACAGGCGCCCGGTGTGTCCGTTTCGACCGTGCCGATACCTCTGCTTCCGGTGAAGGAGAGGGTGGCAAGCCCGAAGGCGGCGGTTCCGGCGGTGGGGTGACACCGGATCCGTCAGTGTGATTCTCCGGCACAACACAGATTCAAACGACTAAACTAAACGAAGTATTCTGCTGAACGGCAGGTGTTTAACTGAACTATTAATTATTCACTAATTATGCGAACTATCAATTTGTTCGTGGTGCATTGCAGCGCCACGAGGGAGGATTGTACACTCTCCCCTGAAGCTTTGGACGTGATGCATCGGCGTCGCGGATTCAACGGAACAGGCTACCACTACTACATCCGCAAGGACGGAACGTTGTACCTCACCCGCTCGCTCGAACGTATCGGGGCGCACGCAAAAGGCTTCAATGCCCATTCGATAGGTATCTGCTATGAAGGTGGTCTGGACTGCCGGGGACGCCCGGCAGATACCCGGACTCCGGCACAGCGAGCCACACTTCGGCAACTCGTTGGGCAACTGCAAGAGAAATTCTCCGGCTGCCGGGTATGCGGACATCGGGATCTTTCGCCGGATCTTAATGGAAACGGTGAGATAGAGCCGGAAGAGTGGATTAAACAGTGCCCGTGCTTCGATGCGTCCAGAGAATTCGGGGAATCTGCAATCGGGGCGGTGAGCACGAAAGAACACAGAGTAACACAACTATTTAAAGACACGGAAAGGAGGTAAATTATGGCAATGAAGAAATCAGTATGGGATATGATCCTGAAGGTGGTTATCGCAGTGGCTTCGGCTTTGGCAGGCGTTTTGGGCGCTAATGCGATGAATCTGTAATGAGAGGGATTAATATTTTTTTATAAAAACCAGATGACTGTTATCTAAAATGAATAATAAGACTATTATTTTAATAATTGCGCTGCTCACTTGTGTGGGCAGCGTATATAGCCAGGGCACCTCGCCGGCTTTGGCTGATACGGAAGGAAAATACAAATATAATTATGTTCCTGTGTCTCCGGTATCGGAGGAGTTGATGAAGCATATTATGTGTCCTGTTAATTATAATACAGGCAAAGTTGAACTTAGTATCCCGATATATGAGATACGTACAAGAGATTTCACGCTGCCTTTACGATTGCAATATGACAGCGGAGGCATCAAGGTCAGTGCGGGAAACGGCGTGGCAGGCTTGGGCTGGAACGTGGATTTCGGTCCCACCGTAACCCGGAGTATTCAAGGAAATCCTGATGAAGAAGGGTATTTGATCTATAACCCGGACTTTGGCAGTTGGGACACTTCTTATATGCATAAGATGACCGAAGGTATGGCGCACGAACAACCGGATGTGTTTTTTTATAGTACATTTGATGCTCAGGGGAATTTCGTGTTCCGGCGTCCTGAGAAATCCTCGGAAAGCGGCTCGCATATACCGGTTTATTTACCGTTGACTTCTGATAAGGTGGAAACGTCAGACATACGTTCGGGATTTCAGGTGACGGACGGTTCCGGTAATATTTACCGTTTTAAGGAAGCCGAATACTCTAATACGGGAAAGATTACAGGCTGGAAACTAACGGATGTCACCAGTTTGAAACAGGACAGGCTTTCTTTTTCGTATGTCACACAGAAGCTCACTTATGCAGATAGTTATGACTATTATGCAGTGGAGGATATGGGTGAAAGTTACCGTAACGGATATTGGCAGGGAGTGGATGGAAAACTGAAGTTTTTCCGGATGAACGGGTATGCTTTGCATAATGATTCTCTTTGGGCCGATTTTACGGCCGAAAACGTTGGCCAGTATGATAACCGGCCTTACAATTCGGTTGATGCAAAATATCCCAAAGAAATCACGTACGCTAATGGAAAAGTCGTTTTTGATTATTCCTCTTCTCTTCTGAAAACCGTGCATATTTATGAAAATGGGGCGGAAATCCAACGTGTCACATTGAATTATAAGCAACTGCGGTTCATGGGACGCAGCCTGCTTACTGAGGTCAATTTTACAGAACTGGTCAATAATCAAAGCCGTAGTTATACAATGTCATATAATGACTACGTGGATGACTATTCACCGACGCAGACCAAAGCAGTGGATAAATTCGGATATTATAACGGACGGACCGGTAATACCGATCTTGTAGAAAGACAATTGGTGGAGTTTGGAATGCCTTACGATGGCGACCGGGGTGTATGTTATGCTTATATTGGAGGTGCGGACCGTACACCGGACATTTTATTCGCCCAGGTTTATTCGTTGCAGTCTATTAAATATCCGACAGGTGCAAGAGAGGAATTAGTGTATGAGCTCAATACATATCCCGATACAGATGAATATGGGAATGCAATTTCATCTTATGCCGGTGGTTTGCGAATTTATTCTATCCAATGCCGTGATGTGGAAGGTACGCTGAAGAATGAACGTCGTTTCTTGTATGAGAAAGACGGTATTCCGACAGGTTATGCTCCTCAAGTGACTTTTGTCGATGAGATGGAGAAACTTTATTTGCGTACCTACTCTCGTACCAGCATGCGTTATCGTTTGTATTCATCCCTGCCGGTGGCCGATGCCGGTGCTGCAGCGGGAGTCTCTGTCCTATATCCTAATGTGAGTGTTGTGGAGAAAGATGATTATGGAAAAACGGTATCTCGTGAAGACTATGAATACAATACGAATTTCTATTTTCCAAGTATAATAAATGGTATGGTGCATGATGAGGTGTCCCATTATAAGAAGGGCAAACTGGTCAGGAGAACGGATTATGATGTAGATACGGAGCAGCCTGTGCATGATGAGGAGCATACATATACTGAAATATCTTTGAACAATAATACTCCTGTGGTGGCGGGACGTGAAGTGCGGCGTGCCAATCTGGTTGTTGCAGAACAGTCCGGTGTGGAAACGGACGATGACCTTTATTATCGTGAGTACAGGTATAGCATTGGCAGGGGGAATACGCGTGTGGAAAACCAGCTCACTGTGAATACGGATTATTATGCTGGTAAGTTGGTCAGTGATACGGTTGTCCGGACTTATGGCTCTACGGACTGGGATATACGATCCGGGCTTCCGGTGAGGGAGATTTATAAGTATAGCGATGGAAAGAAAAAGAAATGTGATTATACTTATCCATATCATGTTAATGATGCCGTTGGAAGGGCGATGACGGCTGCCAATGATATATTGAGACCTGCCCATATAGGAGAATCTGTGGAAGGTCCTGAAGGCTATATGGATGATTCCTTTACCAGTTTCGACTATACTCTGGATCCCGGCTCCGGTTCGGCCTTGCTGGACGAGGTGAGCGTCTGGAAGCATGAGGGGCTCTTTTCAATGAGTGAATCTTATCCTGTACACGATGCTTATGGCAATGTTTGTGAGATCCGCCGTGCGGATGCTCCTGTGGTCGCATTGCTCTGGGGATACAACTACAGTCGTCCGGTGGCTATTGTGGAAGGGGCGTCATATCAGGAAGTCGTTTCCGGGCTGCGCGTGAGTGTGGAGTCTCTTCAAAACCTTGACGGCAGTGCCCTTGAAAATGTATTGCTTCCGTTGCGTAATGCTTTCCCCGCCCCTTGCCGGGTGACCGTTTATAGATATGCTCCGCAACGGGGAGTTGTCTATATGAATGAACCTAACGGGAATGTAACTACATACAGCTATGACGGCTTCGGGAGACTGACGGAAATCCGTGATAAGGACGGCGCTGTGCTGGAGTATAATGAGTATAAGAAATGAATAAGAAACTGTTAAAAGGAAAAATTATGAATATAAAAAGAATCATTGTTCTTGTATTGATAAGTGCAAGCTCCGGTCTTCTTTGCGCTCAGAGGAAGACTGTGAACATGAGTGACCGTTATGGCATACTTACGGTAACTCCGCTTGACAAATATACGGGAGCAGCCTCGCTGTTGAAAACGAACGGTGTGCGCTCCCTGACTGATGTGTCCTATGGGGATGGTTTTGGCGGTGTTTCTCAGAAGATACACGTCGGAATAACCCCGCAGGGCAAAGACCTGACTGAAAGTTATGAGTATAACTCATTGGGAAATTTACAGTCCCGTACTCTTCCGGTTCCTGTGTTGTCGGAAGGGGCTTCCGGGAACTATAAGCAAATATTAAAGTCGGCACAGGAGTATTACGGGCACAGCAACGTCTGTTCACGTTTCGCGTATGAGGCTTCCCACCGTAGTTTACTGTTAAAAGAGTTTGGTGTTGGTGATGAATGGACCGGTAAAGCCGTATCCAAAAAATATAGCTGTAATCTTGAGAGTATACCCGTCCAACGTTGCAAGCGTTATCTGGTATCCGACGGCGGCGAGCTGGTAGAGAGCGATAGTCCCTATGCAGACGGTAGCCTTCGCGGCATACGCAGCGAGGACGAAGATGGCAACATGCATTGGGAATTTTATAATAGTGAAAATCAGTTGGTCCTTTCACGCATTCTGGATGGTGATACATTTTTTGATACTTATTTTGTCTACGATGAGTATGGCAATCTGGTGTTTGTGCTTCCTCCGGGTTACCAGGATCATCCGGATCTGGATCTTTATGCTTACATATATCGTTATGACTATCTGGATCGTCTTGTTTATAAGAAGCTTCCCGGTTGCGCCCCTTCTTACCTGGTTTATGACGCGGCACACCGTTTGGTTTTCTCTCAGGATGGCTGTCAGCGTAATGATTCTCTTTGGTCATTCTTTGTTTATGATGTCTATGGGCGTGTCGTTGTGGAGGGCGAATGTAGCAACAGCGATAAACATGTTCGGACTGCCGGTGAGACAGTTGTTTTAGGTACTCTTATGGAAGGCGACACCGGCCTGGCGTACAGTGGTTATCAGAGTTCTTTTGATCTGGTTGATCCTTGTGTATATGTGGTGAACTACTATGATACGTATGATTTTAGAACACGAAATGGCTTTTCTGCATATAATTTTCCGGAAGGAACTGTGAGTGCGACCGGTAATCTTACGGGTAGCATACTTTGTACGCATGGCTCTTCGGGATTCATTTATTCTGCGGACTATTATGACATCAATAAGCGGATAGTGAAAAGCCTGTCAAGCCGTGTCAATGGAGGCATGGATACATACGCCACTGAGTACTCCTTTCAAGGACGTCCTCTGTCCGTCCTTCACACCCATACGGATAGTTCCGGGTATTCATTGACGGAACGTTATACCTATACTTATGACCATTCGTCACGCCTGACACGAGTGAGCCACCAATACGATAACAATCCTTCCGTCTTGCTTTTGGAACACGCTTATGACGAGTTGGGCCGATTGCAGACAGACAAACTGGATAACGGTATTTATGCAACAGACTATGCCTACAATATCCGTAACTGGCTGACCGGTATTGAAGGCGGTAAGTTTAGCCAGTCTTTGCATTATACCGACGGTTTGGGAGTCCCTTGTTATAATGGTAATATCAGCAGTATGACTTGGAAAAGTGGAGCCGGGGCCACTCCCCGCGGTTATAAATTCAGTTATGACCGTCTGGGTCGCCTGACTGATGCGGAATATGGTGAAGGGCCGAGCCTTTCTGTAAATACCAACCGTTTTAATGAGCAGGTGACGGGCTATGATAAAATGGGTAATATCTTGGGTCTGAAGCGCTACGGGCAGACTTCAGCGACGGGTTATGATGTGATTGATGATCTTTCTTTGAGTTATGCCGGTAACCGGTTAAAGAAGGTGACAGACCGTTCAACCACCCCTGCCTTCAATAACGGCTTCGAGTTCAAGGACGGTATTGATTTGCCAACAGAGTATGAATATGATGAAAACGGCAACCTGACTAAAGATTTAAACAAAAATATAACTGCTATTCAGTATAATTGTTTAAATTTGCCTAGTCGTGTAATGTTTGCGAATGGTAACAGTATATCTTATCTTTATGATGCTGCGGGCAGGAAACTCCGTACCGTGCACGTTCTGGAAGGAGACAGTGTTACAACGGATTACTGCGGCAATGTGGTCTATGAAAATGGAGTACCTCAGATTCTATTGACGGAAGTCGGCTATGTGTCCCTTACTGACGGTCAGTATCATTATTATTTGAAAGATCATCAGGGTAATAATCGTGTGGTTGTAGATGAGGAGGGAACGGTTGAGGAAGTGAATCATTATTATCCGTTTGGAGGTGTGTTTTCTTCTACCAGAGATGCTCAGCCTTATAAGTATAATGGCAAGGAGTTGGATCGTAAAGGTGGGTTGGACTGGTATGATTATGGAGCGAGACATTATGATTCGGTGTTAGGAAGGTGGAATGGAGTGGATCCGTCCTGTGAGAAACATTACAGTTGGAGTCCTTATGTTTATTGTAAGAATAATCCGGTATTAAGGATAGATCCGGATGGGAAGGATGATTATGTGATAAATTATCATGGGCAACTTCAATTGATGAGGAGGACGAATAGAATTGTTGATGTTTTATATGCTAGCGGAACAAGCGGGACAGTGTCGAAAATAAATCCTGAATGGAAGAATATCAAGGTATTTGACAAGTCTATTTTACCTGCATTGGAAACAAATTTAGGCAATAATACCAGTGGTGCTGATTACTTTGCAGAAACATCTAGCGCGTATGATGCGGCTAATATCGCAACATTTGGTATTGAGAATACTGGAGTTGAGTGGAAATATACTGCCGGATACAGGGATGGAGAGAAGAAATATATCATAGGAAACAGTAGCCGTGATTATAGTGTTTCTACATTGGAAGGTATAAATAATAATCCATTTGAAGGCTTTCAGCCAATCGTGGATATTCATTCTCATCCCAGCACTCAAGGCGCATCCGAGCATGATATGCTGAATGCAAAAGGCAAGAATGGAGTATCTTTTGGAGTTTATTTTAAGGATAATAAAACCCTTTATGAATATAATTCCGTAAGAAGTAACCTGAACTCTATAAAAATGAACTCCATGCTGGATTTAATGAGATATACATTTAGAAAATATAATGAAAACGATGAGGAGGAGTAATTGCATTCTGTTTATAAAGATGATGATCCTTTCGACCCTGGCATTTTCATGCCGGGGTTTGAATGATCGTAAGGTGGATCCCGTAGTCATTGCCCATGCCAAAGCGGTGATAGATTCGAATTTTTTGCACAGCCCCTATCTGCAGGTTGCACAGTATGAATTCAATACAGCTTGGCTGTATATTATTGCGCCTAAACATTCTTTTTGGTTTTGGACGGAGAAAGGAGGTCCCGATAATGCTTATGAACTCCCAACCGACTTTCTTGAATATAAAGGGAAATTTATATTCTTTTATCTTAAGAATAAAAAGCGGTTGAGCGAGGAATTCCTTGATAAAACAATGAGGCAAAAAAAAGGGGAAAATTATATAGAATTGGACACGCACACACATATGGATACTTGTGGTATATGGGTGTATTTTAAAGATAAATATTCGGATAGATCTGCATATGTACATTGCGGCGATCGTCAGCCCTTTTCTGCATACCCTGAATTGCGTTACTTCTTATGTAATGAACAGGATTCATCCGTTTATTATTCTCATATTATTGATATGCGAATGTGGAAGCCATATATATATGGAACGGAAACCAAAAACGGAAAATTTTTGAATCCCAATCAAATAGAATTTAGCGTGAAAATATGTAACCGTACAGATTCTGCACTTTATATAAGTACGCGACCGGAAGAGTATGGTCATTTTGTTTTTAAAGATGGTGAAAACTCTTTAACTTTCTATGTAAGCGATGCAGAAGGTGCTGCTGAAGTATCTCCTGGAATGTATGAAATAACTCCCCATACCGACATTGTCTTAGACTTATCCACAGAAAAGAATCCTATTGTATTTAAGAATGTTCCTCGGAAGAAATATCCGGAGAAAATACATCAAATGGTTTATGATTCCGTATATTACCTTCCGACGCATACTGTACCCCAAAGCGAGAAAAGGTATATTTGGAATAAGAAATTTAAGGTTTACCCTCTTTATCTTAATTCTTATTATTACCGTATAGATAGTGTGGAACATACTGTTTTTTGGGATGGAGAAATAGACGAAATTATCGGAAGAAAGTTTAAAAGGTGAAGTACCCTTCCGGTTCCTATGTTGTCCGCAGGGGTTTATAAGCAAATATTAAAGTCGGCACAGGAGTATTATGTGCACAGCAACGTCTGTTCGCGTTTCGCGTATGAGGCTTCCCACCGTAATTTGCTGTTAAAAGAGTTTGGTGTTTGTGCTTCCTCCGGGTTACCAGGATTATCCGGATTTGGATCTTTATGCTTACATATATCGTTATGACTATCTGGATCGTCTTGTTTATAAGAAGCTTCCCGGTTGCGCCCCTTCTTACCTGGTTTATGACGCGGCACACCGTTTGGTTTTCTCTCAGGATGGCTGTCAGCGTAATGATTCTCTTTGGTCATTCTTTGTTTATGATGTCTATGGGCGTGTCGTTGTGGAGGGCGAATGTAGCAACAGCGATAAACATGTTCGGACTGCCGGTGAGACAGTTGTTTTAGGTACTCTTATGGAAGGCGACACCGGCCTGGCGTACAGTGGTTATCAGAGTTCTTTTGATCTGGTTGATCCTTGTGTATATGTGGTGAACTACTATGATACGTATGATTTTAGAACACGAAATGGCTTTTCTGCATATAATTTTCCGGAAGGAACTGTGAGTGCGACCGGTAATCTTACGGGTAGCATACTTTGTACGCATGGCTCTTCGGGATTCATTTATTCTGCGGACTATTATGACATCAATAAGCGGATAGTGAAAAGCCTGTCAAGCCGTGTCAATGGAGGCATGGATACATACGCCACTGAGTACTCCTTTCAAGGACGTCCTCTGTCCGTCCTTCACACCCATACGGATAGTTCCGGGTATTCATTGACGGAACGTTATACCTATACTTATGACCATTCGTCACGCCTGACACGAGTGAGCCACCAATACGATAACAATCCTTCCGTCTTGCTTTTGGAACACGCTTATGACGAGTTGGGCCGATTGCAGACAGACAAACTGGATAACGGTATTTATGCAACAGACTATGCCTACAATATCCGTAACTGGCTGACCGGTATTGAAGGCGGTAAGTTTAGCCAGTCTTTGCATTATACCGACGGTTTGGGAGTCCCTTGTTATAATGGTAATATCAGCAGTATGACTTGGAAAAGTGGAGCCGGGGCCACTCCCCGCGGTTATAAATTCAGTTATGACCGTCTGGGTCGCCTGACTGATGCGGAATATGGTGAAGGGCCGAGCCTTTCTGTAAATACCAACCGTTTTAATGAGCAGGTGACGGGCTATGATAAAATGGGTAATATCTTGGGTCTGAAGCGCTACGGGCAGACTTCAGCGACGGGTTATGATGTGATTGATGATCTTTCTTTGAGTTATGCCGGTAACCGGTTAAAGAAGGTGACAGACCGTTCAACCACCCCTGCCTTCAATAACGGCTTCGAGTTCAAGGACGGTATTGATTTGCCAACAGAGTATGAATATGATGAAAACGGCAACCTGACTAAAGATTTAAACAAAAATATAACTGCTATTCAGTATAATTGTTTAAATTTGCCTAGTCGTGTAATGTTTGCGAATGGTAACAGTATATCTTATCTTTATGATGCTGCGGGCAGGAAACTCCGTACCGTGCACGTTCTGGAAGGAGACAGTGTTACAACGGATTACTGCGGCAATGTGGTCTATGAAAATGGAGTACCTCAGATTCTATTGACGGAAGTCGGCTATGTGTCCCTTACTGACGGTCAGTATCATTATTATTTGAAAGATCATCAGGGTAATAATCGTGTGGTTGTAGATGAGGAGGGAACGGTTGAGGAAGTGAATCATTATTATCCGTTTGGAGGTGTGTTTTCTTCTACCAGAGATGCTCAGCCTTATAAGTATAATGGCAAGGAGTTGGATCGTAAAGGTGGGTTGGACTGGTATGATTATGGAGCGAGGATGTATGATGCTGCATTAGGGAGATTTATGAAAACTGATAGATTTTCAGAGAAGTATGTTTCTTTATCACCTTATCAATATGGCGCAAATAATCCGGTGAATAATATTGATGTGAATGGAGATAGTATTACAGTTTTAAATTATGGTTATATAAGGAAACAACATATGGCTATTTTGATTCAAAATGATGCAGGTGAATGGCAATATTTTTCAGTGAATGGAGATAATGTTTATGTCTCTGGTGAGTTTTCTGGAGGGCGAAAATTTAACGACATAGCAGTGGGAGAATTTGATAGTCCTCAAGAATTTTTAAATAGTCCATATAATTCCTATGGTGCTTCTGATGATATGTCTATAAATACGTATGGTTTTTCTGAAGGCTATATGATTCCGACATCGAAAGAGCAAGATGATATTATAAGGGATACCTTTATAAGTATTAGTAAGAATGAGTCATATGATTTTTTAGGAAATAATTGCTCCACAGTGGTACAAAAATCTTTGGAAGCAGCCGGTATAATAACTTTTACTCAAAAGAGTACTAGGCATAGGATTCCAAGTAGCCATTATTTAGGAGAATCATCTTTTATTGCTACTATTTCTACCTCTAGACCCGTTATTCCTAGTGTTTCATTTAGAGCAATTATAAAAAATAATCCACAAGGTAAAATGATTTATAGATAATATATTATGAAAAGAATAAAATGGACTCCTGTATTATTGTTATTTCCTATATCAATAATAATATTTATAATTGATATGCGTTCTGAAGCATGGACACCATTTAGTCTTTTTTTCATTATTGGATTTATATTGATGATGTGTTTATTACTTTTGATAGACCGTTTTTTTATTATCTGGTTTAAACAAAAAAGTGTTTGGATCGTAGAAATAGTATTAAT
>ERZ894183.1523-NODE-1523-length-12247-cov-5.464567_pt1 | contig 12247 bp, 8 predicted proteins | sample MGYA00380279_ERZ894183 | MGnify/ENA primary metagenome ERZ894183 (study PRJEB32331, sample SAMN06328422) | human gut metagenome | biome: human gut microbiome; feature: stool | host: Homo sapiens | collected 2013-06-26 ... | reverse complement strand
TTGATATGGAATGGAGCAAAAAGTACCGTCCTTATGGAATTCATTATTGCGGAAAAGACCCACACAGGCATGCAGCGAATTTTGCAGAAATTCCACATCTTGATTTTCTTGATGTAGGTTGGGGAGGAGATGTGAAAACACTCCGTGAATACTTACCCGATACCTTCTTGAATATCCGGTTGAATCCGGTAGAACTAAACGGATATAGTAAGGATGAACTGGCCCGGATGATCAAAGAGCGAGTAACCCAATCGGGTAATCCAAACTTGACAGGTATATGTTGCATCAATATGGATGCCGAGGTTACGGATGAAAAAGTAGCCACTATATTCCGCACGGCAGAGCAATGCAGAAGGGAAATGTGACAAATAATTCACCTTGTGAAAGCTATCATTTTGTCATTCTGAACGCTGTTCAGAATGACAAAATATAAAGAGTATCAAATTGCTGAAAGCACTCTTTTTTATAATGTATAAGTTCCTTCGACCAGCTTGCCCATCGCCCATACGGCACGGATATTCAAATCCTGGTCAAGAATCAAGATATCGGCATCTTTTCCTTTCTGCAAGGAACCTTTACGGTCATATACTCCCATAAATTTCGAAGGAGTTTCGGAAGCCATACGGACAGCATCCTCCAAAGGAATTTCCGCCTTCTGCACCAAGGTACGGATCAAACGGTCCATGGTAGCCACACTGCCTGCCAATGCTGAACGGTCTGCCAGTTTGCACACACCATCCTCTATGATGACACGAGGATCGAAAGCCACGTTACTGTCACTGGCCGCACATGCCAAAGCATCTGTAATGACACAAGCACGTTCTACACCCTTTATCTTATAAACCAACCGTAAAATGGTAGGTGGTACATGAATGCCATCGGCCACCACTTCCACATTCATATCGTCTATCAGATAAATACTCTCTACTGTTCCTTCATATTTATACTCACGACGCTTGTGAAAACCGGGCATCGCATTATAGAAATGCGTGGCCAGCGTATAACCTGAATCCCATGCAGAACGAATGTCTTCATATTCAGCCTGAGTATGGGCCACAGATGCCACAATCCCTTTTCCCGTAATGTATTTTCCGAACTGCATAGCCCCCGGCAATTCGGGAGCTGCATCCCAACGCTTGATACAATTCCATTTCTCTACAATAGGAATATACTCATTAGGGTCCGGATCTTTAATATTCTCAGGCATTTGTCCACCGGCCATCTTGATGTTCAGATAATGACCTTCCAGGTGCAATCCCAATACCGGACTGTCCGGTTCCGCCATCAACTTGGTACAAGTTTCGGCAGCCGCCTCAATCATCGGTACGGTAGAAGAAGACAATGTTGGAAAAATACTGGTAGTACCATGTTTCATGTGAGCATTAATGGCTGTACGGAAAGCCTCTTCCGTACCTTCCATAAAATCACCGCCACCACCACCATGACAATGGATTTCCACACCACCGGGAACAACATACATACCTTTAGCGTCAATCAGCTCGGCTCCGATAACAGCTAAATCACAATTGGTAACTTCTAAAATCTTATTGTCGCGCATAAGGACAGACCCGTCCTTCAACCAGCCCTGTGGGGTAAGAATCTTTGCGTTAATGATTTGGGTCAACATGATACTATGATAAGTTAGGATTTTTAATTGGCATATTACATTTGACAACAAAAATAGCAACTTTTTCATTTTTAGAAGCAGGTTTCCCCAATTATTTTCTAACTTTTTTAAATAAATAAGCCCCGCTTAATAAAATCAAGCGGGGCACAGATAGTGGAAATTGAAACAAATCTTTTTACTTACTTATTAAAACTAGCCTACCTGATTTAAGTCCTTTACCTGTTGCGGTCAGTGTAATTTCTCCCGGTTTATCGGTGCTTTGCACAACAGCAGTCATCATTCCGTTAAACACTTTCATTTGCGGAACATGGAAAAGTTCCAATGAAGTGGGGTCTCCGTTTGCACCGGCACGATAGGTTCCCGCACCTTTTACAGCATACTTGATGAGATGTTGCGCATCGGGACAAAGGTTACCTTCTTTATCCACCACTCTCACTGTGACAAATGACAAGTCCTTGCCATCAGCCTTTATTTCATTGCGATCTGCAACCAATTCTATATGGTCGGGCTTACCTGCCGTATGGATTTCCTTTTCGGCTACAGCATCCCCTTTCTCATTGTATGCAACCACTTTCACGGTTCCCGGCTCATACTTTGTATCCATCCACATCAAACGGTAGCGTTTCTGGCGCTTGAAATCTGCTATGGAAGCTGAATCCGCACTATTTTCAGCCGTTACAGTCAAATCCTTGGTACGCTTACCCTGGCTCTTGCCATTGATAAACACTTCTGCAGACGGATAATTGGTATAGACAAAGATCGGGGTCACTTCTCCTTCACGTCCCGGCCATGTCCAATGAGGAAGAATGTGCAGTGTCTCTTCATCTTTGTTCCAATGGCTGCGGTACAAATAGTAACGGTCTTTGGGCAATCCGGCCAGGTCGATTATACCGAACAAAGAAGAATGGCTGGGCCAGTCAGTATAATAAGGAGTCGGTTCGCCCAGATAATCGAAGCCCGTCCATACGAACTCTCCGATCCCCCATGCGTTATCCTCGTGCCAAATCCAGTCGTCTTCCGGCAAATTGGACCAACCACAATGTTCCACATCGTAAGAAGAAGACTGATGATCGTCATATTTCTTCATAGCCTGACGGACAACGGGGAATTTATAGACACCACGCGAACTTACTGTAGAAGCTGTTTCACTACCTAAAATAATTTGCTGAGGCAACTTCTTATAGTTTTCAGGATATTTATGGGGACGATAATTGAAACCGGCCACATCCATAACGGCAGCCATATTATTGTTTACCACGGCATCGGGCGCATCCATACCTTGTGTTACAGGGCGGGTGGGGTCTTCACGATGGCAAATATCCTGCAACATACGCGAGAGTTTCGGACCGTTACTGCCGCTCCACTGGTCAGGTACTTCATTACCTGTACACCACATCACAATACTTGGGTTATTACGATAGTGACGAATCAGATTCGTCAAATCCTTATCCACCCATTCATCAAATACTTTATGATATCCATTGGCCATCTTTGCCGATTTCCATTCGTCAAAGGATTCCGCCATCACCATCATACCCATCTCGTCACAAGCCTCCACCAGTTCGGGAGCCGGCATATTATGAGAAGTACGGATTGCATTACAGCCCATATCTTTCAGAATACGAATCTGACGACGGATAGCGGCATCATTTACAGCACCTCCCAACGGGCCTAAGTCATGATGGTTACATACTCCTTTGAATTTGGTCAATTTTCCATTCAGAAAGAAACCCTTGTCGGGGATAATCTCCAAGGTACGGATACCAAAACGAGTGGTATATTCGTCTTTCAAGGTATTCCCTTCATATACTTTGGATTCAGCCGTATAAAGAACCGGAGTTTCAGGACTCCATAACTCAGGATTGGCTACTGCAAACTCCTGTTCAAACAAAGTATTGTCAAAAACACTCAACTTGTTTTCCCCGGTAGCAACCACTTTGCCGTTTTTATCCTTAATCTGCGTCACAATACGGTAATTATCCTTATTGGCTCCTTCGGGACTAACCAAAGAAGTTTTCAAAGACACTTTTGCATATTTGTCTGTCACCACGGGAGTAGTAGCATACGTCCCCCATGTCGGGATATGCGCATCTTCATTGATTACCAGATGAACATTGCGGTACAAACCGGCCCCCGGATACCAACGTGATGATTCAGGCTCGTTTTCCAAACGGACTGCCAGCTCGTTCTTCTCACCCGGTTTCAGATAAGGGGTCGCATCCACATAAAAGGAATTATAACCGTATGGCCAATAGCCTGCCTCCTGCCCGTTCACATAGACACGGGCATGGCTCATTGCTCCGTCAAATATCAAAGTAGCCTTCTTGCCTTTTTCAAAACCGGGAGCATCAAAGTTCAGGCGATACCATCCGGTTCCTACAAATGGAAGACCTCCGGTACGGCCGGCATGTTCCAGAGCCTCTGTCTGTCCATCCTGAGTGATAGCCATTTCCTGCTTGTCGTTATTGATACTGAACGGACCATAAATCGCCCAATCATGAGGAACGGTGACGTTCTGCCATTTACTGTCATTATAACCGGGATTGGCAAATTCCGCATTATCTTCACGCGTAAATTTCCACCCTTTTTCGAAAGTCTGCTCTGTACGTACCTGCGCTTGCATAAAAGCAAAACAACAAACAGCTCCTAACGCAGCACACAAAAATCGTTTCGTATTCATAGTTATTTCTTATTAGGATTTTCTGTTACTATAAAAGTAATTTCACCTGCCTTGATCAAATCATCATGCGAAATCAAATATTTATTAAGTTTCTTATTGCCCAGTCTGATTTCCTTTATATAATCCCCTTGTCCTTCTTTCTTGATAACCAATTCTTTCTTGCCCCAATAGTTAGGATCAAGCTGAACGGTCACTTTATCAAAAGTAGGAGTAGTCAATGTATATTCGGGCACACCCGGACAATCCGGATAGAATCCCATCATACTGAATATAGCCCATGCAGACATCGTACCCGTATCATCATTGCCAGGAATTCCATCCGGCTTAGTTGTGAAATACTTAGCCAGCAATTCCTTCACCAATTTCTGTGTACGCCATTCTTCACCCTTGAAACGACTGAACAGGTAAGGATAAGCTATATCGGGTTCATTAGCCGGATCATAATTTCCTTCATCGAACACGCTTTGCAGCTTATCGACAAATTTCTTATCACCTCCCATCAGTTTCACCAGTCCATTGATATCATGAGGAACAAAGAAAGTGTAATTCCATGCGTTACCTTCGTGGAAACCGGGACTAGGTGCAAAATTCGCTCCTTCTTTCGGGTCAAACGGTTCATAGAACTTACCTTCCTTGGTGATAGGACGCAAAGTTCCGAAATCCTTGCTATAATAATTCTTATACCCCATAGAACGTTTGCGGAACAGTTTCGCATCTTCCTTTTTACCTAGAGCCTCTGCCAAAGTGGACAGCGCATAGTCGGCAACATAATATTCCAAAGCATGAGAAACCGAGTTGTCATACTGGCTTTCCATCGGCACATACCCTTTGGACATATAATCGTCATTATCCGGACGCATCAGATTATCCTTGCCCGGAGTAGTGGCCGACTTATACATTCCCTTATAAGCTTCGTCAATGTCAAAGTCTTGCAATCCCTTCATCCAACTGTCTACCAGAACAGGAATAGAGGGGTCACCTTCCATAGTCAATGTTTCACGACCATATAATTCCCATTTCGGGAACCATCCGTGTTCCTTATACATACCCATCATAGTATGTATCATATCCATCTGACGTTCCGGATAGACCAAAGTCATCAACTGATGGTAGTTACGATAAGTATCCCACAATGAGAATACCGTATAACGGTTACGGTTGGTGGTCAGAATCTTGTCTCCCTCCATTTGTGGATATTGTCCGCTTACGTCCTGCAAAATATTAGGATGAATCATGGTATGATACATAGCGGTATAGAATACTCCCTTTTGTTCTTCCGTGCCACCTTCTACCTTGATACGGGAAAGATCATCGTTCCATCTCTTACGGGCCTCCGCACGCAGTTTGTCGAATGTTGTGCCGAAAGGCTGTTCTTTTTCCAAATTCAGACGAGCATTCTCAATGCTGACAAAAGATACGCCCATACTGACCTCAATCACTTCTTCCGCCGTAGTATCGTAAGTAAACCACACTCCTATATCATCTCCGCTTATTTCTTTTGTATAAGCAGTATAGAGTTTGTATTTACCGGCTGTATCGTCCCATTGCGCCTCCACACCCATCGGACGCATCATTTTCCAATAACCGCGTTTTGCCGGTACTTTGTTGATACGCATTACAAAATAGATGGGAAATACTGCCTGAGGATTGTAACAGAAAGTTCCCAACAACTTGGTACCTTCAATCTCACGGTCGTTTACAAAACGAACGGTAGCACCACTCTCATTGGTCAATCCCTCTCCCAGATTCAACAAGATATTGCTTTGTCCGGCAGGAAAAGTAAAGCGTGCCATACTGGTACGTGGGGTGGCAGTCAGTTCACATTTCACATTGTATTTATCCAGTATATTGGTATAATAACCCGGATTTGCAGTCTCACCTTGATAGAAACTTCCATAATTATGATAATCCACATCCAGTTTGCCGGTGGTAGGCATCAATAACAATGACCCCAATTCCGGACAGCCTACCCCGCTAAGGTTAACGTGCGCAAAACCGGTAAGATATTTATTATTGAATTCGTATGGAGTGGACCACCATTGCTTATCTTTATCCTTATCCCCTTCGGGAACTCCCATCACATTGAAAGGAGTCACCGACATCATTCCATGAGGAGTTAATGCTCCGGGATTTGTCGTACCGTAATTAGTAGTACCCACAAAAGGGTTTACATAATCTACCGGCTCTTTCTGTGCTGCCGCAGAAAAAACTGAGATACAAATCAGAACAGCCGATAACAAAATTTGTTTCTTCATGCTATTTGTTGTTTATATAGGTTCTATTATTTCACTACAATTTCATCTGTAAACAAGAAACCTCCGAATTCACCCGAAGATGCCTGATAACGTATGTAACGTGCTTTGGCATTTCCTTCCCAACCAAAGTTGGTGAAAGTCACCTTGTCATCCTTCACTACTTTGTGTTCCATGCGCTTCAGTTCCGTAAACTCCTTACCATCATTAGAAACGGAAATGATTACTTCTGAAGGCATAAAGACTTCAGGTCCACACACCTGCATAAAGTCTGCTCCAACAGAATGAATTTCTGTTTCTTTTTCCATATCAATGGTCACATCCATTCTTTTTTTGTCTATGAAACCTTGCCAGCGCTTGTCACCATAAGTCCAGCCTCCAATCACCCCATCTACCAAGGCACTATCACCACCAGCCGAATAGCCGGGATAATAAGCGGCATCCGGTCCGTAAGTCACTTTCTTACCTACTGCCAAGTGTTGTATGGGCTGATCCGCTCCCGGACGATTTCCTATCTCATTTTTCAAATCGAAAGGATGGTATCCTTCAGCTTTCAATGCCTCTACCTCTTTCAATGCGCGAGCATGAAAATCATCATAGTTCTTCACAGAAGGATCACTCCAAGCAACTAAGAATACGAGGATAAATCATCATTTCCGCATGTTCCGGAGTCGGAATATATTCTGTGAATAAATTAGCTTGTACTCCATACACTAACTGGACTTTATCCGCACTCAAAGTATCGGGTACAGGATTAAATGAATAAACTTTGGCCAAAGGCAGATACCCTCCTATTGCTTCCGGCTGGGAATCAGGAGCATCCTGATAAGAATCAAAATAGCAGAACTCACCCGGACTCATAATAGCCATGTGGCCGGAATCAACCGCTTTCATTCCCCCTTCCGTGCCACGCCATGACATGACAGTAGCATTAGGCGCCAAACCACCTTCCAATATTTCATCCCAACCCAATAATTTACGTCCGTGGGCATTCAAAAAGACCTCGATACGATGAATCAGATAACTCTGTAACTCGTTCACATCTTTCAAGCCCTCTTTTTTCATACGTGCCTGACACAGTTTGCAAGTGGGCCATGAGGCTTTACCGGCCTCATCCCCTCCTATATGAATATATTCGGACGGGAAAAGTTCCATCACCTCTGTCAACACATTTTCCAGAAACTCAAAAGTCTTTTCATTACCGACACAGAAATCGGCTTGTTTGTAAGGTTCGTGTGTACAAGACAACTCGGGATAAGCAGTCAGTACTTCTTCCGAATGTGCAGGCATCTCTATCTCAGGAATAACAGTAATAAAACGTTCCTGAGCGTATGCCACCAGTTCACGGATATCATCTTGAGTATAATAACCTCCGTGAGCATCTTTACTACCTTCTTCTTCATACCGTCGTCCGTTATTCCACCATTCTTTCCATGTAGGAAACTCACGCCATGCCGCAAATTCTGTCAGACGGGGATATTTTTTTATTTCAATACGCCAGCCCGCAGCGTCAGTAAGATGCAGATGCAAACGGTTCAATTTATAATATGCCAAAGCATCCATCTGCTTTTTTATAAATTCCTTGTTGAAAAAATGACGGGAAACATCCATCATAAAGCCACGATAAGCAAAACGGGGCTCGTCTGTAATGACTCCTACCGGCAATTCTTTTTCATCAGCCATTTGCAGCATAGTCTGAACTCCATAGAATAGTCCTGCTCCGGAAGTCGCACGAATAAGTACCTGATCAGGAGTTACCGTCAGAACATACCCCTCGGAAGAGTTTACCTCCGGCAATTGAGCCACTTGCTTCAAGACAATAGTATGTCCCTCTTCTGCCGCTACCGGTTTCAGCTTCATGAAAGAAGCCGCCAAATAATCCTTCAAAATCTTTTTATCTCCTTCGGACGCATCTATATACAATCCTGTTTCCGGATTCAGAGGAAACACTTCCTGTTGCAATTCCACCTTCAATGGTGCAGGAATAACAGAAAGTGTGCGTTGCTCTTCCTTTGTGCAACTTGCAAACAACAAGCCCAATGCAGCTCCTGCCAATATAATCAATTTTCTCATCTTCTATTTTCTTTAATTCTATTAATTTCATTGGTACGAATGCCCGGTTTCAGTTCTCCATTAATAATGTAATGGAATCCGTCCTGAGAAACTATTACAGCTCCGGCACGCGCACCTTGCTCATATTCGCCTAATGTAGTCCATTTATTCGTCTGTGGATGATAGAGCAGCAGATTTCTGTTAAACCGATACCACTCTACAGGATGTGACAAATATTCTTTTCCCGCATAAATACCTTGGAGAGCCTTTAAGAATATATCCTTATCAACTCCTCCGGCACACAATATCATCCCCTCGCCAAAAGAGGTTCCCATTCCACCACCTAAAGAGATCTCATTACCTTCTGCATCACACGGAGTGGCAACCGATGACCATTCTTTCGTTTCCGGAGAATACATATATCCATCTACCGATAAAGAAGCCTGGTGCCCTTCAATAGCCGGGGCAAAGCCACCCCATATATAAAGTTTTCCGTCTTGCGCCACGCAAACAGGTTGTACTCTGGGTTCACCCGGAATATCTGTTTCTTTTTTCCATCCTCCAGACAAATCCAACAGATCAAGCATGTACATGGCCGAGGACGGAATGCCATTTACATTTCCCCCGACAATATATAGTGAATGTCCTACTAATGCACCTGCCATATTATCTATAGTTGCAGGTAAGGATGGTAACGTATCCTTTTTCAAAACGTCTTTTTGCAAAGATAAAAGAAAAACATCAGACAGGCTATGGGTTGCTGTAGCTCCTCCAACACAAATTAACCCTTTTTCAGTAGAAATAGTGACTCCATAAGCTGCTGCCTGAGGCAGTTGGCCTATTTTTTTCCACTCAAAAGCCGTATCATTTGACAAAGAGGTTATATATACATCTGGGTAAAAGACTTTTTTCCCGCCATCGGCCGCCGGTGTATCGGGAAAATTACAACCTCCGGCTATTAATAAATTTCCATCAATCACTCCCGCATATAATGCAGAAACTCCCTTAAGAAAACCAGCATCCTCCGTAGGAAATCCCTGCATTTTCTCAAGAGATATTTCATAAACATCCGGCCGGCTGCTACAAGCAGCCACTACCATCATGCCTATTATCGCATAAATGCCATATATTATTTTCCTGATCATGTTTTCATGGTGAAGTTTACAAATTCTTTACAAGCAGTGTTGCGCAGCTATCTTTTAGGACAAACGCTACGCAACACCAGCACTGATTTTACAATTAATCTACAGTAATTTCATCTACAAACAGAAATGCAGGATTTCCTTTACCTCCATGCCAAGAAGGAATATTGTATTCCGGCTTTGCCAATACTTTCAGATAACGTGCTTTCACAGGTTCAAAGCTCAATACATGTTCATATAATTGGTTTGGATTATCCAAAGTCATTGCAGGATATTCTTCTGAAGCTACTTGCTTGAAATTCTCACCGTCTTCTGAAACAGCGACACTGATGGAACGCGCGTCAAATATCCAGTCACCCTTCTCCACATTTGTAGTAAGTGTCACTTTGCTGAAATCAGCCGGCTGCCCGAAATCAATCACGGCTTCCATATCATTCTTATAAAAAGCAATCCAACGTCCTGTCTTATAATTTCTATTTCCTTTCAAACCATCCACCAAGGTAGAGATACCGGCAATTCATATTGCTTGTTCACAGGTTGTAGAGCTGTTATTTTCTTTGAAGTCGATTTGCTGAACGCAATGTCTTCTTTCACAATACGACTATTGCCTGTAGGACGGACAGCCATAGCCTTAAACGTACAATTTGTATTGATCTTCACCGGTTCTGTATAAAGCTGTGAAGCGGTAGTGGGATCTGTGCCATCCAATGTATAATATACCGGACAGTTGTCTACAGTAGACAAAGTAACATCCACCGTACCAGTTTCCGCATTAGGCTCAAACCGGGCAGACACATCAAACACATGCTTGGCATAATTATACTGATATACATCATATATCTTCACCATACGTACCAAACGCTGCAAGAAATCCTGATAATCCTTATGTTCAGGATTTGTCCATTGAATATCTGCCAAAGCGGCCATACGTGGTAATTCCATATATTCCACCTGACTAAATGTAGGAATATACTCAGTCCACAAATTAGCCTGTACACCTTTAATATATTTCTGTTCCTCCGGTGTCAGTGATGCCGGCATAGGTTCATAACTATACACACGTTCTAAAGGTAAGTAACCGCCAATGGCTTCCGGTTCCTGTTCCACATCCTTGCTCTGATAATAGTCAAAATACAAATAAGTATTCGGTGACATAATAACATCATGCTTCTGCTTGGCAGCCTCAATACCGCCACCTTCACCACGCCATGACATGACAGTAGCATTAGGAGCCAACCCACCTTCCAGAATTTCATCCCAGCCAATAATCTGACGTCCGTGGTCATTCAAGAATTTTTCCGCATGATTGATAATGAAGCTCTGTAATTTTTCCTCTGCCGTGTGGTTCTTGTCAGCCTTAATACCTAAAGCTTTGATACGATCCTGGCACTTTGGACATTTTGTCCAACGCACTTTAGGACATTCATCACCACCCACATGAATATATTCTGACGGGAAAATCTGAATAATTTCTCCCAATACATCATCTATGAATTTCAAGGTTTCATCATTTCCTGCACAAAGCACATCTTCCGATACTCCCCAGATTTTCCATACTTCGTACGGACCACCTGTACAGCCTAAGTTAGGATATGCAGTCAATGCCGCTTGCATGTGCCCCGGCAAATCTATTTCAGGAATAACCGTGATATGACGTTCGGCAGCATAAGCTACAATTTCTTTTGCTTCTTCCTGTGTGAAGAAGCCACCATAAGGCTTTCCATCATATTTTCCCGAGTTATGACCGATAACGGTTTCCGTTCTCTTAGAACCCACTTCCGTCAATTCAGGAAGACCTTTGATTTCAATTCTCCAACCTTGATCATCTGTAAGATGCCAATGAAAACGATTCATATTATGTAAAGCCAACATATCTATAAAACGCTTTACCGAATCAACCGGGAAGAAATGACGGGAAACATCCAAATGAGCACCACGGTAAGAGAAACGAGGATAGTCATTGATTTCAACCGCCGGTAAAGCGATATCCACTCCTTGTGCCACCGGAATAGATTTACGCAAAGTCTGGATGCCATAAAATACTCCGGCTTCCGTAGGTCCGGAAATAACCACTTGGTCGCTGGTTACCTTCAACTGGTATCCTTCAGGATTTTTAGCATTTCCACCCAATTGCAGGATTATCCCCTTGCCATCTGTGCCAGCTTGTACAGCCAATGACTTTCCGGTAAGATCTTTGATATAACTTGCCAGAAATTCAGCATTCCTTTGCATCTTTTCATTGCCTTCCGGATACATTATCTTAGTTCCATTTGACAAAATGAACGGAGCAGCCTGATCCATTACCGAAATTTCCTGCGGTAACGGAATTATCTGATAATTTGCTTCTTTTACTTCTGTGTTACAGGATAAAAGCATAAAACCTGCCATTGTCAGCCCTGCAAGGCCCATTAAAGTTTTCATAATAGATATTAATTGATTAGTTAGTATCACTTAATTGCTTGATAGTTATATCAACCTTTTCATTCTTCTTCAG
>ERZ894183.1502-NODE-1502-length-12377-cov-34.348320_pt1 | contig 12377 bp, 9 predicted proteins | sample MGYA00380279_ERZ894183 | MGnify/ENA primary metagenome ERZ894183 (study PRJEB32331, sample SAMN06328422) | human gut metagenome | biome: human gut microbiome; feature: stool | host: Homo sapiens | collected 2013-06-26 ... | reverse complement strand
ACGATACATGGGAATGTCTCAAATCATGCACACGGATTCGCTTCACCCCAGACACCTTTGATCCTCTGTTCATTTCATGATGCAGATAAGATTTGGAAATTGTGAAAATTCTTTCGTCTTCTTTCAGACCGTAAAGCATTTCCATATAATCCTGCATCTCATCACATATAAATTGTGGCATCTTGATAAATCTGTTACTTTTAAATGTCTTTGGTGGGGTAATCACATCTTCCCGGTTTAATCTTTGATATGATTTGTTAATTCGCAGTGTATGCGTTGTAAAGTCAAAATCCGCTGGTGTCAGGGCAAGCAACTCTCCTTCACGGATACCACACCAGTAAAGCGTTTCAAAAGCGTAGTAAGAAACTGGTTTATCCATCATCACATCTGCAAATTTCAAATACTCTTCTTTCGTCCAGAACAACATTTCCTTATATTCCTCTATTGCTATATTTCCAGCTTTCTGTGCCGGATTGGAAGACAAATGATAAAAATCAACTGCATGATTGAAAATGGCACTTAACTGGCTGTGGATTTTCCGCAGATATGAAGCAGAATACCCTTTTCCATTCGCTCTCTTAAATGCAAGCAAATGATTCTGCCATGCAATCACATCTTTTGGTTCAATTTCTGCAATCTTTCTCTCCCCAAAGTATGGAAGAATTTTTGTTCTGGCAATATTATTCTTAGTTCCCCATGTGTTATCCCGGATTCGTTCCTTTTTATCTTCTACATAGATTTCATAAAAACTTGCGAAAGTCATATCCAGTTTTGCATCATGCTTTAACATTTGTTCGTGTTCCCACATCTGCGCTTCTCGCTTCGTAGGAAATCCTCGTTTTGAAGTCTGTTTCGTTTTCCCTGTCCAGTCGGTATACCGATAAACCACTCGCCACTTCCCAGTGACATTATCTTTGTAAATACTCATACAAATTCTCCTCTCTCTTACACTTCGCTGTAACATACTTTTTTGCGGAAATAATTGGTGTTTACTCTGCCAGCTACCGTAAGATAACCCAGCTTCTGTAATTCATCATTTAATTGTTTGACAATCTTATAAGCATAAGACTTGGAAACTCCCAGTTCCGCTGCAACTTCTTCTACTGTCATAAAAGTTCTGTTCGTCACATCGCATCCCTCCCTCTATATTAACTTGATTTGTTTAAGTTGTTACATTCGCATGATACTAAACATTTTGATTTAAGTCAAGCAATTTTATGCGGATATTAAATTCTTTTGTTTAAGTTCTTCTTGCTATCCGAAATTGCTCATGCTATACTGAACCTAAACAGAATTGTTTTATTTTCTATCACAATTAATTATGGCAACACGAATGACCACTATAAGGAGGCAAACAAAAATGGCAATCGGACAACGTATCAAATTTTTTCGCAACCGCAAAGGCATGACACAAAAGCAACTTGGAGAACAACTGGGATTCATGGGAAAAACCTCTGATGTCCGCATGGCTCAATATGAATCTGAAGCTAGAGTTCCGAAAATTGATCTTGTAAAACAAATGTCTCAGATCTTCGATGTCAATACTCATGCTTTAACAGTGCCGGATATTGATACTCACATAGGTCTGATGCATACACTATTTGCACTGGAAGATATGTATGGTCTGAAGGTAAAAAATGTAGATGGACAACCTCATCTCTGCCTTGACTCTTCCATATCTGCTCCCGGCTCATCTGTCGATGAAATGCTTCGTGCATGGATGGAACAATCTGACAAATTGGAAAACGGTGAAATCAGCAAGGAAGAATATGATGAATGGAGATATAAGTACCCGGAACTGGATACTTACCAGAAACGTGCCAAAGTACCCTCTCAGGAATTGAGTGATTACCTCGTAAAAGAATTGACTAAAAAAGAAAATTAAGAAAAAAAGAAAACCTTACCGATATTCAGTTTTTTACTTCTGAAAATCAGTAAGGTTTCTTTATATACGTTATGAAATAAAATTTCTATCTCTTGAATAATCACAAAATGTTGCCATTTTGTTGCCAATCACTAAGCAAATTTGCTTGCACCCCGCATAAATACTGGTTTCTCGTGATTGTGTGGATTACTCAAACTCTATCGTTGCCACCGGCTTCGGTGTAATCTCATAGCATACTCTGCTGACGCTTGGAACCTCTGCTGTAATTCTGGCGCAGATTCTTTCCAGAATATCATAATCGATTCTTTCAATGGATGCAGTCATGGCATCAATGGTATTGACAGCTCTGATCACAACCATGTAACCCATGCTTCTTGCGTTGTCTCTTACACCAACGGCCTTGAAATCCGGCACTACAGTAAAATACTGCCATACTTTCTTATCCAGTCCTGTTTTGGCAAATTCTTCGCGAAGAATCGCATCAGATTCACGCAGTGCTTCCAGACGGTCACGGGTAATTGCACCGAGGCATCTTACGCCAAGTCCCGGTCCCGGGAACGGCTGACGGTAAACCATCTCTGCCGGCAGTCCAAGTTCTAATCCACATGCGCGAACCTCATCTTTAAACAGCTGTGCAAGCGGCTCTACCAGTTCAAACTGAAGATCTTCCGGAAGTCCTCCTACATTGTGATGAGATTTTACGCATTTAGCTGTCTTTGTTCCGCTCTCGATGATATCCGGATAAATAGTTCCCTGTCCAAGGAATTCGATTCCTTCCAGCTTTCTTGCTTCTTCTTCAAATACGCGGATAAATTCTCCACCGATGATTTTTCTTTTTTCCTCAGGATCTGCAACATTTTCCAGTTTTCCAAGGAAGCGTTCTGATGCATCTACATAGACAAGATTTGCGTGAAGCTGATCACGAAATACCTGAACAACACTTTCTGACTCGTTTTTACGCATCAGTCCATGGTTTACATGAACGCATACAAGCTGCTGACCGATAGCTTTAATCAGAAGGGCTGCAACAACTGAAGAATCTACGCCTCCTGACAAAGCCAGAAGAACTTTTTTATCGCCCACCTGTCTGCGGATCAGCTCTACCTGATCTTCGATAAAGTTCTTCATGTTCCAGTTCGGCTCTGCCTTACAGGTTTCAAAAACAAATTTTTTCAGCGTATCCTGATCCGGAAGCTTATCAAACTTCACATCGCACTGGGACTCCGGATAATCTACAGAAATCATAGGATATCCCAGATCATAAAGCTCCGGACGGATCACTACTGGATTTCCATCTACAATTCTGTTCTCGCCACCATTGAGAATAATTCCTTTTACATTATCAAGAGCTTTCAGCTCGTCCGGGGTAATATCATGGGGATGAATCTCGCTGTATACACCAAGGCTGCGGATATCACGGGCAATTACCGTATTTTCGGTACTTCCCAGGTCAAGAATTACAATCATGTCCTGTTTCATAATAAACTTCTCCTTTGTTTTTATGATAATAACTGCTGCTTCTATTATAACGTCTTTCCTCAGAAAAATCATTATAAATCCAAAATAAAACAAGCAATATCTTTACATGTTTCAACGAATTTTTTCTAATGTATCAGAAATCATGGCAATACATTTCTCAATACGTTCCAGCTTTTTCACATCTTCCTGAGGCATTTTAAGTACGCGGAAAGGATCAGAAGTAATATTTTTGCTTTTTCTGATAGTATCCTGAAAAATTTCTACGTAAGCCTGTACAAGAGAATTTGGCTCCTGTATTTTTTCTTCTCTGTTTTTTTTCTTATACCATCCCCGGCGCACACAAATATAGTCGTCTGTATCTGTAACCAGAGTCCGAAGTGCGCCTGTCAGCATCCCATCTGTATACAAATTATTAGATTTTCTTTTTGCATAATTAAACAGTTCAATTCTGGAATGTTCCCGCTGATCTTCCAGAACCTCCTTATAAAACACCTTTATCTGCTGTGCATTTGACAATTTTATTCCCCCTCTCGTTCTGTTACATTATTTTTATACCATAAATGAACAAATAGAGAATTTTATACAATAGAATCTGTGATATATAAATTTCTCTTCCGTTTATATACATCCCGCAGAGCCAAACATAAGGAAAATTTGTACAATTTTTAGAATTTGCTCATTTATACTATAATGGTTCTTATCCCTTACAGCCAATCAGAAATTATCCATCTTATAACTGAAGCCGTTAAAGTACATACAGTAATCAGATATCTTTTCTTTCCTGATAATTTTATCTTACCACTCCGCATATCAATAGTCAATTATAATCTTTTTAATCAATTATATTTTCATAAATTAATTGTAACTTTTTGTTTAACTAATCACTTACAAAAATATAGTTCCCATACTTCTTTGTTGGCATAGCTGCATTTGTTGCTTTAGGTAAATCTTTCATCAGCTCTTATTTACTCTGAATGTGCCAATAAAACTCACAAATCTTTGTTGTTTTACCTTTGTGATCTAATATTGGATTTAATAATTCTTTTATATTTACTCATCACAGATGTTATGGTACAAAATTATGTATCCGCTCATTTATAGTTTGTAAGTTTAAAAAGTACAATTTCTTTTCTGTTTGTTAATATATGAAACACCTAGAAGCTCCGTGCATTCTTTTATATACACATATTGCAAGCTTCATGGTGCACAATTCTGTCCTCATTTACAATGGTCTTTAAATTCTCTCCTATGTCTGTCTGACATACAAAAGGCAGCCGTTGTTGTCATTGAATAGATTAAAAAATAATTCTACACTAAATATTGAATGGAAAATCCTGTATTACGGTATTTTATTTTACGAAATAAATCAGGCACATGCCCTTCGAACTCCCTAAATCCCCTATCCTTTGAAAAGTCACTCCCACTTTGCATGCCGGAAGCAAACTGGTATAAATACTCATATTCCACATACATCTGAACATATCCTTGCGTAGTTTCCTCTATGTACCAGAAAGAATAATACAGAACATACTTTTTTATGTCCTTTTTTCTGGTAACTATACATGAACAACTTTAAAAAAGTGCACAAAGTCATCACGAATTTGTCTTTATAAGATACGCATATAGAGCTTAATATTTTTTATGTCCGTATATTACAGATTCTGTTATGCAGAATTCGATATTTACTCATTTATAGCTGATAAAAACAGCCCGCATATATTCTACTATATACACGGGCTGTTCATATTATTTTTTATTTCTTATAAAGATAACTGCTGTATTCGGGATCCTCCAGATTCGATGCATCTATCCACGCCGGTTCCAGAAAAACAGTTCCCTCTGCATCTCTGTTCTCCGGATCTGTTACTTTAGCTGCCGCCAATATGGTCTGATATCCCATCTCATATGGATCCTGGGAAACAATTCCGTATTCCCGTCCATCCTTCACTGCCTGCTGCTGCTTTGTGGTTGCATCCACACCGATCATCACCGGCAGCTCTTCCTCTGCCTGATCCAGAGCAAGATATAATTCTGACATGTCCGCATTTGTGCAGTATACTCCTGCCGTATCCTGATTCTGCGCCAGAGCTTCCTGCATGGCAGCGCTCATATCTTCTACCTGATCTGCATAGATTTCCTGTACAACTTCCATATCTGTATATTCTGCAATGGCAGTTTTAAATCCACTGACACGCTTCTGGCTGCTTTCTGTCTTTTCCTGAGCAGAAAAAATCAGAATACTGCCTTTTTCACCCAAAGCTTCTGCCATTTTTTCTCCGGCAATTTCACCCACACGTTCATTATCTGTTCCATAAAACCCTGTTACAAGTTCATTTTCGCTGACGTTGGAGTCAAAAATGATTACCGGAATATCATTTTCTGTGGCCGTTTCCAGCTGAGCCTGACAGGAGTTCATATCACTTGCAGAAAAGCAGAGAACGGAAGGATTTTCTGCAATAACTGCATCAAGGGTATTTACCTGCTCTTCCACATTCAGTTCATCATCCGGTCCTTCAAAAGTCATTTTAATCTGGTCGTCTGACTTAAATCCATAAGCGGTATTAAGATCTTTTACTGCATCTTCCATACCTTTATGTACCATATCCCAGAATTCACCACTGACACTTTTGCTTACTACTGCAATTCTGCTTCCGGCCAAAACCGGCGCTGATGTATCGATACGGGAACTGCTGTCTTCCTTCTCGCTTTTTTCTGCCTCATCTTCTGTCCGCACATCCGCAATTGCCTTTTCCTCAAAAACATCACATTTCGCAAAAATCCCTGCCGCCAGAACTGTACCTGTCACAAGGACTGCCGCAACAGTTGTTTTTTTCATTGATTTTCTCCCCTTCTGCTACATCTGTATGTGCTTCCAACCATTTTTACGTTTCGATACATCACCTTATCATATTTTACATTTTACGTCCATACTTTTCATAGTTTTTTCATGATTTTGGGTAAAGTTTTACACTTTTCCCAAAAGCGCCGGTTTCTACACCGACTGAGGAATACAAAAACCGGAAAATGCCTGACCCTGAGGTGTCACATAAAAATACATTTTTTCCCCTGTTTCCGGATGCAGAAAACTCAGACAACAGGAGCACAACCCCAGAGACAGCCCCGAGCTGTCTTTGGGATTATATTTCCTGTCTCCAATAAGAGGCAGTCCCGCGTGCGACATCTGAACTCTGATCTGATGGTGACGTCCCGTTTCAAGCTGGATTTTTACCAGGCTGCGGTATCCGGATACTGTACGTTTATCAGAAATCTCTTCCAGCAGTTTATAAGACAAAACCGCTTTTTTAGCTCCCGGAGTCTTTTTTTCTGTCGCAAAAGACATATTTTTTCTTCCATCTCTGTATAAGTAATCTATAAGTTTCTTTTCTTTGTCCATAACTTTTCTGTCTGTCACAGCCAGATAAATTTTGCCTATGCCGCCTGTTGTCATCTGTTTGCTGATATTTGCTGCGGCAGCAGACGTTTTTGCAAAGACAATCACTCCTTCTACCGGCTGATCCAGTCTGTGCAGGACTCCAAGCCATGGAGTATTCTTCCCTCCTGACTTTGCTGCCAGGTAATTTTTCAACGCACTTTCCATATCCATGCTTCCCATTTTTGCATTCTGAACTGCAAGCCCTGCCGGTTTATGACATACCAGTATCTGACTGTCCTCATAAAGAATATTTTCCTGTATATTTCCTCGCCACATAAAAAAACTCTCCTTTTTACTTCTGTGGAGAGTATACTCTAAAAGACTATTTCTGGCAAGAACGACGGCCATCACTTTTTACTTCAATTTCAAAAATGATGACCGTCTTAACATTCTTCGTTATTCAATTTTTATTATCCTCATTTAAAAAATTATCTTGTGTCTAATTGGTTTCTATAAAGATTTACCCTATTTAGTTTTTCCGTTCCGCATATATTTCTGTATATGTGATTCTTTCTCTGATTTCCTGCTCGTAAACATTATGATTATTTATCATTTTGTTTATTTAGAAAGTTGATAGATTTTGAAATTATAACTTACGGATTATAATTTCTGAAATTACAGTACCCTTTGTGAGAAGATACTCTTCTGATGCAAAGCTTCAATTCATATAACTCATTTTACAATTTCATTATATGGATTTCAAAATATCTTTCCTGTCTGTTTACAAACTTTCCAAAAACTCTTCTTTCCGGCAAAGTTCTGAGACTGGCAGTTATACTTCTTCAGTAAATATTTCTTTACATATTCCTGAAGTTCTTTGTATCAGGTTCGTGACAGTTATTCAATACGAAAAATCGTTTCTATATACCTGAAGTACGTTTTCCTTATACAAGTCACTTTAAATTTTTATCAGATATGATATCTAAATCAGTTATTCCGGTATCTGTCACTGGAACTTTGTTTTCTGAAAAATATCCTTGCGATTCGTATCTTCCGGATTCATTCATTCAGATTATTTACTGAATAACTTTCACCTCATGGATTTCCATCCCTCAGACTTTTTAACTTGAAACTAAATTCTCCTGATCAGATCACAAACTATAATATCAATCAATTATTCCTCTTATGTGACTGTTGTGGATTTACTTTACGGCTCTTATGTACCAGGTCTTTCTTGCAGGAAACACGATTCCTGTCACTGTTTCGTATTGATAAACAAGTAATCTACTTTCCCAATGGAACCACCTTTACCCTTCTTTTGATTTCATCCTTTTCATGTAACATTTATATATGCTATGAATTGAATGATTTTCTCTTTTGTACTTTGATTGCTTTTTCTTTTGATGAGTATATAATAGCACTGCCCCTCTTATTTGTCAATACATTTTTCGATTTTATTTTCATTTTTTCTACATATTTTCATTTTAATTTGATTTAAAACAATTATATTTTCATATTTTTTATAAATTTCAGGCAATTATAAAATCAAACTATAAATAAACAAATTTGAAAAGATGTTCCTGTTCACAGGCCATTATCCCGCGAAACATTTTATCATATACATGCCAAACTCCTGTATTGCCTCATTATATAAGCGTTAAACTGTGAATAAGAAAATATCGAATTTTGTACAATAGAATCCGTAATATACGGACATAAAAGAAATATTAAGCTCTATATACGCATCTTACCAAAAAATTCGTGATGATTTTGTGCGCTTTTTCATATTTGCTCATCTATAACATTAAAAATAATATATCGGCCCTGCAACTATAAATAACATATGATTCTTTTCCCCCTCCTCTGCACAAATCACAAGCAGCAGAAAACATAAGCTCCTGTTATTTGTCTTATCCTGTCCGCTTCCGGGATCGGGCAGAAGCCTGACAGATCTAAAACCATGAACTTTCAGATTCTCTGCAGACTGAAGCGCCAGAACACAGCTGCAGGATTTTACCATAATCCTTTATCCGACTAACGCAGACAATGCCGCACGCCTCTAAAGTCCTCAATCCTGGAGGGACTTGCTCCGCTTCGAGCACCAGATGTAAACTGCCATGGGCAGTCATATTCCCCTACATCTGGTCACATCCTCACGTATAATCCAATTATCCTCTTTTGAGGGTAATGGATTATTCTCCTTTCTCCCAATCTCTTGGGTTTTATCGAATACTCCATTATAATACTTAAAGCACTGTGGATCTGTCTCTATATCACTACAGCTTTGACTGTTTGGAGGTGACTCAGACCACAGCTTTTCGTCTATTACTGGTAATTAGTTTGTTAACGCTTGACGTTTTTATTTACGTGATTACACAGCCGAATTCTCTGTGGAAGACAACAGTGCTAAATATTATTTCAGGAGGTAAATCTCTATGTCCATGTACTTTGTTGGAATTGATATTTCCAAGTACAAACATGATTGCTGCATCATTTCCGCAGCTGACCAGCAGATTGTTTCTAAATTCACCCATCACTAATGATAAGGATGGCTTTGAACATCTGCTCCTTTCACTTAATTCTCTCTCCAATCCTGAGGGTATAAAAATAGGGTTTGAATCAACTGCCCATTACGCCCTCAATCTTGAACTCTTCCTTGAGAATGCCCACCACAGCTTCATGGAAGTTAATCCAGTTCTCATCAAGGAATATAAAAAGTCTACAACTTTAAGGCGAACCAAAACCGATTCTGTTGACTGTGAATCAATAGCCCGGTGGTTAATGACTGTTGAGTACAAACCCCATTCAAAAGGATTTTACCACGCTTATTCCTTAAAGTCACTAACTCGTTTACGAGACAGACTGATTCGTCAGCGTTCCTTTTACCTTGTGAAGATAACCAATGTTTTAGATCATACCTTCCCGGAATTCAAACCATTCTTCAATAAGCGGCTGTCCAAAACTGCCATCTATCTCCTTGAAAACTATGGCTCTGCCGAAAAAATGGCACATATGAATTCTACATCCTACGATAAACTTCGCTGTGTTTCAAGAGGTAAGTTTTCTATACAGCAGTTCCTGCGTTTGAAAGAACTGGCTGCCAACACCGTTGGTGTCAATAATTCTATCTTTGATATTGAGTTAAACAGTTTACTAACCTTATACAACTCTCTTTGTAAAGAAATCAAAGTCCTTGAAACTGAGATTACCCGACTTATTGAAGAAGTACATCCTCACTATATGTCAATTCCCGGTATTGGTCCTATCTCAGCTGCTGTTATTTATGCTGAATATGGTGATATATCCAACTTTTCCAATCCCGGGCAGATGCTTGCATTTGCTGGAATTGAGCCAGGAATAGATGAATCCGGAACAGAATCTCATGGTGGTAGAATGGTAAAGCATGGTTCTTCACAGCTTCGTTACGTTCTTCTTAATGCCTGCCTTCCTTTAATCCGTTTTGATATAACATTTGCAACATACTATGCAAAGAAACGTGCAGAAGGCAAAAAACACAGGGTAGCTATTACTCATGTAGCAAAGAAACTGATTAGAGTTATCTATGCATTGGAGAGGCAGGATATAGACTTTAACGCTCAAAAACTGCGCTAATATCTACCTTACATAATTTTATCTGTTCCATCTGAAATACGATATTTTCAGATGGTCTATTAAGATTACCCTTTTTTATTACACAAACTTTTTTCAAAAAACACTTGACTATTTATAGTTTGTCACCTCTAATCACTTTCTCGCCTCTGATCACATCCTCTCCTCTTACCGCATCCTCTCCTCTGATCGTTTCCTCTCTTGTGATCGCATCTTCTCTTCCTCCGATCGCTTCCTCTCTTCTGATCGCATCTTCTCTTCCTCTGATCGCATTCTCTCCTCTAATTACATCCTCGCCTCTGGCCGCCTCCTCCCCTTTGATCGCATCTTCTCTTCTAATCACATCTTCCCCTTTGATCGCATCTTCTCCTCTAATCGCATCCTCTCCTCTGGCCGCCTCCTCTTAACCACGAAAATTTGTACAGAATGTACTTTCCCGGGGCATAAAAATAGCCAGAGCCGGATATGAAACGCCCTAAAATATCAGATTTCAGGGACGTCTCAATATTCATCCATGCCTGGCTATTAATAAATTCTTATTTTCTGTTGTAATTGATCAGACAGCCTTTCAATATGATTTCTCTTTCATCGTCTGTCAGTTCTCCGAGAGTTACCTGAAATTCTTTCAGGCCTTCCGGTCTTACCACATATCCGGAGATATTTTCCGCTTTTTCAGCCACAGCCTTACGGATACCAGGGAACAGAAGGTAATCTCCATTCTCAAACGGAAGCTCTCCGTCCTGAATCAGAAATGGGAGCATACCCCAGTTGATCAGGTTGGAACGATATCTTTTTGTTGCATATTCATTGGCAATATTTGCCCAGCCTCCAAGTACTTTCTGACAGGATGCCGCCTGCTCTCTGGCAGAACCATCGCCCGGTTTTACCGCAAAGATCGTACTTCCAATACCCAGATTGCCATCGCCGATCTCCGGGAACTGTTTCTGAACAGTTTCCATTACCTGCTGCAGTTCCGGTACAGCCTCCAGAGGGCATTTGCCTTCCTGGATTGCTTTCTGAGCTTTCTGAATTTCCTTGGCGCGCCCTACATACTCAGGATCCTTTCTGGACAAAGTAAATTCTGCCAGTCCAAGAGGATTGGAGCGATAGGATGAGGTTTCTCCTGAAGGGATCAGCTCGTCTGTTGTTGTAACCGAATCATGGATTTCAGAAACTACTTTCAGTACAAGATTCTCTGCCAGCTCCGGCATTTCCGGCCAGTCCTTAATGTTTGGTCCGAACTGGATCTCCACATCTGGATCTGCTACGCCCTTGCTGTCAAAAATACGATTTTCGTAAATTGTTTTGTCAAAGAAATACTTCTGGCCTGTATAAGTTCCGGTAAAGTTTTCTGCTGAAGTCAGGAAGCCTTTGTTTGCTGCTGTGGCTGCAATAGATCTTGCATCCATAAGCGCCACTGAGGAAATCTGTCCGTTCTGTATCTTGGAGCCTTCGCGGTTCGGGAAGTTTCTTGTTGTGTGGCGAATGCTGAATGCATTATTTGCCGGTGTATCTCCTGCCCCAAAGCACGGTCCGCAGAATGCTGTTTTTACAACTGCGCCTGTTGCCATAAGGTCTGCCAGCACACCATTTTTTGCAAGCTCCATATAAATTGGTGTACTTGCAGGATATACGCTAAGTGTAAAAGCATCTGCACCGATGCTGGTTCCTCTGAGAATATCCGCTGCTGCACAGATATTTTCAAATCCGCCTCCGGCACAGCCTGCAATAATTCCCTGATCCACATAAAGCTTACCGTCAATTACTTTATCCCTTAAAGTAAACGGTACTTTTCCATCCAGACTTACCTGAGCTTTTTTCTCAACATCACTTAAAATATCATCAAGATTTTCATTCAGTTCATCAATGGTATATGTATTGCTCGGATGGAACGGCATAGCGATCATTGGCCTGATCTCGCTGAGATCCACTTCTACGCAGCCGTCATAATAAGCCACCTGACCCGGCTGAAGCTTTTTATAATCTTCTTTTCTTCCATGAATTTCATAAAATTCTTCAATAGTATCATCG
>ERZ894183.1501-NODE-1501-length-12383-cov-5.852693_pt1 | contig 12383 bp, 9 predicted proteins | sample MGYA00380279_ERZ894183 | MGnify/ENA primary metagenome ERZ894183 (study PRJEB32331, sample SAMN06328422) | human gut metagenome | biome: human gut microbiome; feature: stool | host: Homo sapiens | collected 2013-06-26 ... | reverse complement strand
GGCAAATAGACCATTGCAGCGGCTGCCAGTCCGTCACCAACACGCAAAGCAGGCCAAGCGCCGCTCTTGGTGTACATCTGAACGTTCTTGTGAAGTTTTTTCTGGAAGTCGATGCTGCCTTGACGCCCGAATACTCTTTCTAAAGAAAAGAGGCGTTCAGTCGCAGTGCCGGAGGTTCGTGCATCGGCCAGAATAAGGCCTTCCTTGTACTCAGGCTTCAGAAAATCCTGCCAGGAAGTCGGAGCCTTCAGGTTGTTCTTTTTAAGGAAGTTGTTATTCGTAATGAAGGCAAGCGGCATGATGCCGATGCCTGTCCAATAATTTTGCGGATCTTTAAATTCAGCCGGAATGAAATCTGAGCCTTTAGGTTTATAGGGCGCTGTTAGCCCCTCGTTCTTAGCAACTTCAAGATAATCCGCCGGGCCTCCCAGAAGCACATCGACCTGAGGATTGCTTTTTTCTGCTTGGAGGCGGGAGAGAACTTCGCCGGAAGAAAGTCTGAGGAAGTTGACTTTGATGCCCGTTTCCTTGGTGAACTGTTCAAGGACCTGAGAGGCGTATTTCTCAGGCATGGAGGCGTAAACGTTCAGTTCTGCAGCAAGAACGTTAAAAGAAAGGCCAAGGGCGGCTAAGGACGCGGCAAGTTTAGTGACAGGTTTCATCAGCATAGAACCCAAAGATATTTCAATTATTCTACCATTACATATTTATTTCTCCGATTTATAACGGAGGAATTTTTTAGATTCTCGGAAAATTAAAAAAGATGCCCGTTTCGAGCGCATAATCGGTAATGGAACTAACAGAAGGAGGGGCTCTCGTGCCGTGGGTAGTAACGCTTACGATCTTAGTCGCCAGCGCATTCCTGATGGATATGTCGTTCACGATGATTACGCCGTTTCTGCCGGTGTATTTATCCTCTGAACTCGGAGCCAAGGCTTCGGAAGTCGACATGTGGTCAGGGGCGGTTTTTGCGGTGACCTTCTTTGTAAGCGGGCTTCTGGGGCCGGTTTGGGGCGTACTGGCAGACCGTAAAAGCCGCAAACTCATGGCGTTAAGAGCTTCGATCGGTCTGACGATCAGCTATGCTCTGTGCGGCATTGTTCAAACTCCGATGCAGTTGTTTGCAGCGCGGTTTTTCCAAGGTTTGTGCGCCGGTCTTTATCCTGCATTGCTGGCCTTATTGGCGGCTTCTATTCCAGCGCGTAAAACAGGCCTTTCCATGGGGCTGATGCAGGGAGGCATGACAGTCGGCGCGGTTGTGGGACCATTCGTGGGCGGTGTGCTGGCAGATTACTTCGGAATGCGTGAATCTTTCTTTGTTGCGTCCGTTGCTCTTGGTCTTATTTCTTTACTGATCGGTTTTTGCATTAAAGAAAAGCCGAGAACGATAAAAGTCACTTCAAGGAATTGGTTCGATTGGAGTGTTATTTGTCAGCCTGCGATCTTTAAGATGCTGATGGCGTGTGCGGTGATTCATGCCTCTTTGTTCTCAGCTCAGCCAATCCTGCCGCTCTACATTGCTCAGCTTCAGGGAAGCATGGACAACATCATGATGCTTTCCGGGACGATATTTTCTGTTTGTGCGATTTCGATCATGATTGCCTCCCCGATTCTCGGAGCGGCAGGTCAGAAATTCGGATTTTTGAAAGTGCTTTCCTGCTCTTTGTTTTTTGCAGGCCTATTAATCTCTGCTCAGGTCTTAGGGCGCACTCCGTTTGAATTCGGCGTTTGGCGATTCATCGCTGGATTTGCTATCGCCGGCCTAATTCCTTTAGTGAATTCGATCATCTCGACAGAATGTCCGCCGGATAAGAAGGGCGAAGTGTTCGGATTTAATTTTCTGACAGGGCACGCCGGTATGGCGTTAGGCCCGTTTGCGGCAGGAGCACTTTCCGGTTGGTTTGGTTATCAGGCGGTAATTGTGGCGTCGGGCTTGATCCTTTTCCCTCTTATTGTCTACTTGAACTACGGTGGAAAAAAGTAAGAAAGTCAGAGGCTGATAATTTTTAGAGCTAACTCTTACTGAATTAGGGAGCTTTCAAAATTGTACTTTTGAACGTGTTGATAGTTTTAGTGCCATGCCATCGGGTGGATTGGTAGTATGAGTTGCAAGTTCTGTGCTCTTCGTAGGATCTTGAATTCGTTGCCTGACACTTCAACGACAGTTATTATCAGAGTTTTCACAATTATTTTCCTAGGCCTCCATGAACTTTTATAAGTTTGTTAATAAACCTAAGTAAGATTGCATTCTTAAAAAGAATCGAGTCCAAAGGAGGTTAAATGCCGAAAGCAAGACATAACATCATTTGCTTAGAATGCGAATGGTCACTAACCCGCGATAATAATTTTTCCTTACGAACTGCAGATCTTTTGAATTTCTTCTCAGATTTCTACGGCTGTGACTTCATTCATCGGGTGGTGCCGACGAACTCCTCCTTGAGATACTACTTAGATTATTTTTCAAGAAGAAGATCTAAATTGGCTCGTTACGACCTTGTCTATATCAGCTGTCACGGTGATAAGGGAGAGATTTGCATTGAAGAGGAGCCTAAAAAATTGCCAATTAAGGAGGAACAGGGAGGAGATAAAAATTTATGGGTAGGACCTGTTTCTCTCATACAACTCGCTGAGGCGTACCCTACCTTTTTTGAAGGCAAATGCGTCCACTTTAGCTCTTGCAGGACTCTCGCCGATGAAGTTCAGGCACAGAAGTTTTTGAATATTACGCAAGCAAAAATGGTTAGCGGATATTGTTCGACTGTTGATGCAATGCAATGTGCTATTGCGGATCTTATCTTATTTAACGGAATTTTTAGTTATCAGAGGATTTCGACCCTTAATTCTGAAACGGGTAAGTTCAGAAATAAATACGGGAAAATTCTCGACGAATTGAAATTTAAGATGTATGTGTAACGACAATATACAAAGAATTATTACTGACGCAATGGAGCTCGGATGTGAAATTCTGAATGTTAGTTAATTAAGTGAGGTTTGAGGGAATATATGGGTTTGGACAGAGCATCTGTCAGTTGCTCTAGCGTACTTTCTGCTGCGAGTTAAAAATATCTATCAATGAAAATAAACTCCTTTTGGGCCCTTACTGGAAAAGAACAAGAAAAGACAAAGGGCGTGGCCTGCTTTCCCTTAATCGCGAACTCCTTAGTTCTCCTCGACTTATAATGAATGTATCAAAAGGTAACTATCGATAGATTCAACCTTATATTCAGCGGAGAAAGAGATGAAAAAAGCCTCATTATTATTAATAGCGTTGTTGTTAACTGGATGCGCTAACACCCCAAATGATCCCCGATTCAGATCATTAAGTAACTCTGAAGCTGACAGCTATCGACAGCAATTAATGTCTGCCTACAAACCTAAACCCAGAACTGAAGAAGTCATGCTCCAGCCTGTAAATATACCTAACGCCTGTCTTGTAAAAGTAGATAAAAAGGATGCAGAAGAAAATAAGATAAAAGTCTACTGGTTCGGGGCATGTTCAAATGGTTACGCTTCTGGCGAAGGTCGTCTCATTCAAATTGGAGTTAACAATCTCCACCAAGAGATTTTTACTACCTTAAATGAAAAGCATGATCCAAGCGGAGCAACAACAGCAATTGACTTTACAAATAACAGGGTCATGCAAGGAATGATTAAGGTAGCAGCTTCCACCGAAAACTCAAATTGGATTTTTCTCACTATTTCCGCTGGCTTTTCGCAAATTTCCGTGAACGTTTCTTAAGTTCTTAGATTTTGGCTTCAGGTTTCTTTCTTTTTGACTTTGTCTCCCCGGCCTAAATCAACCGAGGCCGGAGGCCGAGGGTGATTTAGGCCGGGGAGACATTTTTTTTACTTCATAACCTTTTCACGTTTTTCACGCATTGAAGGCCCTTTAAGTTCTAATCGATGACTGCCGTTTGCAATGCGATCCATCATGGCATCCCTCTGATCTCCTCTTCCTCCGATATACTCGTACCATTGATCAAACGGGTACTGACTGGAGATGATTAGACCTCGTTTATTCCAGCGTCGGTCAAACAGCTCTAACATTGCCTCTCTTACCTCATCTTTCGCCTTTAAAAGATTGAAGTCGTCAAGCCCGATAAGGTCATAGCGGTCCAGCTGATCTGCTAATCGGCTGAACCGCTTCTCGTCGACGGCAATTGCTATGTCCTCCATTAAATCCCGAGTTTTTACATAACGGCACCTGTATTGACGTTCCGCTGCGGCCTTAATAAGACTTTTCATAATCCAAGTTTTGCCGGTTCCCGACTTGCCTGTGATTAATATCCATGAAGGTTCCTCTGCAGCGAGCCATTCGCATCTGGCCAGCTCCCGCACGTAGGTTTCGTCCATACCTCTGTCCGGAGTAAAGATAGTGTTGTCGAGACCAACCATGCTGTCGCAGATTCCACTTTCTTTAATGCGCCGCTGGATTCTTTTTTGCGTTCTGCTGGCCAGTTCTGCTCTAAGTATCAAGGCAACACGATCTCCGAAGTCCAATTTCATTGCACCGGAATCTCCAAGCTGCTGTTCGTATGCCTTAAATGCTGCCGGGAGTTTCAAATCACTAAATACTTTTGCGACCTCTGCCGCATCAATTTTCATTGTCATCACTACTCCTAATTTTTCATCAGTGATTGAAGCGGTCCTTGTAATACTCAGCTCCTCGAACTGAACGGCAATCGATAACATCTAAAGTTGTCCCATGTTTGAGGCGTTTCTTTTTATATCTAACCCCTTCGGTTTGTTCTACTTTCTGCAGCGCGTCGCGGAACCCTCTGAAGCTGATTATTGCTTTCTTTAAGAGTTCCCCGTAAACCTTATCCATGAAGTCTTTCTCGTATTTTTTGCTCATCGATAAGAACCCTTTTAGGTGTCTAACAGCCATGCTGTTGTTTGGTTTAGCGAGCCGTTTTGCAACTTCCCATGCCTTATCTCCTAACTGAACTCTAATTCGATCCAGCAACTCCTCTTTGTTTTCAACGAGGTACTTTAAGTCTTGGGGTATTAAATCCTTCCTTTGAGGCTCCGGCCCCTCGCTTGGATTTCGGATCTTTGTCGTAGTAAGGATTTCTCCGTCGGAAGGATCAATGAAGGAGATCTCTTTTGTATGGGTGTCTACCTTTACCAGCAGCTCTTTTCCAACATATCCCCACGGAACGTTGTATCGAACGTTCCCTAATCGGATCTGGTTGTTGGGGCGTACCAGCCGAACAAGGTGATGATCTGGACCGACACCTTCGCTAACAACAAACAGAGCAATATCTTCACCACGGAGCTGGGTGAGAACAACGCTCGGCTGGCTGCACTGAACCGCCAGGACATCCGCGTCATAGTTGGCAATCCGCCATATTCCGTTGGGCAAGAAAGCGCAAACGATGACAATCAAAACGATCACTATGAAGAGCTGGATGCAAGACTTGCGGCAACCTATGTCCAAGAAACGGCGTCGAGCAACAAGAACAAGCTTTACGACTCGTACATACGTGCGTATCGCTGGGCTTCAGACCGGATTGGCAATCAGGGTGTTATCGGCTTTGTCACGAACGCCGGCTGGTTAGATAGCAGCAGCGCGGATGGCATGCGAAAGTGCATAACCGAAGAGTTCAACTCCATTTACATCTACCACCTGAAAGGAAATGCTCGAACTCAAGGCGTACAGCGTCAAAAAGAGAAAGACAATGTCTTCGGCGAAGGAAGTCGTGCCCCCGTCGCCATAGTTTTTCTGGTCAAAAACCCCAGATCGTCAGATCGCGGGAAAATTTATTTCCACGCTGTTGACGACTACCTGACTCGCGAAGAAAAACTCGCTGCGCTCAAGAGGGATCGTTCTATCTCCAATACCTCAATGAACGTCATCGTTCCAGATGCTCACGGCGACTGGTTTAATCAGCGGGATGATTCGTTTTCCCACTTCATGCGAATGGATGGCAAGAAAACAAAGGAAGTGGCTATCTTTAAAGATTATTCGCTTGGTGTAAATACAAATAGAGATGCATGGGTCTATAACTCTAGCAGACAAACTGTAATAGACAGTACTAAACGAAGTGTCCTTGCTTTCAATAAGGCATTGGGTGAACTTAATTCCGGTACAGATGCCTCTTCAGTAAGACAGAAATACATCAAAGATGTAGCATGGTCCAGTAGTTTAGTCTTTAGGCTAGAAAGGAAGATTCCTAGTGATTTCTCGGAAAGAAGGATTCAAAAATCTCTTTACAGACCATTTTTTAAACAAAATTTATACTTTGATCCAGAATCAGGATTTACACATAGACCAGGTAGGTGGAGATACATTTTCCCAGATTCTAAAGCAAAGAATCTGGCAATTTGTTCATCTGGGGTAGGGTCTAAATGTTTTACTTGTTTAATGGCAGGTGCAATAGCTGATCTCAATATGCTTGAAGCTGGTGCGCAATGCTTCCCACGTTGGCTTCCCGGTGGGCAAAACAAGGGGACAGAAGACACACTCGACTTTGGCGACCCGAATGAGAAGCAGAGCGGTTTCTCTCCAGAGGCTCTTCCGCACTTCCAAGCGGCATATCCCGACAAACCTATCACAGAAGATGATCTCTTCTATTACATTTACGGAATTCTACACTCTAAGGACTACCGGGCTCGTTACGCCAATAACCTGATGAAAGAACTTCCGCGCATCCCGCGTGTCGCCACTTACGAACAGTTCCTGGCCTTTGCCAAAGCCGGTCGAGAGCTAGGCAAGCTGCACGTAGATTTTGAGGAAGTAACGCCATACGCTGGAGTTACGCTTGAATATGCGAAGTCCGGTCAGCCGTCCTACCGCGTCAAGCAGATGAAATGGAGAAAAATCACCGGAAAGACGGGAAATGCTGCCAAAGACAAAACCACGCTGATCTACAACGAATGGATAACTGTCAAAAACATTCCTCTTGAAGCGCAGGAGTACACCGTGAATAGGAAGTCCGCGCTTGACTGGGTGGTTGAGCGCGCCTGCGTCAGCATAGATAAGGCATCAGGCATCGTGAACGATTTCAACGACTACGCAGCAGAGATGAGAAATGAGCGCTATCCGCTTGATCTCTTTCTAAAGATCATCACCGTTAGTCTCGAAACAATGAAGATTGTAGAAGCACTACCGAAACTTGAAATCCATCCGTTAGATAAATAAGATTTTCGAATGATTTTTTGGAAACTATTTTTTTCGTACATTGCGCATGGGTTTGGACAGAACTGCGAGAATTCTTATGAGTTTGGTGGAGTCGTAACTCTACGAGTTGTTCAGCCTTAGGACTTGCGAAAGAGATTAAAATCGTAAGAAGTAGCAAAGAACACGAGATTTATATCACCCCGTCCTCTACATAACCTTAAAGATCAGCGATAATGATCGGATTATTTGAACGGTAACAAGGAGAATAAAGTTGCTTACTGAAAACGAGTTGATTAAGTTCCGTCGTGAACTCCATTCTTATCCTGAAACCGGCTGGTGCGAATTTGTCACGACCCACAAGATCGTCGAAAAGCTCCGCAGCTTCGGTTTAGATCCGATTTACGGCCGTCAGGTCATCAATCCTGAGTTTGTTGCCGGCCGCAATCCTGCCAAAGTCGAAGAAGCTAAAAAAGCAGCTTTAGAAAAGGGAGTCCCGCCTGAGTTTATCGAATCCATGCAGGACTACACCGGTGTTGCCGCTATTTTCGAAACCGGTCGTCCTGGCCCCGTTCTGGCAATTCGTTTCGACATGGACTGCGTTGACGTAGATGAAGCTCACGAAGCCGGTCACCGTCCGTTCGATGAAGGCTGGGCAAGTACAAATCCCGGTCATATGCACTCCTGCGGACACGACGGTCACGCAACAATGGGCATCGCCGTCTGCAACTGGATTCAGGAAAATTTGGACCAGTTCTGCGGCACGATCAAGGTCGTCTTCCAGCCTGCTGAAGAAGGCGTTCGCGGTGCACGTCCGATGACTGAAACCGGAATTTTTGACGACGTCGATTTCTTCTTTGGAAACCACCTCGGCTTTAACTTGCCGACAGGTACGATTTCTCCGGAACCCGGCGTTTTCTTGGCTTCCACCAAATTGGATGCCACATTCACGGGTCTTGCCGCCCACTCCGGCGCCGATCCTCAGAAAGGTAAGAATGCCCTCTTAGCCGGCGCAGCTGCTGCATTGGCAATTCACGGCATTACTCGCCCGATCGGAGAAGTGACTGCTTTGAACGTCGGAACGTTAGTTGCCGGCCAGGGTCGCAACGTGGTTGCTCCGAACGCTTTCATGCAGCTTGAAGTCCGCGGTGAAACCGAAGAACTCAACGCTTACATGCGTGATCAGGCAATCCGTAAGATTAAGGCTTCTGCCGATATGTACGACTGCCAAGTCGATATCGTCAAAGCCGGTGAAGCTACTGAATTCAAGCCGGACCAGGAAGCCATCGAACTTGCTTATATCGCCGCAAGAAATGTGACGACCGAAGAACTCGCCAGACCGCTCGGCTTGAAGTTAGGCAGTGAGGACTGCACGATCATGCTTCGTAGAGTCCAGCAGCACGGCGGTAAGGGTACCTTCGTTGTGTTCGGCTGCCGTATATCTGCCGGTCACCATCAGAGACTCTTCGACTTTGACGAAGAGGTGATTGGAATCGCTTTGCGCTTCTACCAGAACCTGATCCCGATGATAGTCGGCATCAAGTAATCCGGTTTGAAAGTCAGTTAACTTTCTGAAGATCAAATAAAAACCGCCGTGAGGATTTAGCGATCTTTACGGCGGTTTCTTCTATGAATCCGGATCAGCGATTTCTTTCGCGTCGATCGCGAACGGCATGGGCCAAGGAGGTGATGACCTTGACCGTGTCATCCCAGCCGATGCAGGCATCCGTGATGGACTGACCGTGTTTCAGTTCTTTTTCTTTGCCTTTAATGAGAGGCTGGTTGCCTTCGACAAGATTGGACTCGATCATGACGCCCATGATGTTGTGGCTTCCGTCGCCGATCTGCTTGCAGATGCTGTCAACGACATCGATCTGCTCTTTGTGCTTCTTATGGCTGTTGGAGTGGCTGGCATCAATCATGACAGATGGCGGAAGACCGGCTGCTTTCAGCGCTTCGCAGACTTTGGCTACGCTCTCGGCATCGTAATTCGGCGCTTTGCCGCCGCGAAGGATGACATGGCAGTCTTCATTGCCCCCCGTAACAACAATAGCGGAGTGGCCGCCCTTAGTGACGGAAAGGAAGACATGTTCGTTTGCGGCCGCTTTAATGGCATCAATTGCAATTTTGACGTTGCCGTCAGTGCCGTTCTTGAATCCGACGGGGCATGAAAGACCGCTCGCCAATTCACGATGCACCTGACTTTCTGTGGTACGAGCTCCGATAGCACCCCAGGAGATCAGGTCTGCGATGTACTGCGGCGTGATCATATCGAGATACTCCGTACCTGCGGGGACACCCAGTTCATTGATCGTTAAGAGGAGCTCGCGGGCTAAGCGAAGGCCGTGGTTAATATGGAAACTGCAGTCCAAGTCCGGGTCATTGATCAGGCCTTTCCAGCCGATGGTGGTGCGGGGTTTTTCGAAATAGACCCGCATAATGATTTCAAGGTCATCAGCAAAATGACGGCGGAGTTCAGAGAGTTTTTCTGCATATTCTTCGGCGGCAACCGGATCATGGATTGAGCAGGGTCCGACGATGACAAGGAGCCGGTCGTCTTTGCCGTGAATGATGTCATGAGCAGAGTGACGGGCAATGTGTACGGTTGAAGATGCGAGTTGTCCGCAAGGAAATTCGCGAATGAGGTAAGACGGCGGAGTGAGTTCTCTGATTTCTTTAATTCTTAGGTCGTCAGTTGTGTAAGGCATTATGGTTCTCCATTATGGCGCCTGTCGGGATTGAGGCTATAAAAAACCGCCGAGTCCCGAAGGAGCGGCGGTTAAGTAGTGTTGTGTGATCTTAGATGCAAGCCGTCACAGCCCTACCTTCCGCCGCGGACGGAAAGTAAAAGCCGTAAAAGTAAAACTTAGAAGCGAACATCTTTTGATACTTGCTAGTAAAAAGGTACTGAGGAATAATTTACCGTATTTTTCTCTTTCTAACGAAATTTCTTTCAGAAATTACTTGCTCATGAAAAGAAAGATCGTTGAGTGATAGAAAACAGGCGCTGAGAAGAACAGCATTTCCATTCTGTCCAACGCCCCACGAGTCAGCATCATGCTGGTATCCAAGCGAACTGCTCCTAAAGAGCGCTTAACCGAGGACATGACCAGAGCGCCTAGCGTTCCCGAGACAATAATCAGCAGGGACATAAGAGGTGCCTGCCAAGCACGGAAGGGAGTCATCCAGAAAAGCGCAGAGCCCATGATCAGAGCTCCGATGCTTCCGATAATGATGCCTTTGTATGTCTTGTACTGATTACTCCAAGTCGGCTTGCCGCCCCAGATGGCGGATGCCATGATTTGGAACAGGTCCGCAAAATAGAGAACCAGCAGGAAGTAAAGCATCAGCAGCAAACCACTGGAATTAAATCTTGTGAGGTTCAATGTAGCAATCGCAGGAGCGTGGCTGACGCAGAAAATGGCCAGCATAATGCCCCACTGAACCTTAGCAACACGGTCCAAGAAGCGGTCGGTATCTTTGGCCAAGGCCATAACGACCGGCAGTGTCAGGAATAAGTAGACTGGGATAAACAGAGAAAAGAGTCCGATCTCTTCGTATCCCAGAAGAATGTACTGAACGGGGATTGCGATGTAAAACGCAATGATCAAGATGACGTGGTCATGGCGCCGGGTCGGAGTCAGCGCAATAAATTCGCGCAGAGCAAAGAATGAAGCAAACGCGAAGAAGATGAGGAGCGCGGCCTCACCAAGACAGAAAGCAATCGCAAAAACGATCAGCAGGGGCCAAGAGGCACGGACGCGGGAGTTAACAACGCGAAGATTGTTGAGTCGAGTTTCGTTTCCTTGGGCGCGGGAGACCAGCCAGTTGCCGATAATCGTACCAATGGCAGAGAGAACAATAAGAACACCCAGAATCGTGAAGTAGGCTTCTTGAGTGGAAAATCCTAAACGCATATTAGAGCTCCCTGGCTAAACTGATAACGGCCGTTCTAGCTCTTTCTAAGAACTCTTCTTTAGAGTCGTCGATAGAGTGCGGCAGAGGTGCACCGAATCTTACGGAGCACATAGTCGGAACGGGCAGAAGGGCACCTTTCGGCATGGAGCGGTGCAGATTTTCCAAATAAACGGGGATGAGTTCAACTTCGGGAAATTCTCTCATCAAACGCCAAATACCGCTCTTGAACGGCCCGGGAAGCGGCTGGGGAGAGCGCGTGCCTTCCGGAAAGATAATCAGAGAGGAGCCTTCGCGAAGAGCCTGACGCATCGGATCCAAAGGATCGGAGTTTTCCGTCCGGCGCCGGTCGACAAGAACGACGTTTAACTCGTCAACGGCAATTCTGCGGCGAATTCCGCTTTGCCAGTAATCACGTGCAGCAACTGGTCGGGTAAGCGGACGCAAAGAGCGAGGGAGAGCAGACCAAATCACAATGGTGTCGAGGTGGCTCGAGTGATTGGCAAAATAAATTCTCTGAATTTTTTCAGGTTTGCACCCGATCCACTGAGGATATGCGCCGACCAACAGACGAGTCAGCCACACCATCGGTGTCATGAACTTAAATGCGTGTTTCACGTTTCTTCGTTTTTCAATACCTAATTTGGTAATTATGCCTCCAATGCCGAGGTGCATGTTGATCGCAGAGGGCATAGATGTACTTCTCAATTTTCAATAGAGACGTACAAATTCAAAGAAATGTCTGTTTTAACAAGAAAAAGGATGGGGGAGAAAGTAGCCGAACTTAAGACTCAACCTTTTGAAGATCTCTAAAGCAATTTCTGCAAGAAACAATTAACGCAATATCAATGAAGAATTTACGGCTCCAATGAGCCGCTGAGATCACAAAAGCCAATGCACAGAAAACCAACACCAAGCACAAGGCAGTTCCGAGCGATGAATGAGAGGCGATCCATCCAAGTGTCGGAGGTACGACCAACAGACCCCCATAAGCGACGATGGCGATGAAACTGCTGGCTTCGGAAGCTGTAATTCCTTTGCATTTTCCGGCGAGACTGAATATTGTCGGGACGACAGGCGCGAGTCCAAGTCCCATAACAACGTAGCCGCAAAGCGCTGTTGCAGGACCCGCGGGCGAAAGTACGAACGACATTCCGCAAAAAACAATCAGAGAGCAAATAGGCAACAAGCGAAAATCCCCCACGCTTTCTCGAAGTTTGTCTCCGAAGAGTCGAACGATGAAAATGGTTCCTGAGAACAATCCGTACACCAGGGCGGCAACAGCTTGGTCTGATTCCTTTGAACTGACCATGTAAACCGAGCCCCACTCGGCCACGCTGCCTTCAAT
>ERZ894183.1492-NODE-1492-length-12464-cov-4.755500_pt1 | contig 12464 bp, 9 predicted proteins | sample MGYA00380279_ERZ894183 | MGnify/ENA primary metagenome ERZ894183 (study PRJEB32331, sample SAMN06328422) | human gut metagenome | biome: human gut microbiome; feature: stool | host: Homo sapiens | collected 2013-06-26 ... | reverse complement strand
CTGCTGCGGATGGCTGAGGAGGGGGGTGCGCTTCCTGAGGAGCTGCGCCTTCAGTGCCCCAGAAAAGGGGAGCTGCCCTTTGATTCCACCAGGAAGATGATGACTACCGTAAACCAGGTGGACGGAGAAGAAATCCTCTTTGTAAAAGGCGCCGCTGATGTGCTGATCCGACGGTGCAGCCGTCTGGTCAATCCGGCCGGGATCCGGGGCGGGGCGGGGGAGGCCATTTCTTCGGTCCCCTCCCGTACCCTGACCTCCTCTGATATACGCAGGATTCTGGATCAGAATGCAGCCTGGTCTGCAGAGGGGCTTCGTGTTCTGGCCCTCGCCTGCCGTCCCCTAAAGGAATGTGCGTCCCGGACGGACTGGGAGCAGGAGCTTGTGTTTCTGGGTCTGACTGCCATGATGGATCCCCCAAGGCCGGAGTCCAGAACCGCTGTGTTAAGCGCCCGCCAGGCAGGGATCTGTCCGGTGATGATCACCGGGGATCACCGGGTAACGGCCATGGCCATAGCCAGGCGGATCGGCATTTTTAAGGATGGGGATGAGGCGCTTACGGGGACGGAGCTGGACGGTCTTTCAGAGGAAGCCTTGGGCCGCCGTCTGGAGCAGGTGTCCGTCTATGCCAGAGTGTCTCCGGAGCACAAGATACGGATCGTAGAGGCCTGGCAGAAAAAGGGACGGATCGTAGCCATGACGGGAGACGGGGTAAATGATGCTCCTGCCTTAAAAAAGGCGGACATCGGCATTGCCATGGGCATCGGGGGAACCGAGGTCTCAAAGGATGCCGCTTCTATGATCCTGGCGGATGATAATTTCGCTACGATTATAAAAGCGGTTTCCAACGGGAGAAATGTATACAGAAACATTAAAAATGCCATCCAGTTCCTGCTTTCCGGCAATATGGCAGGGATTTTGTGTGTTTTGTATACCTCCCTCCGGGGGCTTCCCCTGCCCTTTGCGCCGGTGCACCTTTTGTTTATTAATCTTCTGACGGATTCACTGCCTGCCATTGCCATCGGTATGGAGGGGGCAGAAGAAGGGCTTTTGAAGGAGCCGCCCAGAGACCCGTCAGAAGGGATCCTCACCCTTTCCTTTGTCCGGGATCTGCTGATCCAGGGCGGGCTGATCGCCGGAGCTACCATGTGGGCCTACAGCGCCGGGCTTTTGGGCGGCGGTCCGGGGGTGGCCAGTACCATGGCATTTTCCACCCTGACCCTTGCAAGGCTCTTTCACGGCTTTAACTGCCGCAGCCGTCATTCCATCATAAGGATCGGGCTTTTCAGCAACCTGTACAGCGTGATGGCTTTTGAACTGGGAGTGCTTCTTCTGGCGGCGGTCCTTTTTGTGCCGGGGCTGCAGATCATGTTTGCGGCCGCAGATCTGGGAGCAGGTCAGGTACTTTTGATCCTTGGAGCGGCGGGGCTTCCCACAGTGGTCATCCAGGTGTGGAAAGCAGTGAGAGATTGGAGTTTCTGATGCCTGCTGTCAGCATTTTTCTATCATTCTCTAGTAATATTCGGAAAAATGTGGTAAAGTAGACACTAAGATATACACAGGGAGAGGCAGGAGGACACCATGAAGCTAGTTACATATGAGATAGGCCATAAGACTGGCCTGGGAGTGATCAGTAAGGATGAAAAATGGGTATATCCGCTGCGTTCGGCGGACGTTGACTACAAGACCATGCAGCAGCTGATTGAAAATATCAGCGAATCGGAGATGCAGCTGCTGGCCCATGTAGCCGGACAGGATCCTTACACCATCCGGGGGGCAGCGCCCATGGAGGAGGTAAGGCTTCTGGCGCCGATCCCAGAGCCGAAGCAGGATGTGATCTGCCTGGGGATCAACTATATGGCCCATGCGGCAGAGTCTGCCCGTTACAAAAAAGAAGAATTTACAGGAGAACGCCCCTACGCGGTATATTTTTCAAAGAGAGCCAGCCACGCAAGCGGCACAGGAGACGGGATCCCCAGCCACAGTGATATTGTGGCGGATCTGGATTATGAGGCGGAGCTTGGGGTGATCATTGGAAAGGAAGCCAGCAGGGTTCCCGCTTCTGAGGCAAGAAAGTATATATTTGGATATACTGTGATCAATGATGTAAGTGCAAGGACGATACAGAACCGTCATAAGCAGTGGTATTTCGGCAAGGGAATGGACGGTTTCCTGCCCATGGGCCCCTGCATCACCACCGCGGATGAGATCGCCTATCCGCCAAAGCTTACGATCCAGTGCCGGGTCAACGGCGAGCTGCGCCAGGACAGCAATACAGAGCTTCTGATCTTCGGCATCGACCACATTATCAGCGAGCTTTCCCAGGGGATGACTCTGAAGCCCGGCACTATCATTTCTACAGGCACTCCCTCCGGCGTAGGCATGGGCTTTGACCCGCCAAGGTTTTTAAAGCCGGGGGATGAGGTAGAGTGCTTTGTAGAAGGGATTGGTTCTATTATAAATAAAGTTACTGAGTAAACCTACATGTGCCCGGCAGGCAAGTGCACCACTACCCCATAAAAGTCTGGCGGGCACATGGGGCATCCCTGAATTTATGCCGCCTGACGGCGGCGGGATTTTCAGAGGAAACGACAGCAGGAGGACGAAGCCATGGATTTTATACCAATGACCATTAAAAAGAAAAAAAGTATTGCCCTGATCGCCCATGACCAGAAAAAGCATGAGCTGATCGAATGGTGCAGGTCCCACAGGGATATACTGGAAAAGCATACGCTTTGCGGCACAGGCACCACCGCCCGCATGATCACAGACCAGACCGGGCTTTCGGTCAAGGGTTACAACAGCGGACCCTTGGGAGGTGACCAGCAGATCGGCGCCAAGCTGGTAGAGGGACGTGTGGATATGGTCATTTTCTTTTCCGATCCCCTTACGGCTCAGCCCCATGACCCGGATGTGCGGGCCCTGCTGCGGATTGCTCAAGTATATGATGTCCCCATTGCCAACAACAAGGCAAGTGCAGATTTTATGATCACTTCACCTCTTATGGATGAGGAATATGAGCATGATGTCATTAACTTCAAACAGTCAATCTCGGACCGGGCCAGAACGCTGTAGCGTCGGTGCGATCAAATAGAACAGGGGGAATATAAATGGAACAGAAATTATATGATCAGATGGATTGGGCGGCAATCGAGGAGCTGGTATATTCGGAGTCAGCCGATCCCCATCGGATCCTTGGACCGCATGTAACAGAGGACGGACTGCTGATCCAGGTTCTTTTGCCTACCGCGAAAAACGTAACAGTGCGTCTGGCCTCAACGGGAAAGACCTACCCCATGGAGCTGGCAGATGAGGCGGGATTTTTTGCTGTGCTGATCCCAAGAAAGACAGTTGCCGCCTATACCCTGCTGGTAGAGTATGATAATGGGACAGAGGAGGAGCTTCACGATCCTTACGCTTTTGCGCCTCAGTACAAGGAGGAGGATCTGAAGAAATTTCAAGCCGGCATCCATTACACGATCTATGAAAAAATGGGTGCTCATCCCATGGTGATCGGCGGTGTAGAGGGTGTGTATTTCTCTGTGTGGGCCCCCTGCGCTATGCGTGTCAGTGTGGTAGGTGATTTTAACCTCTGGGATGGCAGGCGTCATCAGATGCGCCGGATCGGAGAAGGGGACGCAAACATATTTGAGCTGTTTATCCCCGGACTGAAGGCCGGTGCCATTTATAAATATGAGATTAAGACAAAGGCCGGAGAGCCCATGCTAAAGGCTGATCCATACGCAAGCTATGGCGAGCTGCGCCCTAACAATGCTTCTGTGGTATGGGATCTTGGCAAGTATCAGTGGCAGGACGGCCCGTGGATGGACAGGCGCCGTAAGGAGGCAAAGGACAGCTTAAAACAGCAGCCAATGAATATTTATGAGATCCATCTGGGTTCCTGGATCCGGAAGGAGCTGGCAAAGGATGAGAACGGTAATGATATAATCGGCTCTGAATTTTACAATTACAGGGAGCTGGCTCCAAGACTTGCGGAGTATGTAAAGGAGATGGGTTATACTCATGTAGAGCTGATGCCGGTGATGGAGCATCCCCTGGATGCATCCTGGGGCTATCAGGTAACAGGCTATTATGCGCCTACCAGCCGTTACGGCACTCCGGATGACTTTATGTATTTTATGGACTATATGCATCAGCAGGGGATTGGCGTGATCCTTGACTGGGTTCCGGCCCATTTCCCAAGAGATGCCTACGGTATGGCCTCCTTTGACGGTACCTGTGTGTATGAGCACGCGGATCCGAGACAGGGCTCTCATCCTCACTGGGGAACATTGATCTACAACTACGGACGTCCCGGTGTGTCCAATTTCCTGATTGCCAACGCATTGTTCTGGGCGGATAAATACCACGCGGATGGCATTCGTATGGATGCAGTGGCTTCCATGCTGTATCTGGATTACGGGAAAAATGACGGCGAATGGGTGGCAAATATTTACGGCGGCAATGAAAACCTGGAGGCAGTGGAGTTCTTAAAGCATTTAAACAGTGTATTTAAGGGACGTAAGGACGGCGCGGTGCTCATCGCTGAGGAATCCACCGCATGGCCTAAGATCACGGGGGATCCTAAGGACAACGGACTTGGCTTTGACTACAAATGGAATATGGGCTGGATGAATGATTTCACCAGCTATATGCGCTGTGATCCCTATTTCAGGAAAAATAATTACGGCGGGCTGACCTTCTCTATGCTGTATGCCTACAGTGAGAACTTTATCCTTGTATTCTCCCATGACGAGGTGGTACATGGCAAGGGCTCTATGATTGGAAAGATGCCTGGCGAGACACTGGAGAAGAAGGCAGAGAATCTGCGGGCTGCTTACGGCTTTATGATGGGCCATCCCGGTAAAAAGCTGCTCTTTATGGGCCAGGACTATGCCCAGGTTTCAGAGTGGAATGAAAATGTGTCTCTGGAATGGAACCTTCTTGAGGAGCCGGTGCATAAGCAGATGCATGATTATGTGAAGGCATTAAACCACCTGTATCTGGAGCATCCGGCTCTGTACCAGGAGGATTTTGAGCCGGAGGGCTTTGAGTGGATCAACTGCAGTTACCATGAGGAAAGCATGGTCATGTTCTTAAGAAAGAGCAAAAAGCATGGAGAGACTCTGCTGTTTGTCTGCAACTTTGACAATGTGGAGCATGAGAAATTCCGTGTAGGCGTTCCTTTTGCCGGAAAATATAAAGAAATTTTCAACAGTGATGCCAGGGAATTCGGCGGAGCCGGCCGGGTCAATGGACGTGTGAAGAACTCCAAGGAGATCGAATGGGATGAAAGAGAGAATTCCATCGAGATCCACATTGCACCTATGAGCGTCAGCGTGTTTATGTGTACGCAGGAGCCGAAGAAGGCAGGTACGAGGAAGGCGGCTTCCAGGAAAAAGGCAGCTGAGAAGGCGGTTGTTAAGGAAGAACCGAAGAAGATAGAGACGAAGAAAGAGGAACCGAAAAAGATAGGAACCTCTAAGGAAGAGCCGAAGAAAATTGCTACGAAGAAAGAGGAGCCTAAGAAGGTAGGAACCTCTAAGGAAGAGCCGAAGAAGATTGCTGCAAAGAAAGAGGAACCGAAGAAAATCGCTGCAAAAGAGGAGGAGCCGAAGAAGGCAGGAACCTCCAGGACAAGAAAGAAAACAGAATAACCAATAATGTCATATCCCCGGTTTTACAGCAGAGGCTGCAGGAGCGGGGATATTTTCCTTGCAGCCAGGCAGTAGACATTCTGCGCTGGGAAGAACTGGACATCACCCAGGAGGAGCGCCGCCGGCTTCAAAGCGTGGTATACGCTCTGGCAGTAAAATTTTTAAAAGACCAGGAATTAAATAAGATAAAGGAGAAGATAGGAATGACAGTATTAGGACAGATGCTTTGGGATGATGGGAAGAAGGAAGGAATTGAGCTGGGGATTGAGAAAGGAATTGCGAAAGGAACAGAACAGGGCGAGGAGCGGATCGCCAGCCTGATGCAGATTCTTTTAAAGGAAAAGAGATATGAGGATCTGGAGCGTGCTTCTGAGGATAAGGAGTATAGAAGCAGGCTGCTCCGGGAGCTTGGGCTGTAGAGCGTATTTGAAAATTGATTTCAAGGAAAGGAGAAGACCGCGTGTACAAAAGCTGGACTATAGGAAATGCCATCAGAAAACAGAGAGAAATTCAGGGAATCAGGCAGAGCCAGCTGTGCAGAGGCATCTGCTCCGTTCCTACTTTATGCAGATTTGAAAATGGAGAACGGGAATTAGACTATTTTTTAACTGTTGTATTGATGCAGAGGCTGGGCTGTGGACTGGATAAATATGAATTTTACGGAAGCAATGCCGAATGGATCCAGTGGGAGCAGATGTGCGCCCTCAGTGAGCTCAGACAGAAAAAGGAGGCTCTGAAGCTGCAGGCAGCGCTGGAGGATTACAAAGCCTCATGGAGAGAAAGCATTGAAAAAAGTCCCGTTCAAAAGCAGTTTGTCAGGCTGACAGAGGGTGTTTTGAAAAAATGGGAAGGGGATTTTAAGGCCGCAGCCGATTTCCTGACAGAGGCAATTGGATATACGATTCCTCAGTGGGGAGATGACTGGTACGAGAAAACAGTGGTAAGCCAGCCTGAATTGGAGATCATCACAGAATTGGGCAATCTGTACGAAAAAGATAAACGGCAGGAAGAAGCCTGGGCAATCTGGAGATCGGTCTATGAATATATGGAGAAAAATAAAAGCAGGAGCACAGAGATGCTTTCGATTTACACCTCTATGACCATAAAAATGGTTTCTTACTATTTTGAGAAACACTGCTTCCAGGAAGGACTTGCCCTGTGCGATAAGGCCTTAAAAAAGCTGTCTCAGTGCAGCCGGGTTTATAACTGGCCGGAACTGCTTTACTGGAAGGGAAGATGTAAAGAGCAGCTTATGTACCGTGGGGAAGCCCATGAGACAGAGGCAGCGGAGATCTATAAAAGAGCCTATTATGCCGCCCGGCTGTTTAAGCAGTATGACAGGGCAGACGAAATAAAGCGCTATTTCCAGAAAGGATAATCCCATGTACCAGATTGGCGAGGTCATAAAACGAACAAGAGAGAGCCTGGGCCTGACCCAGGAAGCCCTGTGCGATGGGATCTGCTCCGTAGAAACTCTTTCCCGGATCGAAAACGGAAGGCATGTTCCCGGCAGGTCTAACTTTCAGGCTTTGATGGAGCGGATGGGAAAATGCGGGGAGTGGTATCTGCCCTTTCTTCGGAGTGATGATATGGAGTTGTTGGAGGAATGGCAGAATATTGAGAGAAGCTACGGAAAGCGAAAGTATGAAAAGGTAGATACCCTGCTGGATTTATTTGAGAAAAAGGTTGATATGAAAGAAAGCGTCAACCGTCAGCTTGTGATGAGGATGAGGGCATTGAATGACTGCCATATGGGCAGAATCAGCCAACGAGAAAAACGAGAAAGACTGATTCAGGCATTGCGGTGTACGATGCCTGATTTTGATGTCTGCCAGATTCCATTTACTATGTTTTCAAGATGTGAAATACGGATACTGTGCAATATAGGAGTATCCTATGCAGAAGAAGGAAATTTACAGAAGGCTATTGAAATTCTGCGGAAAGCAGAACAATATTTTCAGCTTGTAAATATTGACAGGACAGAACGTTCTGTTAACGAACTTACATTCCTTTCAAACCTGTCCCAGACACTGGGAAGGGCAGGAGAGACGAAGGAAGCTCTTGAAATGGGAAAAAAAGGCATAGAGCTGTGTCTGGGAACAGGGGAAGGCCTATTGCTGGCTCTGTTTTTATATAATGTAGGCTTTGAAATGGAAATCCTGGGTGACAGTGAAGAAGCCTGCAAGGAAAAAATGCTGCAGGCATATTATCTGGCAGAATTATATGAAAACGAAGAACAGATGGCCCACATTGCAGCACACTGGAAAAAGCAATACGGCACAGACATTACTCAGGCCCCGTTATAAAAATTTTTCCAAATTTGTCATGGCTTCACACTCCTCTGTAAACTATACTATATTCATATCTGCGCAGAAGAAAAAAAGAGGAGTGTGACCACCCAATGAAGCAATTTGACAGAGAAATCAATCACACCTTTAAGCCCATCCGGAGGATCCAGACCATAGCGACGCTTATTTTTATAGCGGAGGTGCTGATCCGGTACGTGCTTTTGATGGAGATCCAGAGGACCGTTGACAGCCTTACGGCAGGGAATGTGGGTATAACCCAGTCTTATATAAGGAACTGTCTGATCCTGGTTTTTTCATTCTTTTTTCTGAACTGTTTTTTCCAATACTGGTATCGGAAGCTGCAGTATACCAGCCATTATTCCCTGATGAAGCGGCTGTTTGGACTGTCCATGAGAAAAGACTATTCATTTTATGAGCAGTTTTCTTCCTCGTCTATCCTTACAATGGTTAAGGATGACAGCAAGTTTATTTCAGACTGGCAGAGCGTGGGGATTATAACCGTTGTGTTCAATGTCTGTTGTCTGATTCTGGCGTTCGGAGTGATGCTTTATTACAGCGTTTTGATCTCTATTATTGTCTTTCTGATCGTTCTGGCCTGCTTTCTGGGAACCCAGTATATCAGCCGGATTATCTCTGACCGGACCTATCAGCTTCAGGTCTCCAATACGGAGATCAGCACCGATATTGTGGAGTGTCTGGATGGAATCAAGGATATAAAGCAGTATAAAAAAGAAGGATTTTTTGATAAAAAGCTGTCGGATTATATTGATGAATATCCCTTCCGGTACAGCCGCAGTATTTCACGCTATTATTCTGCTTTTACCTCTACCTATGCCATGCTTGTGATCGCCATGCCCATATTAACGGTGATCATCGGCGTGGGGCTGGTGATGAAGGGCCAGCTTTCCATCGGCCAGCTGATCGCTATTTACGGAGTGGCCGGAACCCTCCAGGAGCCCATCCAGGTGATCCCGGATTATCTGAATAAGAGAACCCAGGCCCTGGCCATGCAGGAGAAAATAGCTCCGATCCTTAAAACCCAGGAAAGGGAGTATCAGACCTGCCAGCTGGAGCCTCTGAAGGAATTTTCATTTTCCTCCAAATCCTTTACCTTCCCTGATGGAAAATCCATTCTCCATGATGTGGATTTTACGCTTTTAAGAGGAGAAGCGGGGATCGTGTCGGGGCCCAGCGGAAGGGGGAAAACCAGCCTTTTAAACCTGATCTCCCGTTTTTATGATGGGGAGGGGCAGCCGGTGTCCATGGGATTTAACGGGATCCGGGCGGCTGGCATAGAGCCGGAGGTGTATTACAGCCACGTCCTGCAGTCTCAGCAGACTCCCTATATTTTCAGGGATACGGTTTTAAATAATATTACCCTGGGAGAAGAATTTTCAGAGCAGGAGATCCGCGAGGCAGTGAAGGCGGACTGTCTGGAGGAGTTTGTGGAGTCTAAGGGGTTGGATTACCTGATCGAGCAGAACGGGGAAAATATTTCCGGCGGCCAGAAGCAGCGTCTGGGGCTTGCTAGGGCACTGATCCGCAGGCCGGAGCTTCTTATGCTGGACGAGCCGGTGAGCGCCCTGAACCCGGAGCTGGCGGAGACGGTGACGGAGCGGGTGGCAGAGTATTGCAGGCGCTGGCAGATGGCCCTTCTTATTGTTTCCCACAATGATTCCTTTGAAAAATACTATGAAGAGAAACAGAACGGAGAGGTGAAAAAGATTTTTGTATGAAAGCAGTCAGAGGATTTCTGATCTTGTAAATTACCATTGAGAGCGGGCCAGGACAGATGTTTGCCAGAATGGAGATGCTTTCTAACCTTTTTCTGTCCCCTTTCTTCTGCTTCTTTCTAACCGCAGCTGAAAATTCATCCCCTTCATTCTTTGCGCCGACCCTGCATTTATGCTATAATATCCATAATATGTCAGTATCCGCATCAGGGGGTGTGTATGTATCGATCGATTCTTAAGCTATGGCTGAGAATTTCTCTGAAAAAGAAAATCGGGATTTTCGCGGCCATGGTGATCCTGATTATGGGTCTTTCTGTGGCCTTTAATATTTCCATTATGAATTTTTCACTGGACGGCTTCAATGAGATTCTTAATGACAATTCCCGCTGCCACGACGTCCAGGAGGCCCTGGATCTGGAGGTGCGGGCCTTTGAGACCTACATCAGGGAGAGGACGCCGGAGAATCGGGAGCAGTATGTAGTTGCCTGTGTCCGCACAGAGCGGTGTATCCGTTCCCTGCCCTTTGATTACAGCCGCATCGGCCAGGAGCGCTACGCCAGGACCTGGAACATTAAAAACGGTTATGAGGGCTACAGCGCCAGCCGGGACGCTATCGCGGATATGAGTCTTGGGGAGGCGCAGTTTGTAGAAAAGCTGTACCGGGTTTATCAGATGCAGACCTATCTTAAGGATTACGCCCGCAGGCTGGTCCAGGTGACCTTAAAGGAGGGAAATAAAGCCTACCAGGAAAAGGTTCCTGTCTTTGCAAACCTTCCGTTTCTCATTCTGACGGTGTCGCTGGTTCTCATGGTGACGGTACTCTGCCTTACAAGGGTGCTGTCAAACACCCTGATCGCGCCCCTTGTAACTCTGGCCCGCAGTACCAGGAAAATCGCAAAAAATGATTTCTCAGATCCGGATCTGGTGATCCCGAACCGGGATGAGATGGGAGAACTGGTACGGGCATTTAATAAAATGAAGCATTCCACCAAGGGCTATATTGATACCTTAAAGGAGAAAAATGAGATGGCCGCCCTTCTTCACCGGGAAGAGGTGGAGAAGATTGAGATGGAAAAGCGCCTGGGGGCCGCCCGGCTGGAGCTTTTAAAAAGTCAGATCAACCCTCATTTCCTGTTTAATACGCTCAATATGATCGCCTGTATGGCGAAGCTGGAGGAGGCCGCCTCTACGGAGCGGATGATCACCAGCATGAGTAATCTGTTCCGCTATAATCTGAAAACCTCGGATCAGATCGTGCCCCTGGCCCAGGAAATGCAGGTGGTCAAGGATTATATGTACATCCAGCAGATGCGCTTTGGCAGCCGGATCCGTTATACGACGGAGCTTAAGGTGGACGCGGGAGCGGTGATGGTTCCGGCATTTACCCTTCAGCCAGTGGTGGAAAATGCCATTATCCATGGTCTTTCTAAAAAGGAGCAGGGAGGCAGGGTTCATCTGCGTGTGTGGAGGGAAGGAGATCAGGTGATCATTTCCGTAGCAGATACGGGGCTTGGCATGGCGGATGAGCGGCTGACTGAGCTTCGCAGTGCGCTGCAGGAACGCAGTACCGCCAGAGTGGGCATTGGACTTGGTAATATTTACCAGAGAATCCATACCATGTACAGCCAGGGAAGGATGTATATCTACAGCAGGAAGGATAAGGGGACGGTTGTGCAGATGGTGATCCCACAGACCGCAGCCGGAGAATGAAAGAATAAGGGGGGAAATGTATGTACCGTGTATTGATTGCAGATGATGAGATGATCGAGAGGGCTGTTCTTTATAAGACCCTCAGCACAAATTTAAAGGGCCAGTGTGAGATTTTTCAGGCGGAAAACGGACGGGAGGCTCTGGAGATTTATGAGCGTGAAAGGATCCAGATCGCGATTCTTGATATTGAGATGCCGGGCATCAACGGCATCCAGGCGGCGGAGCGGATCCGGGAAAGGGATCGGGACTGCTGTATTATCTTTCTTACAGCCTATGATGAATTTTCCTATGCCAAAAAGGCCATCGGCGTAAAGGCGCTGGACTACCTTCTAAAGCCCTATGAGGAAAAAGAGCTGATGCTGGTGCTGGAGGAGGCCATGCATCTGTCAGAGGCGGCCCTTCGGAAACAACAGGATCATACCGCAGAAAAGGAGGAGATGCCTTCTGCCTGGGAGGACGGCGCCGAGGAACCGGACAATGCCCGCCTTTTAAAGGTGGCGGAGCTGATCGGCCAGTATATCAGAAGCAACTATATGTATGACATATCTGTGCAGGATCTGGCCCTGGCCATGAATTATTCAGAGCCTTATTTCTGTAAGCTGTTCAAGTAGTGCTTCCATCAGAATTTCACTTCCTATTTGACGGAGTACCGGGTAGAGGAGGCGAAAAGCCTGCTGTCCTGCCCTACGGTGAATATCAAGGATATAGGAAAAGCAGTAGGCTATGGGGATTCCAACTACTTTGCGAAGGTATTCAAACGGATCACCGGACAGAGCCCCTCCGAATACCGGACGGTCATTTTTCAAAAACAGTAAGCCGGTATGCCGTCTGAAGCATTTTCATAACATAATAACAGTTTCTTAACGAACAATGTGCTTTCTGCATAAATAAATTTCTCGATCAGGTTAAAATCATACTATGATTCACAAAAATTTACTATGTTCATGTTAAAAAAATGCTATTATAATTAAGATAGCGTAAAGAAAACGTAAAAAATGTATTAAGAGGAGGAATTGTTTCATGAAAAAGAGAGCACTTAGTTTAGCGCTGTGCGCGGC
>ERZ894183.1488-NODE-1488-length-12531-cov-5.070535_pt1 | contig 12531 bp, 9 predicted proteins | sample MGYA00380279_ERZ894183 | MGnify/ENA primary metagenome ERZ894183 (study PRJEB32331, sample SAMN06328422) | human gut metagenome | biome: human gut microbiome; feature: stool | host: Homo sapiens | collected 2013-06-26 ... | reverse complement strand
GAAGAACAGACACCCCGTATTCGCCCCGTGTCTTTTTCTTTTGGCAAGCAATCATTTTCCGAGCCAAGTTTTCAGCAACTGGAGATTGTACCGCTTTCTTCTCCTGCCCTGCTCTCCTATTTGCAGGAAAGGGGAATAAATACGGAACTGGCAAAAAGAGAATGCAGTGAAGCTCATTTCACCAACAACGGCAAGCGGTATTTCGCCATCGCCTTTCCCAACGTATCGGAAGGATATGAAATCCGCAACCGCTATTTCAAGGGCTGTATTGCCCCCAAGGAAATCTCCCACATCAAACAGCCAGGAAAAGCAAGGGAAACGTGTTATGTGTTCGAGGGATTTATGGACTATCTTTCATTTCTTACTTTGAGATTGGAAAATTGCCCGAAATTTCCCGAACTGGACAGACAAGATTATATGGTATTGAACTCCGTATCGAATGTAAGCAAGGCTCTCTATCCTTTGGGTAGCTACGAGCGCATACATTGTTTCTTTGACAATGACCGTGCAGGGATGGAAGCACTCCGGCAAATCCGTATGGAATACAGCAGGGATTTATACATCCGTGACGCTTCGCAGACCTACAGCGGATGCAAGGATTTGAACGAATACCTACAGAAACAGGCTGAAAGAAACAGGCAAGTCCAGTCCGTCAAAGGGATGCACAGCCAGTCACCGAAAAAGAAGAACGGCTTTTGGTTATAGCCCACTATAACTACACGCTCCGCTTTCGTAGTTGTGGGCTCTCCCGAGGGGATTAGGGCTTTGCCCTAATGACCCACTCAGGGCGTTTCACCCCTGAGAACCCAGAGCAAAGAGTGACCCTCTTTTTGCAATCTCCGCTTATGGGTTACCCCCTAAGAACCCCTTTACGAAAGCGGACAAGGTAATCTATTGTACAATGAAAACAGAATAATTATGGCAACAAAATCAAGCATACATATCAAGCCTTGCAAAGTCACATCCAGTGGACCTCATAACTGGAGAACTCCCGAGTATATGCGTAACATCGGAGAGTCCAGAATCTATGTTGTTTCTGAACTCTCCTCCGACAACGAGCAGTGGATAAACCCGGACTTCGGCAATCCGGACTTACAAACACATTACGACAACATCAAACGGATGGTGAAGGAGAAGACGGGGCGTGCCATGCAGGAAAAGGAGCGTGAACGCAAAGGAAAGAATGGAAAAATAATCAAGGTGGCAGGATGCTCCCCCATTCGTGAGGGTGTACTGCTCATCAGACCGGAAACCACACTGGCAGATGTTCGTGAATTTGGCGAAGAGTGCCAAAGATGCTGGGGCATCACGCCACTCCAAATCTTCCTGCATAAGGACGAAGGACATTGGCTGGGTGGAAAGCCTGACGCAGAAGACAAGGAGAGTTTCCAAGTGGGTGGAAAATGGTTCAAGCCGAATTATCATGCCCATATCGTATTCGACTGGATGAATCACGAAACCGGAAAGAGCCGCAAACTCAATGACGAGGATATGGCAGCAATGCAGACTTTAGCATCAGACATTCTAATGATGGAACGTGGGCAATCAAAAAATGTTACTGGCAAAGAACATTTGGAACGAAACGATTTCATCATTGAGAAACAGAAAGCTGAACTACAACGCATAGATGCTGCAAAGCGGCATAAAGAACAACAGGTGGGACTTGCCGAACAGGAACTCAAACAGGTAAAATCGGAGATACGCACCGACAAGCTCAAAAGTGTAGCCACTGATGCAGCCACAGCCATAGCAAGTGGCGTCGGTTCTCTTTTCGGCAGCGGAAAATTGAAAGATTTGGAGCAAGCCAACAAGAGTTTACGGCATGAAATAGCCAAGCGTGACAAGGGCATTGATGAATTAAAAGTCAAGATGCAACAAATGCAGGAACAGCATGGCAAGCAGATTCGCAATCTTCAAGAAATACATCATCAAGAACTTGAAGCCAAAGACAAGGAAATATCACGATTGAATACCATTCTTAAAAAGGCGTTCAACTGGTTCCCATTGCTCAAAGAAATGTTGAGAATGGAAAGACTATGCTATGCCATCGGATTTACCAAAGATATGATAAACAGTCTTTTGACAAAAAAGGAAGCCATCAGATGCAATGGAAAAATCTATTCCGAAGAGCACAGACGAAAGTTTGACATCAAGAATGACATTTTTAAGGTTGAGAAAAGTTCGGTTGATGAGAATAAATTGGTGTTGACCGTAAACAGGCAACCAATCGGAGAATGGTTTAAGGAGCAATGGGAGAAACTTCGGCAAGGCTTACGACAATCAGCGGAAGAACCAAGAAAAAATAGGGGATTCAAGTTATAATTCCGTTCTATATAATGCGAAACATCAATAAAATAACTAATTTTACATTCGGATAGGGGCAACTCTTTCCAAGACATAAGAAAAAAGAAGCGTTATGCTCATCTTGTAACTTGAAAACCTGAGAGCCTTTCAAATTTGATGCAAGAGATAGCATAGTGGTTCTCACGCATATAGCGTGGGCTACTATTGTTACATCCGCATCAAAGGTTTCCTACGACCTTCACTTAGACGTGGCATAGTTGGCTCACGTTTTCTGTAATTATAATCCTTATTATTCACATGTAACTAAAAAAATATAAAGTATGGCAATTCTTTATCCTCCTATCGAAATAATAAGAAAACGAAAACCAGAAGCTACTCCGGGTGAAAGAACGTTATTGGCTTTCTTATTAAACGCTTATGATGATGAATATGAAATATTCTTCCAACCTTTTCTAAATGGAGATTTACCTGACATCATAGTGATGCACAAAGGAGGAGGAGTTATGATTTTTGAAGTTAAAGATTGGGATCTATCAAATTATCATGTGAATGAAAAAGGAAATTGGATTGTCAATTGTAATAACTCTGTATATAAAAACAGTCCCTTAAACCAAGTTTTGAAATATAAAAAGAACCTATATGATTTACATATTGATTCGTTATTAAGCTTACATTTGAAAGACTATAAATATTGGTATGTTGTCAAATGTGCTGTATATTTCCACTGCCATACAACCGAATATGCACAGAAATTCTGCGAAGGCGAGAAACCATCGGACAAGTATAAGACTTTCCTCAGCAAAAATTTCACAATAATCGGACACGATTCCTTGGGAAAAGAAAGTATGGATCGTATCTTTGAAAAACAATGGATAAGTAAAAAGAACAGTTATTTTACAGAAGAATTATATAATAGCTTTGCACGCATATTAAGGCCTTCTTACCACACAATAGAAGAAGGACTTGGTTACAAATTGTCGAAAGAACAGGATTTGTTGGCGAAAAGTGAAGAAGGGGCAAGAAAACGAATTAAAGGTGTGGCTGGTTCTGGTAAAACATTAGTTTTAGCGGAAAGAGCTGTAAACGCTCATAAAAGAACACATAACTGTGTGTTAATCTTAACTTACAACATAACACTCCGAAATTACATTCACGATAAGATTAGTACAGTTCGTCAAGAGTTTGCTTGGGAATTTTTCCATATAAGCAATTATCATGACTTTATTAATAATAATATGAATAACGTCGGACTTGAATTTGAGTTTCTTAAAGACGAAGAAGGAAATAGTACATATATGTCTTCTGAGGAATTTGGGAAATTGGCTGAAAAACATGTATATTCAAACATTCATCTTTTTGAAAATCATAAAGATGAATTACCAAAATACGAAGTTATATTAATAGACGAGACTCAAGACTATCAAGAAAATTGGATAAGAATTATCATGAAATATTTCGCCAGTGAAAATGCAGAAATTGTTGCTTTTGCTGACGAAAAGCAAAATATCTATTCAAGAGAGTTAGACAATGAAAAAATGCCGAGAATACCTGTACAAACAGGTGCTTGGGATAGGAAATTGAATAAAAGTTATCGTTTATCTCAAAAGATAGCTTTGTTGGTGACAGATTTTCAAAAACGTTTTTTTGCAGATAAATATGTGGTCGAACAACAAATTGAGACCAACACTATGATGTCTTTATTTGATGAGCCTTATATCGAATACCATTATTATCCTCTCGAAGAGAGTGTAAAAGAAGATAATGCTATTGCAACTTATATTTATCAACAGATAAAAGAACATAGATTCCACTCGAATGATGTAACGATTTTGTCTTCTCGAATTAGAATGTTACGTAAACTCGATTATATGTTGCGAACCGAAAGCAAAGAAAAAACAAACATCATGTTTGAAACCAGAGAAGAGTTTATGAAACTATGTCCCAATGCCCAAACGGGATTTGAAAACAATGCCGATATATTAAAAATAAGGAAGAATAGAAAAGCTAATTTCTGGATGAATAGAGGGACTATTAAGCTATCTACCATACATTCCTTTAAAGGTTGGGAAAGTCCTGTTTTATTTTTAGTTATAGAAGACAATCTAAAAGCAACGAAAAAGTTGGCCAATACACGCCCTTATGAATTTTCTGATGAACTCGTATATACAGGTATTACCCGTTGTCAAAACTACTTATTCATAATCAATACAGGAAACCAACAATATCACGAATACTTTGCCAATTGCAATTTAATCGATAAAAAGATAGGAGCGAATAGGAATGGGAAATAGTTTAATATTCTTTCTATTTCTTCAGATTACGATAACAATTTATGCCCCTTACCTTTTAAGATTCCCTTATTACTTTTCAACTTCAATCGGAATAGCAAAATAATACTAAAAACACCCGACTTTACATAATCGGGTGTAAAATCGGGTGTAATTTTCGTAAACCATTGATAATCAATATTTATCGCGGAGAGACAGGGATTCGAACCCCGGGTACCTCGCGGTACAACGGTTTTCAAGACCGCCGCAATCGACCACTCTGCCACCTCTCCAAAACTTCTTTTCAGAAGTGCTTTCCGTTGAAAGCGTTGCAAAGGTACGACTTTATTTTAAATAAGCAAATAGTTTACCAGTTTTTTTGCTATAAAATTTTCAAATCGTATTTTTGCATACGAATAATAAACGAAAGAAATAAATCATGATATACCCTCAGAATTTCGAACAGAAAATAGGTTTCGATTCCATCCGTCATTTACTAAAAGAGAAATGTCTCAGCACATTAGGTCAAGAAAGAGTAGATGAAATGAACTTCTCAGAATCCTTTAAGGATATTAATGAATGGCTGGAACAGGTGATGGAATTCATACGCATCATACAAGAGGAAGACAGTTTTCCCGACCAATATTTTTTTGATGTACGCCCATCACTAAAACGTATCCGCGTAGAAGGTATGTATTTGGATGAGCAAGAACTGTTTGATTTACGCCGTTCTTTAGAAACAATTCGTGATATCATCCATTTTCTGACACTGACCCCGAATGACGAAGAACAAGAAAAAGAAAACTCCCCCTACCCTGCCCTACAAAAACTGGCAGGAGATATTATCGTGTTTCCTCAACTCATTACGCGTATTAACAACATCTTAGACAAATTCGGAAAAATCAAAGACAACGCTTCTTCCGAATTATTACGCATCCGCAGAGAGTTGGCCTCGACAGCCGGAAGCATATCACGCAGTTTGAATGCAATTCTACGCAACGCTCAAGCAGAAGGTTATGTTGATAAAGATGTAACTCCTACCATGCGTGACGGAAGACTCGTCATCCCTGTCGCACCGGGATTAAAACGGAAAATCAAGGGAATTGTACACGATGAATCATCCACTGGCAAAACAGTTTTCATAGAACCGGCCGAAGTAGTGGAAGCAAACAATAGAATACGGGAATTGGAAGGAGAAGAACGCCGGGAAATCATCCGTATCCTGACAGATTTCTCTATCATAGTCCGTCCACAGGTCCCCGCTATCCTCCAGTCATACGAGTTTTTGGCAGAAATTGATTTTATCCGTGCCAAAGCCCATTTTTCAATTCAGACGAACGCCACCAAACCATCATTGGAAGACAAACAGATTTTGGATTGGACCATGGCCATACACCCACTATTACAACTCTCGCTGGCCAAGCATAATAAAAAGGTTGTTCCTCTAGATATAGAACTAACTCAAAATCAACGTATCCTAATTATATCCGGACCGAATGCCGGAGGTAAATCCGTTTGTCTGAAGACTGTGGGATTACTACAATATATGTTACAATGTGGTATGCCGGTTCCGATGCATGAACGTAGCCATGCCGGATTATTCGGCAGTATCTTTATAGACATAGGTGACGAACAAAGTATCGAAGACGATCTGAGTACCTACTCCTCACACCTTACCAACATGAAAACAATGATGAAAAGCTGTAACGAACGCAGCCTTATCCTCATTGATGAATTCGGCGGAGGTACAGAACCACAAATTGGAGGAGCCATAGCTGAAGCTGTGTTGAAACGTTTCAATGAAAAGGGCACATTCGGCGTTATCACTACTCATTATCAAAATTTGAAACATTTTGCCGAAGATCACGAAGGAGTGGTTAATGGCGCCATGTTATATGACAGGCATTTAATGCAAGCTTTATTCCAATTACAAATAGGAAATCCGGGAAGTTCATTTGCAGTAGAAATAGCTAGGAAAATAGGTTTACCGGAAGAAGTAATAGCCGACGCATCCGAAATTGTAGGGAGTGAATATATCAATGCTGATAAATATCTACAAGATATCGTACGTGACAAACGTTATTGGGAAACCAAGCGTCAGAACATCCGCAAACGAGAAAAACAGATGGAAGAAACCATCGCCAAATACGAAGAAGAACTACAGGAACTGGAGAAAAGTCGTAAAGAGATTTTGCGAAAGGCCAAAGAAGATGCGGAAAAATTGTTACAGGAATCAAATGCCCGAATTGAAAATACCATCCGTATCATCAAGGAAGCACAAGCCGACAAAGAACGTACACAATCGGCACGTCAGGAACTGACTGATTTTAAAAATCAGATAGAAGATATCGAGAAAAAGAACAAGGAAGATGAAATCATCCGGAAAATGGAAAAACTCCGTGAAAAACAAGAGCGGAAAAAAAACAAAAAGGATAAAGCCAAGGCGGAATCTTCCCAACTGTCAATACCCAAAGAACAGCCTATCACTGTAGGTAGTACTGTAAAGATCAAAGGTCAATCCAGTGTCGGAGAAGTACTAGGAATTAATGGCAAAAATGCAATAGTTATGTTCGGAATGATAAAAACCAATGTAAAACTGGATAAGCTGGAACGTAGCACACCAATACAGCCCACCCAGAAAACAATGGTAAAAAGTACCTTCGTCAGCAGTGAAACACAAGATCGGGTATATGAAAAGAAACTAAATTTCAAACAAGATATTGATGTACGCGGTATGCGTGGCGATGAAGCTATACAGGCAGTAACTTATTTTATCGATGATGCCATACTATTGGGAATAGACCGTGTACGTATCCTTCACGGAACAGGTACAGGCATACTACGCACCCTGATTCGCAGCTATTTGGGAAGTGTTCCAGGAGTAGCACACTATCAAGACGAACACGTACAATTTGGTGGGGCAGGTATTACTGTAGTAGACTTAAAATAAACACATAGCGGATTTGCAAATTTGGGCAAAGCGTAGCGAATTAGCTGAAAAAGCGTTCGTTACGCTTTGTTTTTCTATTAGGTAGAGCCAACGGAATGCCACCTCGAAGCCAAACGGTGCAGAAGTTCAGTTACCACTTCATTACCCCCGTAATGGGTGCATATTTCTTGCTAAATGGTTCTTTTTCTGCGATTTGCGTAATTCTGCATAGCTGTCGGTAACTCACTATAAACTAATTTTGTAACCAAAAAAAGGAGTGAGTTATGCGAAGTACATTCAAGGTCTTATTTTACGTGAAGAAAGGCAGCGAAAAACCCAACGGCCACCTGCCTTAGATGTGCCACCTTACGGTGGACGGAGAGATTAAACAGTTCAGTTACAAGATGGACGTTCCCCTGCGGTTGTGGGACGTGAAAACGGGCCGTGCTTCGGGCAAGAGCGTCGAAGCGCAGAGAATCAACCTTGCGGTGGATAAAATCCGAGTGGAGGTAAACCACCACTACCAAGAACTGATGCAAACGGACGGGTATGTTACCGCCGCCAAGTTGAAAGACGCCTATCTCGGTATCGGCGTCAAGCAGGAAACCTTGCTGAAGCTGTTCGAGCAGCACAACGCCGAGTTCGCCAAGAAAGTCGGGCACAGCAGGGCGCAGGGGACATTCACCCGTTATCGGACGGTCTGCAACCACATTCGGGAGTTTCTGCCCCATACCTACAAGCGCGAGGACATTCCGCTAAAGGAACTCAACCTCACATTCATCAACGACTTCGAGTATTTCCTGCGCATGGAGAAGAAATGCCGCACCAATACCGTGTGGGGCTACATGATTGTGCTGAAACACATCGTTTCCATAGCGAGGAACGACGGGCGTCTGCCGTTCAATCCTTTGCAGGGTACATCAACTCGCCCGAAAGCGTCAATAGAGGCTACCTTACCCAAAAGGAGATACAGACGCTCATGGACGCACTGATGAAGAACACCTACCATGAACTTGTACGGGACTTGTTCGTCTTTTCTGTTTTCACGGGTTTGGCGTACTCGGACGTAAAGAACCTCACCGCCGACCGCCTGCAAACATTCTTCGACGGCAACCTATGGATAATCACCCGACGGAAGAAAACCAACACCGAATCGAACATCCGCCTTTTAGACGTTCCCAAACGTATCATCGAGAAATACAAGGGGCTGGCTCGGGACGGTCATGTTTTTCCCGTTCCGAGCAACGGCAGTTATAACAAGACACTCAAAGAGATAGGCAGACAATGCGGCTTCAAGGTGCGGCTGACCTATCATGTAGCCCGACACACGAACGCCACGACCGTACTTTTGTCGCACGGCGTACCCATCGAAACCGTGAGCCGCCTATTGGGGCACACGAATATCAAGACCACGCAGATATACGCCAAAATCACCGCCCAGAAGATAAGCCAAGACATGGAAACCTTGTCGCACAAGCTGGAGGAGATGGAGAAGAATATCTGCCGAGCCATTTAGCCACCTTAAAACTACATACCGATGAAAGAAGAAAGGAACATCATCACGATAGATGAATACGGCAATATCTCCCTGCCGACCGATATAGGCGCAACCGCCATGACCGAGTGGGAAATCTGCGAATTGTTCGGGGTTATCGCCCCGACGGTTCGGGCAGGGATAAAGGCACTCTGCAAGAGCGGAGTTTTGAAAGAGTACGGCATCGAACGCCTTATCCGTCTATCGGACGGAAGCAGCATAGAGGTTTACGACCTCGAAACGATAACCGCCCTCGCTTTCCGTGTCGAATCGTTCGGGGCGGCGAAAGTCCGCAAAGTGTTGTTGGAGCGGATAACGCACCGGCGAAAAGAGAAAACGACGGTTATCGTATCTGTCGTTGCCGACACCGAGCCGAGCCGCCGATGGATGGCGTAACGGTCTGTCGGTCGGGGTATCAGTCCGTAATACGGTCATACATTCATACGGTCATACCGTCGCACGGACGGAAAGGGGCTGTTTCCCGACCGAAAGGGGGAAATAATAAGGTGGGGTTATACGGGTAAGCAGGCGGCAGGGAGAGCTACCGCCGAAAGACCGCCGACACGCCGCAGGGTATTTACGGAGAAAATACCGTAGCTTATTAGGGAATTTTCCAAGCCGCAATACTCCGTATCGCTGAAAATTCCCCAATAAGGCAAGGGGCAAGCCCCTCTGCACACCCCATCGGGGACGGCTATTTGCCGCCCCCGAAGATACGAAGAATCATTGTTTCACAAGCTAAAAAAGAAAGGAATATATATGGGTTTCGTAGTATTGCACATGGAAAAGGCGCACGGCAGCGACAGCGGAACGACCGCCCACATCGAGCGTTTTATCATCCCGAAGAACGCAGACCCGACACGGACGCACCTGAACCGAAAACTCGTTGCGTACCCCGACGGGATAAAAGACCGTTCGGCGGCTATCCAGAGAAGATTAGAAGAAGCTGGGCTGACACGCAAAATCGGAAACAACCAAGTACGGGCAATCCGCATTACCGTGTCGGGAACGCACGAGGACATGGAACGCATCGAAAGGGAGGGGCGTTTGGACGAGTGGTGCGCCGACAATATGAAATACTTCGCCGACACGTTCGGAAAGGAGAACATCGTGGCGGCGCACCTGCATCGGGACGAGGAAACGCCCCACATACACGTCACGCTCGTTCCCATCGTCAAGGGAGAGCGCAAGCGCAGGAAACGGGAGGAGCAGACGAAGAAGCGATACCGCAAGAAGCCGACCGACACCGTAAGGCTATGCGCCGATGATATTATGACACGGCTAAGGCTGAAATCCTATCAAGACACCTATGCCGTGGCGATGGCGAAATACGGGCTGCAAAGGGGCATAGACGGTTCAAAGGCACGGCACAAGTCCACGCAGCAGTATTACAATGAAACGAAGAAACTCGCCGACAGCCTCAAAGCGGAGGTAGTGGATTTGCAGCGTCAGAAAGAAACGGCGCAGGAGGAACTCAAACGGGCGAAAAAAGAGATACAGACCGAGAAGCTGAAAGGGGCGGCAACCACCGCAGCCGCCAACATCGCCGAGAGTGTCGGTTCTCTTTTCGGCAGTAACAAGGTCAAGACGCTGGAGAGGGAGAACACCGCCCTGCGTAGGGAGGTAGCCACGCACGGGGAAGCCATCGAAGCCCTGCAAGATAGAATACAGACCATGCAGACCGACCACAGCCGACAAATGGCGGAAGTAGAGCGGAAGCACCGCAGGGAGATAGCAGACAAGGAAGCGAAACACAAGCAGGAAATATCGTTTCTGAAAACGATAATCGCAAGGGCGGCGGCATGGTTTCCCTATTTCCGTGAAATGCTCCGTATTGAAAACCTATGCCGCCTTGTCGGGTTCAGCGACGGGCAGATCGCAACGCTCGTCAAGGGAAAACCGTTGGAGTATGCAGGGGAACTCTACTCGGAGGAACACAAACGGAAATTCACGACCGAAAAGGCAGGGTTTCAAGTGCTGAAAGCCCCCACGGACGGGACGAAACTGGTTCTTGCCATCGACCGAAAGCCCATAACCGAATGATTTAAAAAGCAATTCGACAAGCTAAGGCAGAATATACATCGCCCCATGCAGCCGCAAAGGAAAGGAAAGGGGATAAAACTGTAATTCCTTCATTACATTAAAGTACAATAAAAAGTGCTGTTCATAAACGGCTAATGTGCGGTATTTTTGCTAATTTTACATCGAATATGAAGAATGAAAAGCAAAAGAGATATAAACACTATATGAAAACAAAGTGATTAATCTTACAGAATTAAATAATTGAAAATAACATCTTTACATAAGATGATTGAAGAGAAGAACTATTACGGAAACCTTTGTACAGAGATGTACGAAATCTTGCATGCAGAAGCACCGCAAGACGAATTGAATTTTTATCTTTCTTATGCTGAAAAAGGAAAAAAGATTTTAGAACCTTTATGCGGCAGTGGACGTTTTCTTGTTCCATTCGTGGAAAGAGGGCTTGATATAAGTGGCATAGACTTATCCAATGAAATGTTACAAAAGTTAAAACAGAAATTGCCTGAGGCAAAAGTCGTTCAAGCTGATATTATAAAATATTCTCCAAGAGAGAAGTTTGATTATATATTTATCAGCTCGGGCTCTGTGTCATTATTTACCGATACTGATTTGTGTAAACAAATCTTGTGCAGAATAAAAGAATGGTTGTCTCCAATGGGTAAGTTTGTATTTGCTGTTGATACAATCGCCAATAGATGTACAGATGACAATGATTATGCGATTGCGGTTTCTGTAAAGACAAAGGAGAATTTTGAACTGGTGTTAAAGTCGAAGAACCATTACGATGAACAAAGTCAGACCCAGCTCTCTCCCGGAATTTATGAAATGTATAGTGATACGAAATTGATTCAAAGCGAATTTATGGATTTCCAGACGCACCTTTATAAGTATGGTGAAATGGAAGAATATTTGAAAGAAGTCGGGTTTACTCAAGTCAAAACTTATTCTTCTTTTGACAAGGAAATAGCCATTAACGATCGATGTGAAATGTTTTTATTTGAATGCAGCTTATAATATGAATACCCCCACAATAAAAACTGACAGATTGATTCTAAGGAAATTTCTGGAAAACGATATAGAGGCTCTTTTCCTTATTTTGAAAGACAAAGAAGTCAATAAGTTCCTTCCTTGGTATTCTCTAAAAGATATCGAAGAAACCAAAAAATTCTATGCGGAAAGGTATGCAGCCAAATATGAACAACCTCAAGCATACGCTTATGCCATTTGTCTGAAAGACGACAATTTTCCAATAGGATATGTTAAAGTTGATATGGAAGAGCACCATGATTTTGGTTATGGGCTCCGTAAAGAATTTTGGCACAGAGGTATCGCTTCGGAGGCTGGCAAGGCTGTTGTCGAACAAGTAAAGAAAGATGGATTACCGTACATTACTGCCACACATGACAGGAACAATCCAAGAAGCGGTAATGTAATGCAGGCTTGCGGTATGAAAT
>ERZ894183.1484-NODE-1484-length-12552-cov-22.592462_pt1 | contig 12552 bp, 9 predicted proteins | sample MGYA00380279_ERZ894183 | MGnify/ENA primary metagenome ERZ894183 (study PRJEB32331, sample SAMN06328422) | human gut metagenome | biome: human gut microbiome; feature: stool | host: Homo sapiens | collected 2013-06-26 ... | reverse complement strand
TTGCTTTCATAACTCCAGGACACACGGCTTTTCATGAACGGCTCTCAATAGGGGTGCATCGTCGAGGCAGGACAAGGGAGTTCTCTCCACATAAGGAAAAACCTCCGCCTGCTCGGACGGTATCTATTGAACTGCTCGATGCAGCAATTCAAGGAACAGCTGGTTTTGTCCATTGGTACAAAGCTGGCTGTTTTTCTCTATCACAGCCAGGTTTTGTCCGGTGCAGGTCACCGCCAGAAGCTCAGGAAATCCATCGGAATTCTTGAGACTTTTGGAGGTAAAGCCATGTGGCAACGGAACAATGGGCAGGCAGAAGATGACCTGCAATTCAGGTTTACAGCATATTTAGTTTCGGCGGTCAAGCGCCGCAGAAAAGATTATTTGATCCAGTTTTATAAGCGCAGCAGTATAGAGAGTACTGTGGAAGTGGTCTATGAGTCTGAACCCAGCTCAGAGGAAGTGGTCTTGGACAGATTACCGCTTATGGATGTCATTGAGAATGGAGCGCTTCTGGAGGCGTTGCAGAAACTCAATGAACGGGAACGCCAGATATTTCTGGCTCGAACGCTGGAGGAAGAAGATTTCGAGACTCTGGGAGCAAAGTTTGGGCTGTCCTACAAAGGGGTGGCTGCACTTTACTACAGGACGATCCAGAAAATCAGAAAGAGCATTGAAGGAGGTGACAAGAGATGAATTTTGAATGCCTGCTTCTCAGCGCCAAGGCGGGAAACGAGAATGCCATTACGACGATTTTACAGATGTATCGTCCATTGCTGTTAAAGTATGCCATTATAGATGGTGTGCTGGATGAGGATCTGTACCAGGAATTGAGCATTATTTTGTTGAAGGCGATTAAACTGTTTAAGATTTAAGTCAATGAGAAAGGCTCCGAGATCATTATGGCCTCGGAGCCTTTCTTGCTGACTTAAAATGGAGAACTGTTAAATTTGTATCCGCTGCCCAGTACAGTCCGGATATAACCGCCCTTCGGCGTATCCGGTGTCAACTTGCGTCGGATTTGGCCGATTACGCTGGCAACAGCGGTACCGCAGTGTTCACCGTCCGCAGCCCACACAGCCTCATAGATTTGGCTGGCAGAAAAGACCCAGCCAGGATGGCGAGCCAGATAAGCAAGGACAGCAAACTCATGGTGAGTCAGAGTAACAAGTTGACCGCTGCAGGATACCGTCTGCTCCTTTAGCCGAATTTCAAGGTGTGGAAAGGAGAGGCTGGCGTTAGAGGGTGGGAGAGCAATATGGTCAAGCTCTGGCTCGTCTGCAATAATTTCCATAATTTTGTTGAGTATATGTTCTTCGTGGTCAGAAATGGACACTATCAAGAGTTTTCCCATATTGTGTATCCTCTCCTGTATGCTTGTATTTAGTGTCCGATGACTTTTCCTTTTGTCAGCGAACATAGGGCTTTCGTTACAGTAAAATTAGGTTATTGTTTTAGTACGACTTTCGGCTATGGATATTTCCTTATGAAGATGTATTGCCATAAACAGCGTGATTACTACGGAAATTATATCTGCAATGGGTTGGGCATATAGGATTCCGTTCATTCCCCATACCATAGGCAGCAGCAAAATGACAGGAACAAAGCAGATACCTTGTCTGCATGATCCCAAAAAGAAACCTGCCGCTCCCTTGCCCAGAGCAAGAAATAGAGAGGAGTATACCGTGTAGAAACCGAAAAAAATGAATGTAAGACCGTTCGCAAACAGAGATTTTTGACCGGCTAAAATCATTTGAACATCTCCCTCGGTAAATTGAGAGATAATCTGCGTGGAGAAAGCAGCCATCACCAAGCCCACGACTAAGCAGAAACTTGTAGACCAAATGATTGAGGTTTTGATTGCTTCGCGTAGACGATCAAATTTCTTTGCCCCATAGCTGAATCCGGCAATAGGCTGAAACCCTTTCAGAAATCCAAAGACAACAAGCGTTCCCATAGAAGTAATTCGCGTGACCGCCCCCATGCCTGCAATAACCGAATCGCCATAATCGCTGGCTGCACGGTTAATCAGAGCAATAGAAAGACTTGTAAGCAACTGGAATACCAAAGTAGGTACACCGATTTTCAAGATTTCCGCCATCATTTGCCCATTTGGAGAAAATGCTTTTAAGCTGAAAGAAAATGCACTTCTTTTTCTCAGAATGTATGTGAGATAAACAAGTGTAGATACTAGCTGAGAAATCGCAGTGGCGATTGCTGCACCGGCAACCCCCATGTTGAAAGTGTAAATAAACAGAGGGTCTAATCCGATATTCAACACAGCGCCCAACAGTAACGCACACATAGTTGTCTTTGCTGCACCTTCACTGCTTACAATATTGTTCATGGTTACATTAAACACATTGAAAACACAGGACAATATATAAATTCTTGAATATGTCAGAGCATACGGCATGATAGTTTCTGTCGCGCCTAACATAGTTAAAATTGGTTTAAGGAAGATTGTAGAGAAAAGGATGATAATAGCACCAATCAGAAGGCTGCTATACAGAGCGGTACTTGCCACCTTATTGGCAGTATCCTTATCGCCTCGTCCCAGAAGTCTTGACAGGTAGGATGCAGCACCGTTGCCAAACATTAGTCCCAATCCAACTACGACTTGTCCTAACGGGAAAACGATGGAAATGGCTCCCATTTGACTTTTTCCCAGTCCGCTCACAAAATAGGCATCCACCAGATTATATAGGGCATTGATTAACATCCCAATCATAATCGGCACGCCAAGCGACATCAGAGCTTTGGGGATAGGCGCACTGCCCAAAAGCTCAAGTTTGTTGTTATGTTCACTCATTGTTAATACTCCTTTCGCACTTTGAAGATGTAAATTATAGTGGTATAAATTACAGTATACTGCTGAATGAATATACTACTATAATTTATAGTAGATGTCAAGAGGAGAGAAGCGATTTCCCTTGACAAAAAGTATAAAATCTACTACTATAATTTATAGCGACTTTGACGGTAATATTTTATGCAGAGAACATAGCGAAAGGGCGTGATCCACATGGCTACCATAGATTTAATCGTGTTGGGAATTTTGAAAAAGGATCCAATGAGTGCCTACGATATTCAAAAATTAGTAGAATATAGAAAAATATCAAAATGGGTAAAAATCAGTACCCCGTCTATTTATAAAAAAGCAATTCAGTTGGAAGAAAAAGGGCTAATCCGAGGCGAAATCGTAAAGGAAGGAAAGATGCCAGAAAAAGCAATTTACTCCCTAACGGAAGCCGGAGAAGCAGAATTTGAACGCCTCATGTTTGAGATTTCCGCAAAGCCGATTAACATTTTTCTTGACTTCAACGCTGTTATTGTAAATTTGGACTCCTTGCCGCCCGAAAAACAAAAGTCGTGCATAGCAGAGATTCAGGAAAATATTAGTGTCTTAAAATCCTATCTGGAAGATAATATACGGGAAAAAGAAAACACCCCCAGCATTCCGGAAACAGGTATGGCCGTCTTGCGTCAGCAGTATGTATTGGTGGAAGCAATCCAAGCATGGATTAGTTCTTTAAATATTATCTGAAGCCAGTATTCTTACAGGGATTATAGTTGATTGAGTTATAGTGTCCATGCTTTATGAAAAATAAGAAAGGCTTCGAGATCATTACGGCCTCGAAGCCTTTCTTGCTGTCTTAAAAGGGGGAACTGTTAAACTTATATCCGCTGCCCAGTACGGTGCGGATATAACCGCCCTTCGGTGTGTCCGGCGTCAGCTTGCGACGGATCTGACCGATTACACTGGCAACTGCAGTGCCACAGTGCTCACTATCTTTGCGCCATATAGCTTCATAGATTTGATGAGCGGAAAATACCCAACCTGGATGTCGAGCCAGATATGTAAGGACTGAAAATTCATGGTAAGTCAAAGCGATGAGAGTACTGTTGCAATATACGGTTTGCTCCTTTAGCCGAATTTCAAGACCAGGGAAGGAAAGTGCAGACTGAGGGAGGGATGGTGCAAGGTGGATAAACTCTGGCTCATCCGCAATAAGCTCCATAATTTTGTTGAGTATATGTTCTTCGTGGTCAGTAACGGACAGAATCAGAAGTTTGCCCATTTTGCTCACATCCTTTCTCATATGTTATTTTTGCGATATTTCACTCCGAAGTCCTCAGCCGTTCCACCACAGTTCCCTTATTAAAGAAGTGGAGAACGATCAGCGGAATAACCGCAGCCAGCAGCAGATAAAGCACACCAATGACCAGAACAGGAACCAATGTAATGTTCAGAGTAAAGAACCACATGGAGGGGCCATTCAATGCGCTCTTTAGCACTGTGACTGCCAAGATCGCTGTGACTGCTCCGCCGATAATGTCCGCACCTATGGCATAATAGATGCCCTCATAGACCATCAGGCGGCGAAGCTGCTTGCCGGTCATACCGATGCTCTGCATGGTAGCAAACTCGTGGCGGCGGGTAATGATGTTGGTAATGATCATGTTGGTAAAGTTGATCAGTCCCGCAAAGGCCATGATACATCCAATCAGACCGCCGATAACCAGAATCATACTGCGAACCGAATCAAGCTGCTCTTTCAACAACTTGGTGGAAGTATAGGCAACCGAAGAATTTTCGCTCACATAGCTGCTCAAAAATTCTTCCATCTGCGGCTGCAAGGCTTCATCCACATTGAATCCATAAGTCAGCAGCGTGGGAGCGTCATAGATTTCCTTAAATACAGTGTCCGGCAGATATACAAAAGGAGCATCAGCGCCGATATGCACCTGGGCGGTGGTGCCTGTGGGCGTTTCGGTTTCTGTTCCCACGAGGATCGCTTTTGCAAGGATGGTGCTGGTTTTGACCAGTTCACCATCCTTGTAGAAGGAAATGCTCTCTCCAACCTGTAACTGATCGGTCAGCGGAGTGTTCTTTGGTTCCTCCGTCAGTTTGTCGATGGGGCAGCCAATAATGACATATTCTCCGGTAGCCATTTTCTGCGTTAAGGTTTCAGTATCCTTCTCGCCTTCAAAAATACGCATATCCGCCCAGAAATTCTCGGAGGCACCCATCACATTACCAAAATAGCGCCTTTCGGTATCAGAACTTGTGTACAGGCTGTATCCCTGATAGCTTTGATTTACGACGCCTTCTTCCTCATGGAATAGCTCTATGCCGCTTAAATCTTCAAACCCATAGTCAACCAACACATTTCTATCGTCTTTTGTATTTCGGTAAAGATAGCGTTCATCCTCAACTCCGGGCTGTCCGGCAATCAGATCCACCGCCTGCTGTGAGAGCGTATCTTCATGGTGCTGAACGCTTTCCATTACATTAAATGCGGCGGAGTTATAGACATTAAAATCTGTTCTGGTAACACGATTTACCCACTTTTCTTCATCAAGGCTTTGCGTCACGATGATGATAGAGTTAAACAGAACGATGCACAGAAGCAGAGAAATAATGATGAACGCTGAGCGCCGGCGATTGCGCCCCAGATTGGATAAGGCCATACGGGACAGCTTTACTCCATTGGTTCGCTTTGCGGTTCTCTTTTTATAGGCGTTCTGCTCTGTGTAACGAATCGCCTCCAAAGGAGAAATCTTTGCCGCCTTTTTTGCAGGCTTCCGGGTGCTGATAAACACGGTCAGGATCGTAAAGAGGGCGGCGATAACAAAGATCAGCGGCGAGGTAGATACGGATGTACCCACCATAGAATATTCAAGGTTAATGATCTCTGTCACGGCAGGAAGCAGTACCCAACCGGCAAAGAAACCGACAATCAGACCGATGGGCAGCCCAATCAGCGTGAGCCAGACTGCCTGACGGTTCACAATACCCTTGATCTGCCGTGTGGAAGTTCCAATCGTCCGCAGCAGACCGTATTGCCGAACATCCTGCATTACGGAAATATCAAAAATATTGTAGATCAGCAGGTATCCGCACACGACAAACATCAGGATAAATACAACAGCAAACACGATGGACTCTGATGAAGTCAATCCCTGGGACATTTGATTTTCTGATGCGAGAATGAAATTGTCTGCGCCCATATCCTCTGGATTGCCACCAATGGAGTAAACAAAATCATTTAATTGCTGCTGAACATTTACTTTATTCTTCAACACGACATCGGAAAAAGTAACGCCGGACATTACATGGTCTACCGCATAAGTGTTCTGGACCACATCGGGGTTTTCCTTTATAAACTGCTCCGAAATAGTCGCAACGCTCACAGAGTCATTGCTTGCTTCCCACCAGCCGGAAAGCACCATATCATAATGATAAGTTTTCCCCCGCAGTTCAAATTCCAGCGGAACCTCTGCGCCAATTTCAGGGTCTACCCCCAGTGCTTTCAGCGCCAGATCCGTTGTGGCGATCTCATTCGCTTTCTCCGGTGCTGCTCCATGGGTAGGCACGCAGAAGGTCAGCTCCTGCTGCACACTGTCCGCATAATTGATCTCAATGGAATGGCTGGAAGTATTGCTTGCATAGCCAATGATGCGCCGGTGACCTGCCTGCTCCACAAAATCGCTGTTTACAAGCTGTTCATACTGTTCCTCCGTCATATATCCTAAAGTGCCATCCGCCTTGCTGCCTTTCTGCATTTGCAGAGAGAGCTGGATGGAGGACGCCATATTGAACGCCAGGGAAGTGATAGAGGTAAACAGGAAAGCAGTCAGGATAATTGCCAGCAGCGCAGCCAGATTGCGGACCTTATTCTTCTTGAAATAGCGTTTGGATAGCTTGGTAATCACTTTGGAATTATTGTTTGCCAAATAGAATGTCATTCATCTTGTCCGCCCCTTTGCTTTTATTCATTTACCCGAAGCCGTTCTACAACACTTCGATTGTTAAAGAGCCGGAGTGCGACAACGGGAACAATAAATGCCAGTACCAAAAAGAGAACCAGCATAATCAGTGCAGGCAGCAAGGTCATCTGGAATGTCATCATGATACTACTTGGGCTGATTTCTACAAAAGCCCTTACCAATGTCATGCCAAGCACAGCAGCAGCCAGCGTACCGACAATCCCGGCCAGCAGCACATAGAAGAAACTTTCAGAAATCATCATCTTTCGGAGCTGCTGGTTCGTCATACCGATACTCTGCATGGTGGCAAACTCGTGCCGGCGGGTAATGATGTTTGTCATAACCAGATTGATGAAGTTGATTAGTCCCACCAGGGCAAACACAGCGCCGATCACTCCACCGATCAGAAGAACGACATTTTTAACACCAGAAACAGTTGCTTTCATCGTCAGGATAGAGGTATAGGCAACATCTGTATCCTGCGCCAGATAGCTTTCCATCTCCTGCTGGTACTGTTCCTCTACATCAAAAAGGAAACCATACAAGGTAGGCGTTTCATAAATCTCCTTAAATTTGTTTTCAGCCATAAAAATTTTAGGACCTTCTATTATTTGTGCAATATTTGAACCGCCGCCAGTCATAGTCATATCGCTATTAGTAGCTACGGCTTTTGCGATAATGGTAAACTCCTCGGTTGGAGTTCCATTTTCATAAAATTGAATGGTATCTCCAACTGATAATCCACAATAATCGGCGGCATCTGCCCCACCAAAGTTACCATGATCGTCATATTCGCCCATTAAAATTACATTGTTACCATTCCAAAGTTTGTCTTTTAAGACAGATAAATCAGTTTCACCTTCGATAATGTCCAGCCGATTAAAGAAGTTTTCCGAAAAGCCAAATACATTTCCGAGTGGGTGGTTATCCGCAGTCAACCCAACAGTATGCCTATAATTTTCTGTTTGGTAAACACCTAAATTGAGGTGTTCCGGCAACATTCGCTGCTCCTTATATGTGTTATCAACCACATAGGGAGTTCCCCAGTCACAAGAGATATGGTCATCTTCAAAAGTGTTCCGGTACAGGTAGACTTCGTTTGTGACTCCAGGCTGTTCTTTGATTTCTTCTGTCGCCTTTTCTGGAACAGTGCTGTTATGCCCAAAGTCATTTCCAAACGCCGCCTGAATGCCTGGACTATATACTATAAAGTCACTTCGGGTCTGGTTTTCGATATAGGCATCTTCATCAAAGCTGCCGCTGAAGATAAACACCGAGTTCAAGAGGACAATGCTCAAAGTCAGGGAAATCACAATAAAGACTGTCCGGCGCTTATTGCGCTGAAGATTTGCCTTCGCCATGCGGGGAATAACTGCCCCGGAAGCTGTCTTTTTTCGCTTTATGGAAACCATGTCCTGCTCTACATAGCGGATTGCCTCAATAGGTGACACACGGGAGGCTTTCTTCACCGACTTTCTGGTGCTGATATAAACCGTGAGTCCTGAGAACAGAATCGCACCTGCGATAATCCCCAAATACGGGAGTGTGCCGACCTCAATGTTTCCTCCGCTGAAATCAACCGCAAATATCTGGAGCGCAACAGGCAGAATACTGCGGCCAAGCAATGTGCCAAAAAACAGACCGAGTGGCGTACCGATCAGGAACAAGTACAGTGCCTGCCGATTGACTAAACGCTTGATCTGCTGGGAAGTCGTTCCCACAGTCCTAAGTAGACCATATTGCCGAATATCATTTGTTACAGCAATTTCAAACACATTGTAGATCAGCAGATACCCACAGAACATGAACAGGATACCGAAAACACCGGCTACCAGCCACATCATAAGACCGCTTTCATTAGAGACAATGGGATTAGGGGCAACGCGAACCGCATTGGCTGCATTGACATCATCCGGATTACCGCCGATATTGCGGACAAGCTCTGAAATGCGGTCCTTTACCATATAACTATCCCGCATTACTACATCGGCTGTATAAATACCACAGCCAACACGCCCCAAAGCAATATCGCTCATCATTTCTGCGTTTTCTTCCAGAAATGCTTTGGAAACAATGACCAATTCTGATTTTTCATTTGGTGTGTCGTAAATACCGGATACGACCATATCAAAATGATAAACCTGACCACTTTGACGAACCTTCAATTCAACAGGAATTTCTGCCCCGATTTTTTCTTCGATGTTCAGATCCTTCAGTATATTGGCAGAAACCAAAACCTCATTTGCTTTTTGAGGGGCAGAGCCTGTGCGTGGTGTCAGCATCCGAATTTCCAACTGAGTCTGGTCGGCATAATCGACCTCTGCAACACGCCGGTTTGTGTTGGTCATAATTTCGACTGGTATCCAGCAGCCCACCTTTTCAAACATGGCGTTTTCTTTTAACTGCTGGAACTGATCCTCGGAAAGTCCCTGTACCAGAGCATCCGCAGATGATCCCATCATTTTTGCCATGCTGTATTCCAGCGTCCCACTGGCACCCATGCCAATGGTCAGGACTGCCGTAAAGAGAAAAGTTGTCAGGGCAATCGCAATGGCTGCAATCACATTCCGCATTTTGTTACTGCGAAAACTGCGGTTTGCCAGCTTTTTGATGACAGCCTTGTTGTTATTGCCAAATAGAATGTCATTCATAGTTCCGCCCCCTTTACTGCACAATCTTACCATCCTCGATCCGAATAATGCGGTCGGCAAGCTGGGCGATCTCATTATTATGGGTAATCATTACAAGGGTCTGGTGGAATTTTGTGCTGGTAACTTTCAGCAGGCTCAGCACATCGCTGCTGGTCATACTGTCCAGATTGCCTGTTGGCTCGTCCGCCAGAACGATAGCAGGCTTCGATACCAGAGCGCGGGCGATGGCTACACGCTGCTGCTGGCCGCCGGAGAGATTGCTGGGCATATTGTTCAGTTTATCCTCCAGCCCCAGCATCCGCACCACTTCTTTCATAAACTTCTTGTCCACCTTGTTTCCATCCAGCTCCACAGGCAGCACAATGTTTTCAAAGACATTCAGCACCGGCACCAGATTGTAGTTCTGGAAGATGAAGCCGATCTTTCGTCTGCGGAAGATAGTAAGCTGCTCGTCTTTCAATGTAGAGAGGTCGCGCCCATCCACAATGACCTTGCCGGAGGTAGGCACATCCAGTCCGCCGATCATGTTCAGTAGCGTGGATTTGCCGCTACCGGAGGTTCCAACAATCGCTACAAATTCCCCCTGCTCAACAGAGAGGTTCACACCATCCAGGGCCTTTGTGATATTCGGCTTTGTGCCGTAGTATTTTTTCAGTTCAGTCGTTTGCAAAATGCTCATAGAGAACACCATCCTTTCTTTAACTTAGACCCATTGTAACGAACAAACCTCACAGAAATGTCACGAGCCACAAAAAATTTCCGCTAAATTCGGCTCCAAATGTCACAAGTTCGTGACATTTGAAAAACCGGGAGAAAAATCCCCCGGTTTTCCGCGTCCCACAGCCACATACGACGGCGCAGGAAGTATTCACTTGATATGGCTGCGCCTGTTATTCATTTACCCGAAGCCGCTCTACGACACTCCGATTGTTAAGGAGTCGGAGTGCAACAACCGGAACGATAAACGCCAGTACCAGAAAGAGAACCAGCATAATCAGCGCAGGCAGCAAGGTTATCTGGAATGTCATCATCATACTGGTAGGACCATTTTCTACAAATGCTCTTAGCAATGTCATGCCAAGTGTCGCCGCAACTAGTGTGCCGACAATCCCAGCCAGCAGCACATAGGAGAAGCTTTCCGAAATCATCATTTTTCGGAGCTGCCGGTTCGTCATACCAATGCTTTGCATGGTGGCAAACTCATGACGGCGGGTAACGATATTGGTCATAACCAGATTGATGAAGTTGATCAGGCCCACCAAAGCAAATACAGCACCTATCATTCCGCCAACCAGCAGGACAACATTTTTCATGCCTAAAACATCAGCTTTCAGTGTTGAAATAGAGTTATAGGAAACATCGGTGTCCCGCATCAGATAGTTCTCCATATCCTGCTGATACTGTTCCTCTACATCAAAGAGGAAACCATACAAGGTAGGAGTTTCATAAATTTCTTTGAACTTATTTTCTGACATATAGATCTTTGGTCCACCAACATCTGTTGCAATATTATCGCCACCGCCAGTCAAGGTCATTTCATTGCTCGTAACAGCAGCCTTGGCAATCACTGTAAACTCCTCGGTCGGAACTCCATTTTCATAAAACTGAATGGTGTCTCCAAGCGACAGTCCAAAATAATAGGTATTATCCGCACCACCGCTTAATTCTCCCTTATCGTTATAGTGGCTTACTAAAATTACATTGTTGCCATTCCAGAGTTTTTCTTTCAGGACAGACACATCGCTTTCACCCTCAATGATGTCCATCTTGTTCAGGAGATTTTCAGAGAAGCCATACACATTTCCAAGCGGAAGGTTATCCGCAGTCAACGCAGCATAATCCTCTCCATCCTCAGTCCACCCGAGATTTAATGAATCAGGAAGTACATAGGCATATTTATCCGTATTATCAATCGAGAAAGAAGACCCCCAATCACAGGCAATATGATCATCCTCAAAAGTATTACGGTATAGACGGACTTCGTTCATTATACCTGGCTGCTGTTCAATTTCCTCTACCGATTTTTCTGAAACAGTACAGCTATGCCCAAATTCATCCCCCCATGCGGCTTGAATGTCTGGGTTATAAACCGCAAAGTCACTTCGGGTCTGTTTTTGAATATAAGTAGCTTCATTAAAGCTGCCGCTGAAGATAAATACCGAGTTCAGGAGGACGATGCTTAAAGTCAGGGAAATCACAATAAAGACTGTCCGCCGCTTATTGCGTTGCAGGTTGGCCTTCGCCATGCGAGGAATAACTGCTCCGGTAGTTGTCTTTTTCCGCTTTATGGAAACCGTATTCTGTTCTACATAGCGGATAGCCTCGATAGGTGACACACGGGAGGCTTTCTTCACCGACTTTCTGGTACTGATATAAACCGTAAGTCCTGAGAACAGGATCGCACCTACGATGATACCCAAATATGGAAGTGTGCTGACCTCAATGTTTTTACCACTATAATCGGCAGCAAACATCTGGAGTGCCGCAGGCAGAATACTGTGTCCGAGCAGGATGCCAAAAAGCAGGCCAAATGGTGTTCCGATCAGGAACAGGTACAGAGCCTGCCGGTTGACCAAACGCTTGATCTGCTGGGAAGTAGTCCCCACCGTCCGTAGCAGGCCATACTGCCGAATATCGTTGGTAACTGCAATCTCGAATACATTGTAGATCAGCAGATATCCACAGAACATGAATAGGACGCCAAATACACCTGCTACCAGCCACATGATAGAGCCGCCGCTGTTGTTGGAAAGGAAAGTGTTGGGAGCTACACGGACATAATTCTCAGCACTTCTATCGTCTGGATTACCGCCAATGCTACGGACAAACTCCGAGATGCGCTCCTTTACCATGGAGCTATCCCGCATGATCACATCAGCATCATAAATGCCACACCCCTCACGCCCTTGGGCAATTTCGTTCATCATCTCCGGATTTTCTTGCATAAAGGCTTTGGAAACAATGACTGATTCCGATTTTTCGTTTGGTGTGTCGTAAATACCGGATACAATCATATCAAAATGATACATCTGGCCGCTTTGACGATTCTTAAATTCGATAGGAATTTCCGCCCCAATTTTTTCTTCGATGTTCAGATCCTTCAGTATATTGGCAGAAACCAAAACCTCAT
>ERZ894183.1482-NODE-1482-length-12555-cov-17.112400_pt1 | contig 12555 bp, 12 predicted proteins | sample MGYA00380279_ERZ894183 | MGnify/ENA primary metagenome ERZ894183 (study PRJEB32331, sample SAMN06328422) | human gut metagenome | biome: human gut microbiome; feature: stool | host: Homo sapiens | collected 2013-06-26 ... | reverse complement strand
CACTAACCATGACAAAATCATGATTAAGAAGTCACTTAGAGCATATATCACCGGCAGCGAGCTTATATTTCTTATATTGACGCAGGGCAAAATGATCCGGGTCTTTCTGTTCCAGAGCGTCAAAGAGAAGGTCAACGGCATTTTTGAACGACTCATCATCCTCACGGACCTCCATTGCGTTCAGCATTTCTACCAGTGTGGCAAAATTCTGTTCGTTTGCCGGGGCCTCATAGTAGATATATCCGATCAGTGCCGTATAGAGCAGGGTTTCTGCTTTGACCCAGAAATCGTCTCCGGCTTTTCCTTCGCCTTTGGTATTGGCGATCAGGGTAGTGACGATCTTCAGAATATCTTTCTCGGAATGAATGTAGGCGAACGGGTTAAAGTGCATACTTTTCTGGAAATTGATCGTATTGAATACCCGTATTTTATAGGGCTCATAGATGATCTTTCCTTTTTCATTACGCACAGGCTTTCCGTCCTTGTCCAGCTTTGGTGTGCCTCGCTGCAACATCTTTCCGCATTCCACAAGGACTGTACCTTTCGGATCGGTGACGACGTAGGAACTGTGCATTTGCATCAGATTGGGCTTGATGAAAAAGCGCGTTTTTCCCGAACCTGATCCTCCGACTACCAGTACATTTTTATTTCTTGCATTGGCCGGATTTTGGGGCCTTCCGTTTAACATCAGTCCTTCACTTTGGGTAAGAATGATATTGTTTTCCGGCTTTGGGTCCATAAACGGGGCAATATCGGCTTTATTTCCCCAACGGGCTGAACCGTATTCCACATTTTTGCGGTATTTCTTAGCGTCTTTCCCTCTAAGATAGACTGCTAGCCGCATAATGGCTGCACCGCATAAACCGATCAGCCAGTCCATTGCCGCCCCCGGCCACATACTCTGAAACGCAAGGGCAAAGCCTTCGGACAGTCCTAACAGCTTTTGGGAAGCGTCTGCTCCGGGAGCCAGACGCACCGCCTCGCCCAGCTTGGCAAATACCAGAAGGAACAGAACATAAGGCAGATGGAGAATGACCTGTTTTTTCAATGTTTCTGCATCGATCTTCATCGTTCCGGTCCTCCGTGTTCTTTGTTCTTTACACGGTCACGGCCAAGCGACTGCGCCAGTTCTTTGAACTTATGAAGCTGTGTAAGCAGCGACGGTCTGGTGCTGCGTGTAAGGTCTTTCTTCGTATATTCCTTAAAAGCTGCCGTCAGTGCATCCGCCTGGTTTGCCTTGAAATATACCGTCCATTTTGGGGGATCGGTCCCAAGTTCCTTTTCTATATGGTAGCGTACCTGATGTTTCCTGGCATACCGTTCAAAAGAGCGGATTCGCCCTGAAACTTCAATGGTATTGGCTCCGGGGTCTTTATAAGTCAGCCGCTTCATGCTGTTGCGCCCGACTTTTGGCATTGTGCGTTCCTGTTCCATCTTTTGGAGTACCGCAGCAATAGCCGCACGCAGTACCCGCCCTGACAGTTTTGCTGCCTGTATGGAGACGGAAACCGTTCGTTGTTCGAGATCTTCCTGCAAGAGCATACTCCTTTCTGATAAAATCGGTATTTATAATATGGAAATAACTTTTTACCGGCTTTCCCCAAGAACCCGCTGTCGGGAAGCGTGTTCAAAGGCTTTTGCTGCCTGCTCGACCTGAATTTTAGCATGTTTCAAAAGCGTCTTGATGATCGTAGCCGGGCGTTCCTGTTCCTCCAGATGATCGACCATCCCTTTGCACTCATCCGGGAGGTATTCCACCATATCTTTCAATACATCGGAAAAGTTACCCATAAAGCCCCAGCAGCTATCCGACAGCTCCCCGTTTTTATAAAGCTCAAACCCATAACATTCGCCACGCAGATAGGAATCATAAGCGGCGACTTCACTGCGCATCAGTGCGTCCGCTTTCTGCCGGATGGCGCCGGTCATCTTGTCAGCGTCAAATTCCTTTAGGGCATCTTCTTTGGAAACATAGATCCAGCCAACCTGTCCGCTGTCCCATTCTGCATGAGGAGCCCTGCCTGAGAAACTTTCTGTACTCATGGCAAGACCTGAGTGGTCGTAGAGATAGAGGGGGAGCATCAGATACTTTTCCGAAATTACTTTCTGCATTGCTTCATCTATCGCCCGTTCCTCTGTCTTTGGTCCATGCCGGAAACGGCTGCTTACAATGTTTACCATCCGTTCATAGCGTTTCATGCCGGCTTCATCATGTCCTACGGTATCTAAATACATTTCCCGCAGGAAGTCATCTTTGTCCATATAGTTGTGATGGTCGCCCAGCGCATAGCGGGGATGAAAGCATACCATCGTCCCAAAATGTTCATCTACCTCACGGGGAGAGATCAGAATATCGTCCGGCTGCACCATAAGGGCATAAGGTTCATTTACTGCCATTAACATAATTGGCTCCTTTCTTTCTACAAATCCGGGCCGGAATGGTGCATCATCGGTTTTTCCCGGTGTTCATTGGTTGCAGGTTGCTTGACTGCAATGATCTCGCCGGCAATCCTTGCAAATTTTTCAGGGTACTTGAACTGCTCCCCGTATTTCTCCATCAAGTCCGGGGAAAGGTCTGTAAAATCTTCCTCGCCAAGACCAACGATCAGAAAATTCCCGGACACAATATCATAGATGTGGCCGTCATCGTCAAAGAGAGCCCGGTTCAGAGGCAGCCCCATCAGCTTGCCTTCTTCATTACAGATCAGAGCCACCGGGTCCTCATACGGATAGACCGCCTGAATATCTCCGCCCACTGCCGCCTGCAAGGATTTCAGACCACTTTCGATCTCCGCAGCATAAGGGGACTTTCCCAGCTCTACCATTAACACTTTCATAATTGTATATCCTCCTTCTTTTTCATTGCCGTACCGGGAGCGGCTGGCGTTTTTTCCTGAGTTTTTGCCACAGAGAGCTTCCCCAGGACGGAAGGCTTCTCCCGGTTTTTGGGTGTAAAAATACCGCCCTCCGAAACCTCGGCGGCGGCATGTTCCGTTTTGGCCTGTTCCAGTCCTTCAACCGTATAGCCAGGTAAAAGAGTACCATGAACCATAAAATGGTGCTCATATTCTTTCGGGATCGGCGGGGAAATTTCCGTGAATAAATGGGAATAGGCTTTCTTTCGCCCGTCCAGGTATTTTATGGCTGCGTTCTTATCTGTATATCGTTTCTGGTTTTGTCCGGCAATCTTTGCTCCATATCCCTGCTTCGGGGAATAAATACGGACTTCCCATGTCACATACCAGGCAATCGGAACACTCTGTTTGGTTTCTCTGTCATATTTCGTATCTTCCCAAATACTGCAGGTCATCTGATAGACCCGGTTGCTGATTTTCTGATCCGCCCTCCAGTTATCGGTGTCTTTCCACTGGTTGCCGGTATGTTCGATCTCCGGTGTACGAAGATATTCCAAAGCCCGGTTGATCGTCTGTGTTGCCGCTGCCTGCTGTTCCCACTGTTTTGCGGCAGCCACCACGATTTCATAGGCTTTCTGCTCCCCGTCGATACTTCCCTGGCGCATGGCTTCCAGGCTATCTGTTCCCATTGTGATCAGAGTAGAAATGTCCACATTTTCACAAACTACGCTGTGTTCAATTTTAAGCTCTGATCCCGGCGTCAAGTGGTCGCCATACCGGTAGGCATGGTAATCCCTGTTTTCTTCCAAAATGCTGTTCACCTCCTGCTATATTTCCGGCTCATGGTTTTTTCTGGAAACCGTCTGTGCCGGTGATTTTTTATCTGCCAGTCTGTTTGCCGCAAGCTGATCCATCACGGAAGGACGGCCGACGCCGAACATGGATAGCTGACCGTCCGCTGCCTCACGAAGTTCAGAAACAGAGAGGGGAAGCGTTACATCAGCATGGGTCAATAGCTGTTCCCGTTTCAAATCCTGAATGATCTCGTCAAAAACGGCGTTGATCGCACGGCGTTCTTCCCCCACAGGGAAGGCTTTCAATACCTCCATTTCTCCGTCTTTACCGGAAACCAGGGTAAGGGCACAGTCGGCATGGCCTGCCAGATAATCCGATGTGTAGGGCAGTTTGTCCTTGATATAACAGGCAAAGGCTCTGGCTGTCATTTCCACATTGCTGTCCCAATAACCGCCGTCTTTTTCACATTCTTTTCCCATGCGTACCGAATTACGGTAAAAATCAGTTTCCGTCCGTCCAATCTGCGGAGCTTCCTGCGCCTGCATCCCGGAAAGCATACGCTCAAAAATTTCCAGCCGTTCCCGTTCACTTTTGGGAATTACCCGGCCGGTAACATTCTTCTTAAATGCGCTGATCTGTTCCACAGAGCCGGGTTCGCCGGACAAAAATGCTTCCCGCAAGACTGCGTAGGTTTCCATCTGTTCCTCATTGCCATACCGTTTCAGGGAGGCAAGAACCGAGGAATCCAGCCATCCTGCCGCATTTTTCCGGGTGCGTTCTGTTTGTGCTTCCGTGCGCTTTGCTGCCTGTTCCGGTGTTTCCGGTTTATACTTCATGGTGTCAATGAGTTTTTGGAACGGCGCATAGAGGCGGGGCTGTTCTGACAGCATCCCTTTTGCGCCCATCTTTGTACCAAGATAATCGTCAAGTCCATGCCACCATTCATGTGCCAGCGAACCGGCCCCGTGCATTTTCGTAAGATTGATGACTGTACGCAAAGGTTCATAATGAGCCGCAGCATTGCCGCTGCCTCTTGCACCAAAAGCGATCGCAAGCGTTCCCTGATAAGCAATATCTTTATCGCTGATCTTAAGGGCTGACGCCAGATCCTTTAGTGCTTCAAATCCCATGTTAAGGGAGGTCTGACGGTCGTTCTGGTTCATCCAGTTTCCAAACTCGCCGCCGCGGAACCCAAATGTATCAAGATAATGCTGTCCGGTGATCTCCACACCATTCCGGTAATCCGGCCCGGTACGTTTGACATGGGCGAGCTGGGGAGGGACAAACCGGATCTTTCCGTTTTTGTTCCTGCCTTTGGCAAGTTCCTGCACCCATTTCAGGGCAGCTTCTTTGGTCTCAAAATTGGTCCGCAGGATCGAATAGCCTTTTGTCACATAGTAGGTACCGGGTTTCCAGTCCTCATTTTTAGAATAGGTATGTTTCCCGTCATTGAAGTGGATCGCATAACCTTTCGGTATTTTCTGCTCTTTGGAAACACAAAACTGTTCCTTTTTTGCTTTCTGAGTAAAGTTGCGCTCAAAATATTCAGCCGAGCGGATCAGCATGGTATTGGACAATTTGTTTGTAATCACGGGATTGTCCTGTCCCTTTTTCGTTGCCCGGTAATGGATTCCGCTTCCCCAGCCCTGTACCTTTTCTAAATATCCATTGTCAACGAAAAAGCGGTCATAGGCTCTCACAGCATCCTCCACAGTACGGACATCTGAAAGCACTGTCTGCAATTCCCGGACTGTTTTTATATATTCCTTTTGTCTCGCGGTCCGTTTTTCCTGGGTGTCATCCGTGCGGTAATACTGAGGGGAAGCGTTTAAGCCGTCCCTTGCTTTTTTAATAAAATAGACCACGCCAAGAGGAATCCCTTCCTCCATCATGGCTGCATAGTCCGGCTTTTTCCAGACATTATCCTTTTTCACAAATTTTTCGGCTTCGCGCTCATTCATGGCTTCCAGATCATCTGCATACAGCCCGCGGTCTTTCCACAGGTCTTTTTTCGCACCGCCAATCTTTTCGCCGAAATCTTCATGCACTCCTGCCAATCTTCATCACCTCCAGTCAGTGTAAAATTCTTATCGCTCCGGGGCAGGGCGGCGTTCTTCGTTTTTGTGAAGTTGTGGGAGGTTTCCTGTGAGCCGGTCAGTTTCCCTGCGGATCAGTTTGTCCAGAGCGCCTAAATCCTCCGGTGCAATGGCAAACTCCCGGTAATTTTCATACCACAGGCCCGTAGAGATTGCCGCGATGGGAGCAATTTTCTCCGAACCGGATGGAAGAAGGCGATACACAGGGGATTCGTCATAAAGAAGCATCTGCTTTGCCGTTCCCTGTGGTATGCGGTACTTATCCATATCCGGGTTCTGGGCTGCCTCCATATATTGCATATTCAGGCGTTCTTCTAAATCCTGGGGCATATAACGAAATGCCTGATCCATCCACTGTCTGAACATCGTGGAATAGTGGTACTGCCATTCCGTAACTTGATTCGGGGCATAAGAAAACCCCCAACTTTTCAGAGCATCTTTTTCGTAAAGCTCCATTTCAGTCCATTCTTTCAGGCTGACCGTAGCCGCTGAACCATCTTTGCGTTCGATATTGACGCCGTATGGATAAAGGATATTTCTTTTTATATCCTGCCGCAGCGTGTCTAAATCCATCGTCAGGACATCTCCGTACAAGTGACCGTCCTCTCTGTGATCCGTATGAAACAGGAAAGCCCTCGCTCCGATGAACTCCGTTGTTAAGATCATTTGATGAAGATCCGCCGTAGAACAATAAGCAAACAAAGCGTCGGAAAGCCACATGTGATTTTTCCCCATGATGACAATGGAATCAGCCCCGGTATTTGTTGTCAGAGAACGCATATTAAATTCGCATTCCCTAAGAAAATCTCCGGCAAAAATATGGAGCTCATACGCAAAGACGGATAAGTCTGTATCACGGATCAAATGAATCTGCGGTAGTGGTTCCTGATTCAATCAAATTCCTCCTTTCATGTGAACCTGACAATTACCGGCTTTCCTTATCATGGGAAGGTGCCGGCTGCTTTTTTGCCGGTTCCGTTTTTGCTGCCTGTTCCCGCATTGCTTCCAAAACAGAAGGGCGCCTTTCCGCAGTCTGTTCCAACCGGGCAAGGGTATTAAGTGCCCATTCCGCATTACGGTTAATGGAGGATATAAGGGCGCCCTCCACTTTGAAAGCACCTTTGAACGCTCTGGCAATCTTCCCATTTTCTCTTGCGTCTGCCTCTGCAGGTTTTCCTTGAAGGGTACGGCCCATATTTTTGAGATGCCGCCCCATTTCGTGGTATTCCGTACTGAAAGCGTCAATTCTGGCAACAGCCCTGTTGCTGGCCTGCATACTTTTTTCTGCTGCATTTTGGATGGATTCCAACGCCGGTCTGACATGTAAAAACTGTGTGATCCCATTCAAAGCGACAGCACCACGTTCCCTGAAATCGGCAAGGATATTCCTGCACCCGTTTATGATCTGGCTTTTGAGTTCGGAAAGACGGTGACGCATAACGGAAATATTCGCCTCCATAGCTTTACAGCTCTTTTGGAGAACATCTTTCAGGGAATGGTTCTGTAACCCCTGCATTTCCTGACGCACCGCCTTTAGTTCCTCGGTTGCCTCTAAAAGACGCTGCTCCATTCCGGTCACATGCTCGATCAGCTTGGCAAATTCTTCATATCCCAGTGTATTGTTGTCTTTTAGGAGAGCAAGCAGCTCTTTGACCTGCTCATTTTCCGCAATCGGCTGGCTATCTGTCTCTGTCATTCATCAATCCCTCCCATCTGCCGGTAGCTGCCCGCCGGCAATCTTGCCAACAATCTCCGGACCGGTTTCATAAATCTGCATGAGGCGTTTTGCTGTGCCGCAGGGCTGTGCAGCTCCGCTGGTCCAAAGACGCACTGTGGATGGGGTAACATTCATCAAAAGCGCAAAGCCCTTTTCGTTCATGTCCAGCTTTTTCATCAGCGATTTAACCATATCAGGGCCGTAGTCTGGACACCGGGAAGCCTCGGCAATCATCTGCAAAGCGGTATTTTCAATTTTTTTCATTTTCAAATCCTCCTGTTATTTGTTTGTCAGCCTTATGCCGGGGCGAAGCTGATCTGGTTGTGTTTCATCCTTTTGGCAAAGTCCGGCAGCGAATAATTTACCCCGTCAATTTCTGCATGGGTGTCATCCAGACGATGGCAAACAGCAAAATGCCTGTCTCCGTTTCCATAGAACAGGCAGAGTAAACCATTGTCAGGAATGGAAAACAGCGTTTTTCCGGCGCTGTCTGTAAAGCAGATCTGTTGAGATCCATTCATGTTGAAATCCTCCCTAAATTGAAACAGCCGCCTCTTTTAGGCGGCGTTGGTGCTGGCTGGTTTGCAGTTGTTCCCGAACCTGCAGCAATTTCTCATTGTAATCTTTTCCCATCCGGGGAGGGTTGACACTTACCCGGATATGACGGAAACGTTTATCTTCGTGGAGCATGGTCTTGATTTTCCGGGCATTGACAAATCCGGCAAGGTCGCGGTCCATATAAAGGGTAACACGCCGGATCTCCGGGTGGCGTTCCAGGAAAGAAGTCAGCGCTACATGGGAAGTACCTCCCAAAGACAAGCGATAACCATTCCATTTCCATCCCTCCAGCTCTTGAAGCGTTGCATGGGAAAGCGCATCAATAGGAGCTTCAAAAACTGCCACATGCCGGCTGCCCGGACTTTGCGGGGGATAACAAAAGTTATATCCTTTGTCGCTGCCATAGACATCCTTTTTGAGATTGCCGCCGATACTGCGCATACAGGCAAACTTCGCTTTCCCGGAATCATCTTTCCCTACAAATACACAAACCGGTTCTCCATGATACCGGGCTTCGTAAAAAATCCCGGCTTGTAAACACTGGCGAATGACTTCTGAGCCGATCCCCCGTTTCTGCAAATAGGAGACCGCAGCGGTCGCGCAACGTCTGGCCCAGGGGAGAGAGAATGCTTTCTTTTCCGGTTCTTTTGATACCTGTATTTCTGCCGGACTTCGGTAAGCCGGTTCCTGCCGGATTTCTCCACCTACCAGAGCATGAACCGCATCCACAAGACCATATCCCCGAATCTGGATCAGGTAGTCCAGCGCATTGATACTCCGTCCGCGGCTGTTCCAGTACCAGTACCTTTTCCCGGTCACATATACCAGACTGTCATGCTCCTTATGCCGGAAATTAGGTCCATCCCGTTTCAGCACGCCGGGTTCATGGAATTGCAGGTAAGTAAACAAGTCAGCTTCCCGCGCTGCCTGAATCTGTTCTTTGGTTACGCCGGGCATTGTACCGGCACAGTGATTCTTTTCATCGTGCTTTGCCTCCTTCCTGTGATGGAATGAAAAAAGACACCCAAAGGTGCCTAACAGCCGTACAGATCGTGATTGACCTCGGCACGGTAATAGCTGTCCATTGTAGCCGGGGCATTATACAGCGCCGCCAACAGGTAGGCTTTGATGTTTCCGACCTTCGTCGTGTTCTTGTCGATACAGTCAAAGACATACTCTAAGTGGCCGGAATTGATCTTCAGGAACCGGCTCTTGACGATCTCCCTCGGAAAATCATCTCCGGCAATGCGAATGTAAGGGCGTTTCGACAAAATCACTTCAAGCATAAGTTCAAGGGCTTCGTCCAGACGTTCCCTGCCATACCGTAAGACCAGTAAGTCATATTCGATATTTTCTTTGATGATTTCACGATAGGCTTCTATCAGCTCTATCCGATCCATCCCATCCGTGCGGCTTGCCGTTTCCGGCTCTGCCGGATAGATTGATGGATAAGTTATTGATTTATCTTTTTTTGATTTTTTTGTTTTTAATGGATTAGTATTTAATTGTGCCGGATTTGCCTGTTCAGGTTCCGCCTGTTCAGGTTTTACCTGTCTTGGATTTTCCCGTTTAGGTGAAAGCCCTGTGTTTTCGGTGCTTACAGGCTGCTCATGGATCGTATATTCAATGTCTCCCAACTGCCCGTTATCATAGCGGAGGCGCTGTCTGGTGAGATAACCATGCCGCTCCAGTTCCTTCAGGGCAGTAGTGATAGAATCCACACCGTCCTTGCAGATATGGGCGAGTCCCTTCGTGGTATAATCCCAATCTTCCGGCAGCGACAACATAAGTGATAAAAGCCCCTTTGCCTTTAAGGACAACTCCGTATTGCGCAGATGGTGATTGCTCATTATCGTAAAGTCCTTTGTTTTCTCTACACGGAATACTGCCATTGTATCGCCTCCTTTCTTCGACTATTCCGTTACAAGGCATGATCCCAGTGGTCATAATGGAGATGACCGCCAGAGACCTTCGCATGGTTTTTCAGTTTCACTTCGCCCCGTTCCTGGCTCTCTAAATAAAAATTTCTGATAGCCGGCATCTGTAAGGAACAAGCGCATCTTATCGCCTTTGTCGCCAACAGGGGAATCGTAAGACAATACATCAAAAACGATCATGTGCCTTACCTCCGGGTCAAAGCGTTCAAGTGCCATGATGTCATGCCCCTTCAATTTTTCTGCACCTGATTGCTGTCTGGCCTCGGCGATCTTTTCTCCAATCGTCCGGGCTGGATAGGGCAGACGGTAATTCTTCTGAATATCTTTTACCAAGTCCATGCACTCTGCATTTGACAGAACACGAAGTTTTGCCATAAGACCTTCTGCCGCTTCCCGCTGTTCGGAATTATTTGAATACCGCACGGTCATATAAAGTTCATTCAGGATCTTTGTCTGATAATCGCCCTCCACCTGAAAGAGCAGCTTTTTTTCCATTTCGTTTAATTCCATGGGGATCTCCTTTCTCTTGAAAATAGGTATGAAAAAAGGGCGCCCACCTTAAAAGTGAAACGCCCACGGCAATCAGCGGTCAGACATAAAGCCGGACCGCTGGCACTATTAAATTTTGTCGTTAATAAAACAGCCTCCTTTTTTCTTTATAGTTTTCGTCAATTTTCAACTTGGAAAAGGAATTGAATAAAAGACGACAAACGCTCAAACCCCTTGAAAATAAAGGCTTTTTCTGTTTGTCGTTATTATACCGTAACGGCACTACAGCGCATCCATTCAACACGCCATCGGTATTCCAGATGCCTATATCATGCAGCGGGGCGGCTGGGGTAATGATTCTGTCTTAAAAAATGTATACCGCCATGCATTAGAACAGCAGGCAAAAGATATGAATCATAAAACCAATCAATACTTTGAAGCATTATGCAACACGAAATGCAACACAACTGAAAAAATCCCTTGAATCATCAAGGGATTTACTATGCGGGTAACAGGACTTGAACCTGCACTCTCTCGAACCAGAACCTAAATCTGGCGTGTCTGCCAATTCCACCATACCCGCAACACGAAGATTATTATAACCAAGACCCTTTGGTTTGTCAAGTATGCGCAAGGCTTCCCGCATGCCATAGCGTAAAATACCCCGAACCCATATGAATAAAAAATTCCTATAGGTCCGGGGTATCTGTTTTTCAATCCCAACAATTACTTCGCGTAATCGGTCACCCGTGATTCGCGGATCACGTTAACCTTAATCTGGCCTGGATACTCCAGCTCGTCCTCAATACGCTTTGAAACCTCTCTTGCCAGCAATACCATATCGTCATCGCTAATCTGTTCCGGAACGACCATAATGCGGACCTCCCGGCCTGCCTGAATGGCAAAAGATTTGTCAACTCCCTTAAAGGAATTGGTAATATCTTCCAGTTGTTTTAATCTGTTTGTATATGTCTCCAACGTCTCACGTCTCGCGCCAGGCCTTGCAGCAGATATGGTATCCGCTGCCTGCACAACGCAGGAAATAAGGTTCGTTGGCTCAACATCGCCATGATGGGATTCTACTGCATTTACAACGGTTGCAGATTCCTTGTACTTCTTGCACAGGTCCGCACCTAATTGTACATGGGTTCCTTCCATATCATGGTCAACGGATTTACCAATGTCATGTAATAAACCGGCACGTTTTGCTAAACGTACATCCACCCCTAGTTCTGATGCCAGAAGTCCTGACAGCTGGGATACCTCGATAGAATGCTTTAATGCATTCTGTCCATAGCTGGTTCTGAACTTCATCTTACCAAGTAACTTCACTAATTCCGGATGAATTCCATGGATACCAACCTCGAGACAGGCTGCTTCGCCTTCCTCTCTCATGTTGTTCTCCACTTCCCTCTGTGCTTTTTCTACCATTTCCTCGATCCTGGCCGGATGGATACGTCCGTCCACGATCAACCGCTCCAATGCTACCCTCGCTACTTCTCTGCGGATCGGATCAAATCCGGATAATACAACTGCCTCCGGAGTGTCATCAATGATCAGTTCCACACCAGTCAGAGTCTCAAGAGTACGGATGTTGCGGCCCTCGCGTCCGATGATGCGGCCTTTCATCTCATCATTTGGAAGCTGGACAACGGAAACTGTTGTCTCTGCCACATGATCCGCTGCACAGCGCTGGATGGCTGTCACTACCAGATCTCTGGCTTTCTTGTCCGCTTCTTCTTTTGCCTTGTTTTCCAGTTCCTTAATTAACTTAGCTGTGTCATGCTTTACATCGTCTTCAACAGATTTTAAAAGATATTCTTTTGCCTGTTCGGAGGTCAGACCGGAAATCCGCTCCAGTTCCTGTATTCCCTGCTCATACTGGGATTCTACCTCTGCAGTACGCTTACTGAGAATATTCTCCCTTCTGACCAGGTCTGCCTCCTTCTTTTCAAGGACGTCTGCCTTCTTTTCGATGTTTTCTTCCTTGCTCAATACACGTTTTTCATAACGTTGAAGTTCTGCTCTTCTTTCCTTGGTTTCCTTCTCTAATTCATTTTTCGTCTTTAAAGATTCTTCCTTGGCTTCCAGGAGAGCTTCTCGCTTCT
>ERZ894183.1476-NODE-1476-length-12573-cov-5.298290_pt1 | contig 12573 bp, 9 predicted proteins | sample MGYA00380279_ERZ894183 | MGnify/ENA primary metagenome ERZ894183 (study PRJEB32331, sample SAMN06328422) | human gut metagenome | biome: human gut microbiome; feature: stool | host: Homo sapiens | collected 2013-06-26 ... | reverse complement strand
TATAGATCACAGGGCGGATCATATAGTCCTTCATCCTTTTGCCTCGATCTCTTTCTGGTAGCCAAGAAGCTCCTTCCTGTTGCCGTATACAAAGTGTCCCGGCAGAATCTCCTCCCATACAGGACCGTCCACGCTGTAATCGTGGATAGAAGGATCATATACCAAAAGCTCCTTCTTTTTCTCCAGCTCAGGATCCGGGATCGGCACTGCGGACAGCAGGGCCTTGGTATAAGGATGCAGCGGGTGAAGGAACAGCTCCTCCGCCTCCGCCAGCTCCACGATCCGTCCCTTGTGGATTACGGCAATACGGTCGGAAATAAACCGCACAACAGAAAGGTCATGGGCGATAAACAGGTAGGTCAGCCCTCTGCTCTTTTTCAGATTGTTCAAAAGGTTGAGAACCTGGGCACGGATGGATACGTCCAGAGCGGAGATGGGCTCATCTGCCACCACAAACTCCGGCTCCATAATCAGTGCCCTTGCGATACCAATACGCTGGCGCTGGCCGCCTGAGAACTCGTGGGGGAAACGGGAGGCGAACTCCGGAAGAAGGCCTACCTCCCTAAGAGCGCTCTCTACCTTGCGCTTTCTGTCATTTTCATCCTTGTAAAGGTGGAAATTGATCAGTCCCTCGGAAATGATATAGTCTACCTTGGCACGCTCATTCAGAGAAGCCATGGGATCCTGGAAGATCATCTGGCAGGATTTTACTACCTCCCTGTCAAGGTCTTTCGGGATCTTTCCGCTGATCCTCCGGCCCCGGTAAAGGATCTCTCCGCCGGAAACCGGATTGATGCGTGTGATGGCCCTTCCGATGGTGGTCTTGCCGGAGCCGGACTCTCCTACCAGGGAAAAGGTCTCACCTTTATAAATATCAAAATTCACATGGTCAACTGCCACGAATTTCTTTCTGCCGCTTCCAAAGGTAATCTGCAGATCCTTGATCTCTATTAATTTCTCTCTCTCAGCCATCGCACATTACCCCTTATCTTTCATTGTCTCACGCAGCTTGCGGATCGAATCCGGCTGTTCAATCTTAGGCGCCCTGGGGTCAAGATACCAGGTCTTTGCCTTATGGGTCTCTGTTACATCAAAGAACGGAGGCTCCTCCTCAAAATCGATAGCCAGCGCCCTCTTGTTTCTTGGAGCAAAGGCATCTCCCTTTACTTCGTTAAACAGGTTTGGCGGCGTACCTTCGATGGTAGGAAGCTCCTCTCCCTTTACGCCCAGCTGGGGCAGGGAGGATAAAAGGGCCCAGGTGTAGGGATGCCACGCATTGTAGAAGATCTCCTCTACCATACCGTACTCTACGATCTGTCCCGCGTACATAACTGCCACACGGTCTGCTACATTTGCCACAACGCCCAGGTCATGGGTGATGTAGACAACGGTCATCTTAAGCTCTTTCTGAAGATCCCGGATCAGACTCAGGATCTGGGCCTGGATGGTCACATCCAGCGCCGTAGTCGGTTCATCACAGATCAGGATCCGTGGATGGCAGGCAACTGCGATAGCGATCACCACACGCTGCCTCATACCGCCGGAAAACTCATGGGGATACTGGTTATAGCGGCGCTCCGCGTCGGGAATGCCTACCTTACGCAGCATCTCAAGGGCAGCAGCCTTAAGCTCAGCTCCCTTAAGCCCCTGATTTAACTGGATACTCTCCTCGATCTGACGTCCGATCTTCTTTAATGGATTCAGGGAAGTCATGGGATCCTGCATCACCATGGAAATCTTCTTTCCGCGGATGCTCATCCAGTCCTTCTCTGTTTTATACTTAGCCAGGTCATTGCCCTCAAACAGGATGGAGCCGCCGGTGATGCTTCCGTTGGCGTCCAGCATCCCTAAAAAGGACTTTGTAAATACGGACTTGCCGGAACCGGACTCACCTACAATGGCAAGGGTCTCTCCCTCATATAAATCCAGGGAACACTTGCGGATGGCGTTCAGCATACGTCCCCGCAGGCTGAAGCGGATCTCCACATCCCTGGCAGACAAAATTGGCGTCTTTTCTGTATTTGCCATTTCCGTTTCCTCCGTTCTATACATGATTTCTTGGGTCCGCAGCATCCGAGAAGGCATTACCTACCAGATAGAAGGTGATGGTGATCAGGGATACGATCACTGCCGGGAACAGCAGCAGATACGGATACTGAAGGAAATAGTTACGGGCATTCCTTAAGAGGATGCCAAGGGAAGGTGTACTCACATCCAGTCCCAGTCCCAGATAGGACAGTGTTGACTCCAGAGCGATGGTCTGCGGGATGGACAGAGCCAGACGCAGGATCACCACGCTGATCAGATACGGGAAAATGTTCTTGACCAGAATACGCCATACCGGGGTTCCCAGACATCTGGAAGCCAGGTTGTATTCACGGTCACGGTACATCAGCACCAGGTTCCGCACGTTGCGGGCCATCACCAGCCAGCCCACCGCGATCATGGCGATCGCCATGTTCTTAAAGCTCTGGCCGAACAAAAGGGCCGCAAGGGTCATATAGATAATAATAGGAATATTGTTAATTACGTTGTAAACCTCTGTAAGGATACGGTCAAGGCTCCTTACATAGCCCCAGATACAGCCGATGGTCACGCCGATGACGCACTCACCCAGCGCTACGATCAAAGCCAGCTTGATGGACACCTGGGCGGCATACCATACCTGACACCAGTAATCACGTCCCAGGTTATCGGTTCCGAACCAGAACTCACCATTGGGGCTTGTAAATGCCAGGGAGGCATCTGCCATGATCTGGGCATCCTTGTAGTCGTATTTTCCGATGCTCAGGGCAATAAAGGAAAATATAACCAGGGCGAAGAACACGCCGGCCATAACTACGGCGGATTTCTTCTTTAAAAAATTCTGAAATACAGATTTCCAGTAGGAATAATCGGAGTAGCCGATACGCTCTGCAGCCTCGGCAGAATATTCCGCGAACTGGAATCTGCTGTCCTGATTCTGATCCATTACCGGCTCCCTCCTTTATCTGCAAGCTTGATCCTCGGGTCTAAGAGCATCATCAGCACATCGCCCAGAAATACGCCCAGAACACCCAGGGTGGCATAGATAATCACCAGGGTCTGAACAACATTCAGGTCATAGCGTGTGATGGCATCGGTCAGCAGAGGGCCCATACCCGGTACAGAGAAGAAACGCTCTGCAAGAAGGGATCCGCTGATGGTAAGCAGGAAGGATGCTGGAATATACTGTACCAGAGGTACGAAAGCATTCTTAAGAACGTGCTTTACCATGATGTCCTTTGAGGACATACCCTTGATGCGGGCCAGCTTGATGTAGTCTTTATTCAGCTCATCTACCATATAACGTCTGGTCCACAGCGCGTAGTGGGCGATAGAGGCCAGAGCCAGACAGATGATGGGGAGAACGCTGGAGCGTCCTACATTTCTGGTAGAATACAAGGTAGGCAGGCCAAAGACATTGGAGCCAATAGCCAGTACCAGAGAGTACGATACCAGAGGCGGAACTGCATTAACGAATACAGTGTACGCAGTTCCCACATGATCCAGAAGGCGGTCCTTGTTGCGGGACTGAAGGATGCCTAAGAGAACACCTGTAACCAGAGCAATCGCAAGGGCGATACTTCCCAGACGCATAGATACTGTAAACTTGCTTCCGATCACCTTCATAACAGCCGCGCCGTTCTGAATACGCCTCGATGTACCAAAATCGAAGTGTAACAGCTGCCTATAAAAACGTGCGAGCTGCTGGCCGATGGGATCTAACAGTCCTGCCGCAAGCAACTGGTCGTTTTTCTGTTCCTCTGTCAGCTTCATAACCTGGTCTTCTGTAAAATAGTAGTCCGTGGGAAGCATCCTCATGAGCAGAAAAACGATCGTTGCCACGACCAGGACTGTTACAAGGGATTGTAACAGTCGTTTGATCGTGTATTTAGCCATATTTACTTACTTTCTACAGCAGCCTGGAATGCTTCGTACTGCTCTGTAGTATAGGCATCTACAGAGGTCTCCCAGTTCTTATAGGTGTAGTTCTGTGCACCGAACATAGCATTCATCTTGCTATAGTCGTTAACCTTGGTCAGCTGCCACTGGATCTCATATTCCATAGGAATGGTCAGAGCGTGCTGCAGCAGATAAACCTCAGCGTCAACATAAGCATCATAACGGGCATCCATATCATCATAGATCTCTCCTGCCTTCTCAGCCAGCTCAGAGAACTCCTTGTAGGTAGCGATCAGGTCCTCGTCAGTTGCCTCGTTGATCCTGGAGTAGTTCATGGAGTAGTAAGCCTGGTCATAGCCATAACGCTCCTGATCAATGAAGTTTGCAGGATCACCGTAGTCAGCGCCCCAGCCGTTGATGTAGAAGGAACCAAGAGCAGGCTGTACAACTTCCTTGGACTGGCTGGATACGTAGGTCTTGATGTTCAGGTTTACATAGTCTTCGCCCAGACCCTCAGCAAATACCTGCTTCAATACAGTTGCCTTGTCCAGTGCGTTCTGGTCACCTGCGATGATATAGTAATCGATGTTTACAGGGAAGGTAACGCCCTTTGCAGCCAGCTCTTCCATAGCCTGCTTCTTGTACTCCTCAGCCTTGGCTGCGTCGTATCTTCTGGAGTTGGTTCCGTCAGACTCAGGAAGGCCCAGCTTCTCTATTACCTTATCAACATAATCAGTGCCGTCAGAGTAGTACAGAAGGCCCTTCATGGTGTAAGCTACGTTCTCACAGTGGAGAGGAGCAATAAAGTTGGTACGTGCCCAGTATTTGTTCAGATCCAGACCATAGTACATGGACAGACGGAAAGCCTCATTGGCAACTGCCTTGTTCCAGTTCTCGTCTGGTGTGCCGTCCTCTAACTTCTTATCAAAGTTAAAGTGCATCTGATAAGAGAACTTCTTTGGACGTGTCTCTGCCAGGAAGTTGTGATCTGCGTTGTTCTCATCATTATAGATGGTACGAAGATCAGCCTCGGACAGCGCGATGTTGTCCAGCTCGCCGTTCTGCCACAGCTGATACTGCAGAGTTGCATCTACCATACGAACAGTTACAGTATCAAAGAGAACCGCATCCTTATCCCAGTAGGTTGGGTTAGCTGTCAGAACCTTCTCGTTGTTCATGGTGAAGGTGGTCTCAAAGTAAGGTCCGTTGTACCACATATTTTCATTTGTCATACCTACCATGTTCTCTACGCCCAGTTCATCGATGAGAGCCTGGGAAATGGGGTACAGGCAGGCAGAGGTAGCTACAGTATCAAAGTACGGAGCGTTCTGCGCACAGTGGTAGATCAGGGTGTAATCATCCGGAGCCTCGATGCCTACCATCTCAAGCATCTTGGAGGTATCCAGAGCCATAGCCTCCTCTGCCGGCAGTTCCTTGGTGTAGTTGCAGTAGTCCTCGGCGCCCGCGATCAGTGCCAGAGGCATAGAGGTATTGTTTCCGCTGTTCTTGTGGAAGTTCAGTACCCACTCCATAGCTGTGATCCAGTCCTGAGCGGTACAGTCAGCCTTCACGTTGCCGTTGATGTCTACCCACTTTACGTCGTCTCTCAGCTTGAAGGTCCAGGTAAGACCGCCGTCCTCGGTGCCCCACTCAGTAGCTACTGCTGGCTGGAGCTTGCCCATGTTGTCAACCTCAACAAGAGGGGAATACAGGTTGCAGAGTACGTTTAAGTCGTTCGCCTTCTCTGTATTCAGGATGAAGAAGCTCTCCTGCTCACGGTTAGGAGACTCGTAGGTTACCAGATCCTTGATTGCGGATGCGGATGCTTCCCCCTTCCCTGATTCCGTGGTGGTGTTTCCTGTGCTGCCGCCATTGTCTGCGGTCTGACCGCCGCCGCAGGCTGTCAGAGCCATAACTGCAGTGAGCGCAAGAGCTGCCGCGCGTGCTGTTTTCTTTCTCATAATCAGTTCTCCTTTCATTTCTATAAAATCCTCCGGCCCTTATCCCGGCGCGCTCCCCCTGTAGTGCGTGGGAAGGACAGATGAATCTCCAGATAGAACAAAATAGCGAAGAGTTCCGGTAGGTATTCTTCGCCATGCTTACCATTCTATCACCCCCAGGGCAATCCGTCAAGCAATAAACTTCCGGCTTTCTGCATTTATCGACATTTTTTGCAGATTCGCCGGAAGTAAATGCTTTCATATAAGCTAGTCTAATTCAAGTTTACCAGTATAAAGCTGGTAATAAATTCCTTTTTCCTTGATCAGCTCTTCGTGGCTGCCCCGCTCCATGATCCGGCCATGGTCAAGAACCATAATGGCGTCACTGTTGCGGATGGTAGACAGACGGTGGGCGATAACAAATACGGTACGCCCCTTCATCAGGTTATCCATACCCTGCTGAACAATGCTCTCGGTACGGGTATCGATGCTGGAGGTGGCCTCGTCCAGGATCAGTACCGGCGGATCTGCTACAGCGGCCCTTGCGATGGCAAGGAGCTGTCTCTGTCCCTGGGAAAGCTCTTCTCCGTCATTGGTCAGCTTCGTATCGTAGCCGTGAGGCAGCATATGGATGAACTGGTCGGCGTGGGCCAGTCTGGCTGCCGCATAAACCTCTTCGTCGGTAGCATCCAGCTTTCCGTAACGGATATTTTCCATGATCGTGCCTGTAAACAGGTGGGTATCCTGAAGCACGATGCCAAGAGAGCGGCGCAGGTCTGCCTTCTTGATCTTATTGATATTAATGCCGTCATAGCGGATCTTTCCATCCTGCACGTCATAGAAGCGGTTGATCAGGTTCGTAATAGTGGTCTTCCCAGCGCCGGTGGAGCCTACGAAGGCCAGCTTCTGTCCCGGCTTCGCGTAAAGGGTTACGTCGTGGAGCACCATTTTTTCGTCGGTATAGCCAAAGGACATATCAAAGAAGCGCACGTCACCCTTAAGCTCTGTATAGGTAACAGTTCCGTCCTGGTGAGGATGCTTCCAGGCCCAGAGTCCGGTACGCTCCCCGCACTCTGTAAGCTCGCCTTTGGAATCCCGTTTTGCATTGACCAGGGTAACGTAGCCCTCATCTACCTCAGAAGCCTCATCCATCAGGCCGAAGATACGGCTTGCGCCTGCAAGAGCCATGATAATGGAGTTGAACTGCTGAGCCACCTGCATAAAGGGCTGGGTAAAGCTCTTTGTAAACTGAAGGTAGGAAGCCATAACGCCCAGGGTGATGCCGCCGATGCCTGCGATGGATAAAAAGCCTCCCAGCACCGCAGTAAGAACGAAGAGCATATTTCCGATATTTCCCACAACAGGGCCCATGATACTGGCGAACTTGTTGGCGTTGGCCGCACTGTTAAAGAGCTTTTCGTTGAGCTTGTCAAACTCCTCCTCAGCGATCTTCTCATGGTTGAAGATCTTGATGACACGCTGGCCGCTCATCTGCTCCTCAACGTAGCCGGTGATATTGGCCAGATCCATCTGCTGACGCACGAAATATTTGCCGCTGTTTCCGGCGATTCTGCGGCTTACGAAAAACATAAGGCAGATCATAAGCACTGCCAGCAGAGTCAGCAGGGGGCTTAATACCAGCATGGCGATAAAGGTAACAATGATGGTCAGGGCGGACATCAGCACCTGGGGAATGGACTGATTGATCATCTGGCGCAGCGTGTCCGTATCATTAGTATAAAGGCTCATAATGGAGCCGTTGGTGTTCTGGTCGAAGTAGCGGATGGGCAGGGTCTGCATATGCTCGAACATCTCGTCACGGATGATCTTTAACACGCCCTGGCCGATGCTTACCATCATACGGTTATAGACAAAGGAAGCGATAACTCCGCAGCCGAAGATGCAGGCCAGCAGGGAAAGTGCCTTATAAAGCTCGGTAAAGTCCGGGTTCTGATGGCCGATCAGCGGAACGATATAGCCGTCCAGCAGGAACTTAAGGGACAGGGAGACGGAGATGGAGGCAATGGAGCTGATCAGGATACAGATACATACAATGATAAAACGGATCCTGAAGTTCTTCATCACATAGCCAAGGAGCCTCTTTCCAGTTGCCAGGGTCTCTTTATCCATCTTTGGTTTCTTGCCATTCATATTACTGCTCATCCTCCTCACCTCCCTTTTTCTGTGATTCGTATACTTCTCTGTAAATCGAGTTTGTCTTTAATAGTTCCTCTGAGGTTCCAATGCCGTCGATGCGTCCGTCGTCCATTACGATGATCACATCCGCGTCTTCTACAGAGGAGATTCTCTGAGCAATGATAATCTTTGTGGTATCCGGTATCTCCTCCCGGAAGGCTTTGCGGATCATGGCGTCTGTCTTTGTATCTACCGCGCTGGTGGAGTCATCCAGAATCAGTACCTTAGGCTTCTTTAACAGGGCTCTGGCAATACAGAGTCTCTGCTTCTGTCCGCCGGATACGTTATTTCCCCCTTCTACGATCATGGTGTCGTAGCCCTTGGGGAATTCATTTATAAATCCGTCAGCCTGAGCCAGGCGGCAGACACGCTGCACCTCCTCATCGCTGGCGTGCTCATCGCCCCAGCGGATGTTCTCATAAATGCTGCCTGTAAAGAGAACATTTTTCTGAAGCACCATGGATACCTGGTCACGGAGGGCCACCAGACCGTACCGGCGCACATCTACGCCGCCTACCTTAACACTGCCCTCGGTTACGTCATAAAGCCTTGGAATCAGGTTTACAAGAGAGGTCTTGGCGCTTCCGGTTCCGCCGATAATGCCCACCGTCTGGCCGGATTTAATATGAAGGTCGATGTCTTTAAGGGCCAGGCCGCTGTCCGGGCCGCCATAGCGGAAGTTTACATGGTCAAAGTCAATACTTCCGTCTGCCACAGTCTGAACTGCATCTGCCGGATCCTCCATCTCAGGAACTTCATCCAGCACCTCACAGAGACGGTCTGTGGAAGCCTCGGCGATCATGATCATAACGAATACGAAGGTTACCATCATCAGGGACATAAGGATCTGAAGGGCATAGACGATAACGCTGGTAAGCTCGCCTACCTCCATGGTTCCTCCAATGATGCTTTCGCCGCCGATCAGGACCATAAGGATGATAACGGAATACAAAGTAAACTGCATCACAGGGCCGTTCCAGGCTACGATCTTCTCTGCCTTGGTAAAGAGGTTGTAGACAATGCCGGAAATGCCGTGAAACTTCTCGATCTCATATTCCTCACGGACGTAGGCCTTTACCACTCTGGCCGCGTTTACATTTTCCTGGACCGCATTGTTCAGCACATCATATTCATCAAATACGCGGATGAAATGAGGATGAGCCTTCTTCGCAATAAACATCAATGCTCCGCCCAGGATGGGGATCAGGGCCAGCATGATCACTGCGATCTTTACATTGATGGTAAGGATCATGATCAAGGACAGCACGATCATAATAGGCGCCCTTGCCAGCAGACGGATGCTCATCATATAAGCCATCTGCACGTTGGTAATATCGGTTGTCAGTCTGGTTACAAGACTGGGGGTTGAAAAATGGTCGATATTCTTAAATGAAAAATCCTGGATCTTATAGAATACGTCGTGTCTCAGATTCTTGGCATAGCCGGCAGCGGCGGTTGCCGCAAAGCCTCCTGCCTTGATACCGAAGTACAGGGCGATGATTGCCAGAACCACAAGAATAAATCCCATCTTTAATACATAGGGAAGATTCTGGTGCTGTATTCCCTCATCGATGATCTTTGCCATCTGCAGCGGGATCAGAACCTCCATTAATACCTCCAGAATAACGAATACAGGAGCCAGTATGGATTCACGCCTGTATTCACGTACGGATTTTAGCAGTTTTGGGTTCATGGTTTCCTCCTTCTTTTTATAACTCCTTCTCGTTTTCGGAAAGGTTCTGGTTGATCTGACGGAGCACTGCGGCGCAGGTTTCAAAATCCTCCTTCTGGATCCCCCGGGACATGGCGGCCTCCATCCGGTGGATGTTGTCCAGAACCTCTTCTCTCAGTGCCAGGGACTTCTCTGTAGGCAGGATCTTCTTAAGCCTGGCATCCCACTCCACGCTCTCACGGCAGATGAGCCCCCGCTTCTCCATCAGCTGCAGAATCCCTGTAGCGGTGGAGCGGCGGATATGGAACTTGGCCTCTACATCCTTCTGATAGATGTCATGGTCGATGGTAGCGAGCAAAATAAAATGCAGCACTCTGCGCTGCACGTCTGTCAACTCATTTTCATCTCCCATCAGGATCAGATGCCTTCTGAGCTTGTGGGAAATGGCCTGAATCAGTCCGATGGTATCCTTGCAGTGCGGGACACCAGACCCCGCTCCCTTCACCTGATCCATGTACATACCTCCTATTAGTTCGTTCCCTAACAATAACTAGAAGTATAATCAATTTGATTTTATATGTCAACAGGGAAAATGTGAAAACTTTATGAACAGTCTTATGAAGCTTTGACCATTTTAATGGATTTTATTCGGCCTGGGCGACAGTGGGAAAAGAAATGCTTGCATTTTAGAATTGAGTTGACTATAATGAATATATAAGGTATAAAGAAAGCACCCACTCCAAAAGTGGATGCCTCTAGGTTTTTTCAGCCCCTCAGTAAGCGCCGCCCACCCTGCTGCAGACAGGATGGGCATTTTTATTTATGCATGCCACTCCTGTCATGGGTACTTTCCATTCATCATTTTATCATGTGAACATCTGTTTTCCAATCATAAAATACACAACTTATTCTGTATACTCCTTCTCCGGCAGCAGAAAATAATTATTATCCCGGTCCGAATCCTGGATCATAGAATCTAACTCTCTGAGCAGGTAGCTGTCGGGCATATTTCTCTGCCACCACCGGTAGCCTTTTGAGTTTCTGACCCCTTTTGCATCGATCTGGCGCCCGGCGTAATAGTCAATGTATACTCCCGCGTAAACGGCAGCCATGGAACGCTCTACATCATTTCCCAGGTTCTTTACAATACCCCGGATCTGGTCGATAATCAGCTCCTGGATGTATTCTGAGGACCAGGCTTCAAAGTCCAGAAGGTTTGGATCGGTACTGCCGGTTTTCCGGGCCCAGGCGGATACGTCTACTGCCTGGGTGGCGTAGGTGATGCTGCCATCCTCCTCCCAAGTGATCAGGCCGTACTGGCAGGGCGGGATGCTGAGGGCATCGGTGATGATCTCCTGGATCCCGTAGGCCTCATCCGGCACCCCCGGCTCGCTTTTGTGCTTGCGGATCCTCTGGACATGAAGGTGGCCGCTGAAAAACAGGGGAAGGCGGTATTTCTGCAGCAGGTCGATGACCTGCCCGTTATTTTCCATGGCACACTGGGTCGTGTACATCCGGCTCTGGGCCAGAAGATTGTGGTGGGCGATGGGAAGGACGAAGATTCCCTGCTCCTGCGCCTTTTGAAGCTCCTCCTCCATCCAGGCCAGGGTTTCCTCCTTTATCCTGCCCTCTACCAGGTTTTTAGGATCATACTGGCAGGAATCCAGCATCAGAAGCCAGTTTTTTTCATCCAGCTTATACACATAGCTCAAAGACGCCTCATCCCGGCTCAAGGCATCGTCATAACCATAGGCATGGTAGATCTCATAAAAATCCTCTCCGTCTATGGAGGGAGCCTCCGCCTTTTCACTTCCATAATACACTGCCGCATTGGTATTGTTGATGTCATGGTTTCCGGGGATCACCAGAACCGGGATCCCTGCCTCCTCCACCCGGGCCAGCTTACAGGACAGCTCCTCATGGTTCATCCGCTCCCCATTCATGGTGATGTCGCCGCTGAGCACCAGGGCCGAAGGCTGAAGCTCTATGACCTCGTCTATAAATGCTTCTAAAAGCTCCGGCAGGTATTCTACCACCTTTCCATCCCCACGCTCTACAAAGAGCTGGAAGGCTTCTCCGCCGTCTCCCGCTTCCCGGCTCTGATAATGAAGATCCGTAGCCAGAACCACCCTTGGAGGCACATAAGGCTCCTCCGGCTCCGGGGCCCAGATCTGGGGCAGGTTTACCCCCCAGCCATGATAGCCGGTCTCCCGGCGCACCTCAGTCTCAGTCTCCGGCTCTGCCTGGGAAGGAGTGGCAGGTTCTGTCTCCTCATCTTCCAAAGACTCCGTCTCTCTCCCGGCATCTTCTGTTGTCTCATCATACACAGGCCTTGTCTCCACCTGGTTATCTGTCATTACCTTCAAAACGTGGAGTACCCCGACGCACACCAGTAATACAGCAGCATACATCAGGGCACTCAATATCCATGTCTTTTTCTTCATGCAATCTGTTTCTTTCTGTCAGCATAAGAGGTCATCAGATGATCCCCAGTTCTCTCATGGCGTAGGCGATCCCATCATCCTCTACTTCCCTCGTCACAAAGGAGGCGTAAGGATCCAGCTCTGGGCTGTGATGCCCCATGGCCACACAGTTCCTTGCGTAGCGGAACATGGAAAGATCATTGGCACTGTCTCCAAATACATAGGCATCATCCAGAGATATACCGTAGTGCTTTAACACCAGATCAATAGCAGAAGCCTTTGAATGTCCTCTGGGAACACATTCATAAAAACCGTCTCCCCGGTTGATGATCTCAAAATCCTTCAGCCGCCCAAACAATTCCAGACAGCGGCTTTCTCTGTCGGAACCCAGGTAGAACTTATCAAAGCAGTATCCCTC
>ERZ894183.1473-NODE-1473-length-12608-cov-6.681829_pt1 | contig 12608 bp, 10 predicted proteins | sample MGYA00380279_ERZ894183 | MGnify/ENA primary metagenome ERZ894183 (study PRJEB32331, sample SAMN06328422) | human gut metagenome | biome: human gut microbiome; feature: stool | host: Homo sapiens | collected 2013-06-26 ... | reverse complement strand
GGGGTTTCCAGTCCTATAGTGATGACATTGTCGGCGAGGAGTTTGTTACGCCGGTCTGCCGTATTCATGCCGAGCAGGCGATACTCGCGCTCAACCGCGACGACTATCTGCAGGCAATGCGGCTGATGTATCAGGCGAAAGAAAATTACTGGCCGGATGTCGCGCACATTGCCGAACGAGTGCTCACGGTCAATGAACTCCTTGCTTTCGTGGATAAATATGTCCCGGCACCTTCTCCTTCAGCCCCTACTACGCCGAAAAATGCCGGGCGCGATAGCGCTGACGCCAGGCTACGCAACCTGCTCGCCCGACGCCTGATGCGCGCGGGCCAGTATCAAAAAGCGCTGGCCTATTTTGCGCTGGCCGAAGATCGAGACGCCGCCCGGGCGTTTATCGATGCCTTTCCGAAAAAGGGACACAAAACAGCTCAGGCGCAGGGCTGGTGGCAAGCGGCGCTAATCCTGCGTCATCAAGGGATGGAATTGACAGGCTATGAGATGGCGCCCGATTTTGCGCTGTATGGAGGCGGGTATTCATGGCCCTATTACAACCAGGGACCGGAAGATAATTCGGCCGTGACATCGTGGATAAGTGATGGCGAACGGCAACGCGTTCAGCGATCCCTGCCAAAACAGGACAGTCATTTCTTACACTATCGCTGGCAGGCGGTGACGCTGGCGGAAAAAGCGGCCGACCTGTTGCCATATAAATCACAGGCCTATGCTGCCGTGCTGTGTAATGCAACAGGATGGGTATGGGGGCGGGATGCTCAATTAACCAAACACCTGTATCAGCGCTATGTTAAGTACGGCGCCCCGTTCCCATGGGCCGAAAATTTTGGTCGGGATTGCCCGGAGCCGGATTTTAGCGCGATCCAGGAGACGGTAAAAAAACAGTGATATCGCTAGAGCGGCAGGTAGCGATATTTATTCTCCGCAAGCTTTCGTGCCCACCCTCAGGATCGATAACGTTAGTGGACGGGCTTATCCTCGCGAATGCGGGGAACACAGTTAGTTCAGTTTCACCCAAGTGAACCCCGGTTTATCCCCGCTGGCGCGGGGAACACGTCTTCCCTGTTTGCTGCCTGCTGTCTGTCTGCGGTTTATCCCCGCTGGCGCGGGGAACACGACGGAACGGCAGTGATATCCATGACGATCACCGGTTTATCCCCGCTGGCGCGGGGAACACCACATCAGAATCCACCGGAAAACGCTCATCCCCGGTTTATCCCCGCTGGCGCGGGGAACACGAGAGCCCAAGATATTCGCGCTCTGGGATTGCCGGTTTATCCCCGCTGGCGCGGGGAACACAGATCGAAATCGACCAACAAATTCGCAGCGCGCGGTTTATCCCCGCTGGCGCGGGGAACACGGTGATATCAGCCACACCCTGAAAGCGGAGGGCGGTTTATCCCCGCTGGCGCGGGGAACACCTCACCCGGAAAGAGACAAAAACAGGCGGCGACGGTTTATCCCCGCTGGCGCGGGGAACACTTGTGCCGACCGCCCCGTAAGCCAATTACGTTCGGTTTATCCCCGCTGGCGCGGGGAACACTCACCCGGATCTGCCGGAGCGGGTTAAAGCGGCGGTTTATCCCCGCTGGCGCGGGGAACACGAAGAATTAACTCACAGGTACAACGTCCGGCACGGTTTATCCCCGCTGGCGCGGGGAACACGAGCAAATGGCGCTCGACCGCCAGACAATCGGCGGTTTATCCCCGCTGGCGCGGGGAACACTTTATCCGTAACACACAGCAGTAATTACCAACCGGTTTATCCCCGCTGGCGCGGGGAACACCCGATGGGAATTCGCTATGATAATACTGTATACGGTTTATCCCCGCTGGCGCGGGGAACACGCGGTAATGGCAATCGGCCACGCGGCCGGGGGCGGTTTATCCCCGCTGGCGCGGGGAACACAATGAGCGGAACAATGCCCAGGCTTTCTGGTCCGGTTTATCCCCGCTGGCGCGGGGAACACCCAATGGATCCGACGTTCGCCGTCTGCGTTACCGGTTTATCCCCGCTGGCGCGGGGAACACTGCAACTCGATGCTCGAATGAACCTTTTGACCCGGTTTATCCCCGCTGGCGCGGGGAACACGCGCAGAATGATCGACGAAGTGAAGATTCAGGCGGTTTATCCCCGCTGGCGCGGGGAACACGACGCCCGGATCAGGTCATGGTTTTGCCATTACGGTTTATCCCCGCTGGCGCGGGGAACACCGACATTCCGCCGGATCCTCGTCCCAAGTCGGCGGTTTATCCCCGCTGGCGCGGGGAACACAATGGCACAGATTCAACTAATCAAAATTTCCGCGGTTTATCCCCGCTGGCGCGGGGAACACGAACGTCAGCTCGTCGTAAACCTCGCCAGACGCGGTTTATCCCCGCTGGCGCGGGGAACACATGTGTTTCAAAACGATCTGCCGGTCACCGAGCGGTTTATCCCCGCTGGCGCGGGGAACACTCCGACAGGAGGGGGACGAGCGCGCTGCTGAACGGTTTATCCCCGCTGGCGCGGGGAACACTGGTGTCGTAATTTTTCGCACTGCGTTAAACGCGGTTTATCCCCGCTGGCGCGGGGAACACAAAACAAGGCGGTCAATCTCTCTGTCACTCAACGGTTTATCCCCGCTGGCGCGGGGAACACTTGATTAGCTCACGCATTGCCGGGCCGATCACCGGTTTATCCCCGCTGGCGCGGGGAACACCATCAGCTATCGCAGGCAACGGCGTTAGTGAGCGGTTTATCCCCGCTGGCGCGGGGAACACGGTAAAATCAAGCGTGGTTGACGTGATCTGACCGGTTTATCCCCGCTGGCGCGGGGAACACTCTCCTTCCTGCTGTTTTACCGCTGGTAAACCCGGTTTATCCCCGCTGGCGCGGGGAACACAATATTACCTGAAGTCCGAACGCGTCAAAAAAAGGTTTATCCCCGCTGGCGCGGGGAACACACGACCTGGACACCTACTGGTTTGTTCCGCACCGGTTTATCCCCGCTGGCGCGGGGAACACGCGCCACGGCGGCGAGATAAACTATCAAGTGACGGTTTATCCCCGCTGGCGCGGGGAACACTCGCCCCTATGCACCATGGATAACTAACCCGCCGGTTTATCCCCGCTGGCGCGGGGAACACGTTGTCTGCGTGTCCGCGCCCGGTCCGATAAACGGTTTATCCCCGCTGGCGCGGGGAACACAGGAAAATGGCTCGCTGTTTGGATTTGTATCCCGGTTTATCCCCGCTGGCGCGGGGAACACTCGACCGTGTCCGGCGATCAGCTCGCCGTCCTCGGTTTATCCCCGCTGGCGCGGGGAACACTAAAAGTCGGAGATCTCTCCCTCTGCCAGAGCCGGTTTATCCCCGCTGGCGCGGGGAACACCTACCTTTCCCATCTCTCCACTGAATTCCGTTCGGTTTATCCCCGCTGGCGCGGGGAACACGGGTATTGAACTGTTGCCACGTTTCCTCCGGGCGGTTTATCCCCGCTGGCGCGGGGAACACCAAGACCGATTCTACCACTGCGACGGCGATATCGGTTTATCCCCGCTGGCGCGGGGAACACCGGCGGCGACCGGCGGGAACAGCAACGCGGTGCGGTTTATCCCCGCTGGCGCGGGGAACACTGCGTGGTTTTGCGCGGAGCCGCCCGAACCACCGGTTTATCCCCGCTGGCGCGGGGAACACAATTGCGGGTGCAGCTCGATGCTGGAATAGATCGGTTTATCCCCGCTGGCGCGGGGAACACCGGATCGGCAGAGTCGACAAAACCCAGCCCGCCGGTTTATCCCCGCTGGCGCGGGGAACACACTAAAGATATATTACTGTTTTATAATAGCTTTTTAAGCACACAACAATTTACCAACTTTATCACAACAATCTCACATTATTAAAGAACATCCAACTCATTGATTTTCAACGGGAAGGAATGAAACCAGTCGTAGGCCATCTAAATCTACCGGTATACGGCGGTTTTCTCCCCAGGTTTGAAACTCAAAACCTGATTCGCTGTTTGTCGCCCAGGCCATCACGACATTTCCACCGTCACTTAGCTGTATCACCTGCTGCCAGATCATTTCCCGGATCCGTTTTGAGGTATCACCAACATATACCCCAGCGCGGATCTCAAGCAGCCAGATTGCGAGCCGTCCTCGCAGGCGAGGTGGAACATTTTCCGTCACCACCATAAGCATACTCATCAGCCATGCCCTCGATGCCCTTTATCTCCCATCGACTCGGGCTCGGGTATCGCCGGCGGCAGCATATCCGGCGGTGGTTGAGGCGGTTCAATTTCGCCAGCAGACAGCACCTCTTCAATCAACGGAATCAATTTGCCTGTCAGCTTTGTACTGCGGAAAATATCGCGACAGGCCAGCCTGACTTCTTTATCCGGCTCCGCAGGATGGCTGGCGGCGATCTCAAATGCTTTTGGCACGACGGAATCAAATTTAATAATGTCAGCAATATCATAAACAAACGAAAGCGGCTTACCGCTGTGAATAAAACCGATGGCAGGCGCATAGCCTGCCGCCAGAATCGCTGCTTCAGATATACCGTATAAACACGACGTCGCTGCACTAATACACTGGTTTACAACATCCCCCCTGGCCCAGTCTTTTGGATCATAATTGCGCCCGTGCCATTTCACACCGTAGCGTTTCGCCAACAGAGCGTAGGTTTGCCGAACGCGAGATCCTTCAATACCGCGTAGTTGCTCCACAGAACGGCGCGCGGGTGGCGCTTCACGAAAACGCAGTTCATACATTTTGCGCACCACCTTCAAGCGCAAATCATCATCCAGCGCCAGCTTAGCCTGGTACAAGAGTTTGTCGGCCCGCGCGCCGCCGGGCTGGCCGGAAGAGTAAACCCGCACGCCCGCCTCCCCCACCCACACCAGCAGCGTCCCGACGGTCGAGGCCAAACGCACTGCCGCATGAGAAACCCGCGTTCCCGGCTCCAGCATAATGCAGGCCACCGATCCTACCGGGATATGCGTGCGGATCCCGGTCTTATCGATTAATACAAATGCGCCATCAAGTACATCGATCTGCCCGTACTGGAGAAAGATCATCGATGTCCGATCTTTCAGCGGGATGGGGTTTAACGGCACGAAGGTCACTCGCCATCCCCGGGTTTAATCATCATCATTCCGCAGCCAAAAGCCCGGCTTTTACCGTATCCCGACGCCAGACGCTGCAAAAATAACGCTGGATCGTTCACCACCAACATGCCGGTGTAATCCACACTGCTGAACTGAATGGTCTGGCGCGATTTTTCGCGCCGTATCTGCTGCTGACGATAAGCATCCACCACGGTCTCCGCTAAAGAAAACCCGCTTTGTTCACCTTGCCGCGTTAACCAGGCCAGCGCCGCCTGTTGCTGATGCGCCCAGATATCCCGAGGTTCAACCTGCTCTTTAACCTGGCGCTTAGCGTCCATCAGCAGATCGTGGCGCTTGCCGGCTTTACAAATCGTTGGATTTGCCCGCAAGCTAAAACACAATCTCTGGCCAGCCCGCAGTTCGGGATTAAACGAACGGCTTTGGATCTCAAAAATCTCGCTCTCAGCAGGCAGCTGTGGTGACAAAACGAAAAAGCGAAATGCGCCCTGCAACGCTTCGCGCCGATAGAGAAACTGCCGCTGTTGCCCGCCAGGAAAAAGCTGCCACAACCACTGATGCATGACATATTCACCGCGTTCCACCAGGTGCAATAGCCGTAATGGCGAAAGCTGCGCGGTATACAACGTTATTCTTGAGAGGTACACGTTTCCTCCTTACTGAGCCAGGTTCCCTGATTCATGGAGCGCTCGCCAAACAGCCAATGCTGGCGGTTAAGCGGACAGTCGCGGCGCCGCAGTATTTTATTGGCGACTAAACCAGCATGCTCACCCTCCCACCAGCATTGATCCTGCAGCTGTCGCAGAGAAAGCCTCAGCAGGTTAAATCTTTCCTGATACTGGCGATAAGCCTGGCGAAGTACCTCTGCGGCGTGGCCTTCAAGCAGCAGCGGCATTAACGGCAGCGCCAGCGGATGACTTTTGCGTCCCAGATACAGCGGAAATACCGGGTAACGTAGCGCCTCATGCAACTGCTCCAGCGAGTAAGGCGCATCAGGCGTGACCGCCACCGCAATCATCCACCAGGCATCGGTATAATAATCGCGCCGGGAGATCAGCGCGCTGAGTAGCTCAGGATCCTGTAACTCTTCGCGGCGACTGAAATAGCGCGCCTTACGCACTTCTTTCGGCATCTGTACAGTATGATAATCCCTCGCCCAGCGCGGTTCGCTGCTGGCGCAGAGCAAAAAGGAGTAATGCTGGTTGAAGGCGTTTAACCGCTGTTCTTCTTCACGGCGGATCCCTAATGCCGCCAGCAGCAGCCCCAGCAATGCTGAACGGGAGGGTAGCTCATGGCTATGACGGACCTCGCCGGGGGCGTCAACGCCCCACGACGCCATCGGACCATGAAGCTGAAAAACCAGATATTGGCTCATTAGCCGCCCCTTACGCGCAGATGAAATCAAGCACGTCATTCATGCTTCCCTGCTTATTCATCACGTCAAAGTGCTGAAATGCCGTCTGCTGCCCGTAGACGGTATTCATATTTTCCCGCAGCGCAGTAATCCGCTGCACCGCGACATCCAGCTGATCGCCGCCATTAATGGGCTGATAAAATGCCGCCGCCAGTGAGCGTGGTTGATCGGTACCTTTTTCCGCCAGCGCCCAGGACGCATAGGCGCGGCTGGCGAAGCTGTTCTGTTTGCCGGTTGGAGAGACTTTTAGCGCCGCTTCGGTGAAGGCGCGCAGCGTTTTGTTCGCCAGTTCTTCATTACCGTTGAGGTTGTTCACCAGCAGATCTTTATCAATGCAGATATAGGTATAAAACAGCGCCGAGCCAAAACCTGTCTCCCCTAAGTGGCCCGCGCCGGCGTCTTCAGAGGCCGCGCGTAAGTCATCCACCGCCGTAAAGAAATCGTCCTCAACAATGGTTTCGCTAACGCCAAAAGCGTGCGCCACCTGGCAGGCAGCTTCAACGTTATAGGTCGGTTGGTCCGCCAGCATACGGCCAAACATCGCGATATCCACCGCCATGCGGTCATGGCGCAGCAGCGCCGCTTCTTCTTTCGTGGCCGCACGTTTTTCTTCCGCCAGGCGGTGCGCCAGCGCTTTCACGGCGTCAAACTCTGCGGGGCTAATGTGCGCCAGCTGTTCCGTTTCCGAACACTTCAGCGGATCGTTTTGATCCGCTTTAGTTTTAACTTTGCCAAAGCATTCACCAATAGCTTTGACGTAATCCACCGCTTTCCTGGGTTCAATCCCGCTCTTCACCAGAATTTCCGCGGCTTCGCGCGATGCGGCCGCTGCGGATGCCAATATGGCCGGCCAGTGCGTGCTCAAAAAGTTCGGAGGTACGCCATGCGCGTTTCAGGCTCTGTGAAGAGATGCGCAAACGGGTCGCCCCACCAAGCATCACCGTTTTCGGCGCGCCGGTATCGTCGCGGTTGAGGTTAGCGGCAGGATAAGCAGTCAGTAAGTGAAGCTGAATAAAAGTCGTCATTTGAAATTCCTTTTAAAATCATTCGGCATCGCCGGCCTGGTAATAGTCCAGCGCCCAGCGGATACGGATAAATTCGATTGGCCGCTGCTGACGGCGGCGGTGATTCAGTAAATCGTCTTGCTCACGACACCAGCGAAAGATATCTTCCGCCAGCGACAAGAGATTGACAGAGCCGTGGAGCAGACTTATCGCGCGACGCAGCTGGCGCAGCAGCTCATCGGGGGTTTTGACCGCCGAAAGCCGGGCAAACCTCAGTCTCGACATCACCGGGGTATCGCCCGTTTTCTGCCCCAGCTGAGCGGCGAACGTCTGGCGGTCATCAATCGTTTTTACCTGCGCCGCCAGCGCCGCCACCAGCGCCAGCGCGGTAAAACGCCACGCCTTCCCCTGGGTGTTCCACAGAGAATGTGTTTGCACCATCAGGGAATGGAAGCCTTCCGACAGGCAGACATCGTTCAACGTCGCGCTACGCCGGAGGCTGGCCCGCAGACCGCGCTTCTCCTGCAGTTCTTCATGCCATTGGCGCAGAGTGGCCTTATGTTCATCACTTACAACATTCATTGCGCAGCCTCCTGCTTTTTAGCCTTGGCGGCTTTTGCACTCTGCTTTTCCGCCGACGTGGCGAAATATTTTTTACGCGCGGCCATGCAGCGCGCCAGGTCGTTGTTTTCATAGGGATTGGTAAAGACACGATCGTCAAAGCAGCGACGAACGAATAACCACAGCTCTCTTTGCCATTTGTCCAGCCGCTCCTGCGCGGGTTGGCCATTCTCCAGTTCGTGGATGAGGTTCAAAAAAAGCGGCTGGGTCTGGTTCCAGAAATCGATATCAATAAAGCTAAAGTCGCCGCGCGCGCCTTTGGGATCGTCAAACCATGCCTCTTTTAGCGCGCTGCGTAGCAGGCTCAGCAGGCGTGCGGCGGTTTGTGCTGCTTTGCGTAAATCCGGGATCGTGCTTTCATCCGTCAACAGCGGGAAATGATGTTCGTACCAGCAGCGAATCTTCATGTTGTCGAAGTCGGCACCAAATCCCCATAGCCCGGCTTTGATGTTCCTGAGACCGCGTGCATTGAACACCTTCACGACCTGGGCTGGGTATTCACTGTTGCTTTCCGTCTGATTGTCCTGGCTTAACCCCAGCCAGTCGCGCCAGATAAGCCCGCCGGGCTGGGGTTTGACGGAAAAGAAGCCGCCGTCACCTTTTAGCGCCAGACGATACGGCGTGAGCGGGTGGCGCCAGCCGTCGTAGTTTATGCCGTAGTTTTTGACCGCCATCTGGCTGAGTAGCCCATCGCTTTCGCTGGCGCAGATGTCGCAGGTCCCTGGCTGAGTGGCGGCAAAATCCAGGCGAATACGGCGGGGCATTCCCCAGTACGCCTGCAGCTTATCTACCTGCTCCGGGGTAGTGATGGCGCTGGCTTGTTCGCTGGTGCGCGTCGGAGCAAGCCACGGGAAAACGGACTCATCGTAAGCGGCAGGTAACGGCATATCCGCGGCATCCTGCGGCAGCACGTTGAGCCACAGCTTGCGCCATAGCGGCGTGAGTCGCTCCCCCTCATACTCCTGCAGTTCAATCAGCGTGGTCAGCGGCCCACCGCCGCGCAGTCCGGTGCGGTAGCCTTTGCCGCCTGATGGCGCATTCAGCTGTAAAGAAAACAACGCCAGCGCAGCGCAGTGCGGGCAAAAAGAGTTGGTCACGCCACGTTTGATAAAATGGTCTTTATTGAATTTAGTGGTCTGCGCGCCGGGGACCTCCGGTAACAGGGAGGCAATCGACACCTTATCGCCCCCTAACGAATCGAAATCCTGCATAAACGAAGGTGTATCCGGGCCAAACTGAAAGGCAGCCTCCTGCGGCGCTAATGCCGCAACGAGCGTCTCTGCGCTTAACCCCTCTTCCCAGGTATCTTCCCAGCCATTGCGGTTTTTGGGAGCAACAGCGCACTGCAACAGTCCAATCAGAAATTGCCAGGCAGCACCTTGTAAATCTGCTCGCGTGGCGGCAATATCCACCACGTCCTCATCCGTCAGACCGACCGGCGCCAGCTTACCCGTTGTACCATCGCGGTAACGGACCGGAAGCCAGGCAGTAGTTAAAAGAGAGAAAGTATTCATGTAGTTAGCTGCTAGACCTCCATTGTTCCGATGAGTCCTTCACTGGCCGAATAACCGCAATCCGGCGAGTCTGTAACAATAATCACCACGGCGAAATCCGGGTTTTGATGCTGTTGTACACACCACTGCTGCAGCGGCTTTTCAGCCAGGAGCGTGAATTCAGCTTTGTGTTTACGCCACCAGCTTTCCCGCACCCGCAGCATGCTCATTTCCCACTGATGCTCGCCGCAGGCGTAAGGCAGCAACTGTCCATCGACGTTTTTCGCCAGCCACAGCGTGATCGACTCTTCTGCCAGGCGAGTAGAGAGCTTGTCAGCCAGGAAATCACTGCTATCGGGGCTATATCCCGGCTTGAAGTTCAGGAGCATTTGGTGAGCAAACGCGCGATCGCAGTAATATTTTGCCAACTGCGCTTGCTCGGCTTTGGCTAAACCATCGGGAATACCGATATCTTCCCCGTAGACGGATTCAATCAATAATCGGGCAGATTGTGGCATCCGAATGGCCCCCTGCTGTCGCAAAACGCGCTGCGTCAGCCACAGACGGCCGTGATCGGGATAGACATAAGCGCTGTTACGCAACGCGCTGGTCAGCCACTCTTCTTGCGGCGCTTCATCCCACTCCGGGGCGAGGATCAGCAACTGTGGCGCCGCACGCTCGTCCTCTCCGCCGATTTTCAGCCGACCGCGACGATCCCGGATATGGCGTTGAAGCCGACCCGCGCGCTGAATCAGCAAGTCGATCGGCGCTAAATCAGAGATCATGTCGTCCATATCGATATCCAGGCTCTGCTCTATGACCTGAGTGGCAATCAGCACCCTCCCCGCCCGCTGCGTGCTGTCGTCCTTGCCGAAGTGCGATAAGGTTTCCGTCTCAATTCGCTGACGGTCATAAAAGGCAAAGCGGCTATGGAATAACGAGATTTTTTCGGCGGGGATCGCGCCTCGGGCCAGCAGTTGGCGATAGATACGCACGGCGTCGTCAATGGAATTGCGTATCCAGGCGATACAGCGGCCTTCGCTGGCGGATTGTTCGATACGGGTGAGGCAGGCTTCTTCGTTATCCAGCCAGCCGATGTTCACGCTGCGCTCGACCTCTTTGCGGGTGGCGACATAGCGGGAGATCACCTCTCGGCCCGCCACCTGCGTCAGCCAGGGATAATCGTCATCACCCAGAAGCGGCGCCGCAAGCGCGCAGCCGCTACCGCGACTAAAGGAAGCAACCAACTTATCGCGCTGCTGCTGCGAGAGCGTAGCGGAAAGCAAGATAACGCAGTTGCCGCTGCGCGCCTGTTGCTCAATCAGGCTTTCCAGAATCCGCGACATATAGGCATCGTAGGCATGGATCTCATCGGCCAGCAGCACTTTATTGTCGAGTCCCAACAACCGCAGGTTGTTATGTTTAAAGGGCATGACTGCCATCAGCGCCTGATCAAGCGTGCCCACCCCCACCTCGGCCAGAAGCGCTTTTTTATTGCTGTCGGCAAACCATGCCGCGCAGCCCTGGCTGAATGACTGTTCGTCATCAGGCTCTTCCGAACCGGAGACAGCGCCGGGCCAGATACGCTGATTAAAGCCCTCCATCAACCCGCGAGCGCTGTGCGCCAGCACCAGGCTGGGGCGCGCGTCAGACTGGTATAAGGCAAGCCACGATTGTGCCAGCCGGTCAAACATCGCATTGGCCGTCGCCATCGTCGGCAGACCGAAAAACAGCCCCTGCGCCTTTCCGGCAGACATCAAGCGGTGGGTCAGGATTAACGCCGCCTCCGTTTTGCCTGCTCCGGTAACATCTTCAAGGATAAACAGCTGCGGTCCAGGCTGGCTGATATCCAGCTCAAGCACCGCCTTCTGGAGCGGCGTAGGATGCTGGATAAAAGGAAACAATGTCTCTATTCCCGTAAATGGTGCAACAGCCGCAGCAGGAGGAAAAACATTCACTGCCTGCTCTGCCTGCGCGTTTGCCTGCCGCCAGTAGACATCAAGCTGCATTCGTTGGGAGACCCGGGGAAAAAAGCGGGTCGATGAGCCCGTCCAGTCAGCCAGTACCACCGCAGCCGAAATAAACCACGACAGGTGACTGAACAGCTCCACACCTGCATCATCATCCCAAAAGGACGGGATTTCCATGTCCGGGAATAGCGATTTAATAGCTAACAGAAAGTCATGCGCTGCTTTAATATCGGATGGATGGAAATTATCCAGAGCGCGCATCCCCACCGTCGGACGCCCGTGATGGCCAGTGGTTAAGGGCATCCACAGAGTAATTACACGCTTAAGTTTACGAATGGAAAGTGATGAGTTCGGAAATAATTCTGGACAATCGCTGAAGTGGGAATTCCATAGCCAATATCCCAGTGACGCATGGGATATTTTTTCATATGTATTTCGACTATCCTTCTGCACGCAGAGATTATCATGGGTATATAATTGCTGAAATGAACGGGAGAATTTCCCAATATCATGCCAGCATAATAGCCAGGCAAAGAATTGCGCGGCGTTTTCAATATCATTAATCCCTAAACGCCTGAAATAACCTGCCAGACCATAGATATCTCGCTTTACCATCCAGTAGCCCATTGCGGCGACATCAAGGGAATGCCAGCACAGCAGATGGTAATCGTCACCCCCGCCGGGTTCTCCCTGGCGAGTTTTACCCCAGTAGTTATAAATTGACACAGTATGTCCAGTGCAGAATCGACAGTGAACTGATAATTTACGCTTTTAAGCCAATTTAAAAATGATATAACTCAAGATAGTTGTTTATTATTAACGCATATAAAATAATGGGCTACATTCACTGAATTAATAAAATAAGGATATAGTTTTTAAATATAAAAAATCCCGGAATGACCGGGATTAAATAATAGAGGAAACAACCGCGCTTAACCCTCGTGCAATCCGCACTCGCGTTTAAGCCCGAAGAACCGGGTCTCTT
>ERZ894183.1470-NODE-1470-length-12645-cov-4.676013_pt1 | contig 12645 bp, 10 predicted proteins | sample MGYA00380279_ERZ894183 | MGnify/ENA primary metagenome ERZ894183 (study PRJEB32331, sample SAMN06328422) | human gut metagenome | biome: human gut microbiome; feature: stool | host: Homo sapiens | collected 2013-06-26 ... | reverse complement strand
CCTCTTGGTGTGCACCCGCAGATAACTGAAAACCGCCTGGCCCAGATTATAGCCGTCACGCGTCTGGCTGGCGGCAGCCGTGTGCCGGATATCTGCGTGCATCCGGCAACGCCAAAGGCCATGTGCTTTGGCGCCAATGTGGCTGTGGTGGAAACAGGATCTATCCCTCGGGACAGCTGCTGTCTGCCAAAGGAAAAATGGAATCAGTTTGACGCCCAGACAGCAGGTGAATGGTTTGAGCAGGCTGGCTATACCCTGTATGCCGGACCAGAAATGCAGTGAAAAAGGAGAATGAAATGAAAATTAAAAAATATATGGCGATGGCTCTGGCGGTGGTGATGGCTGCGGGACTGCTTGCTGGCTGTGGCAGCCCAGGAGAAGATACAGCGGCAAAAAGTGAGAAGGTAACAGTGGGAACCTGGAAAACAGCCCAGACCATCACGCCTTATTTTTACGATGAATTTATGCCGGAAAGCGTTGAGGTTTTGCCCTTTACCAACCCAGGTGACCAGAAAACCGCGCTGCTGGCAGGCAGCCTGGATATGTGCGGCACCACACTGGTTACTGCCATTACGGCAGCCTCCAAGGGGGAGCCGGTCAAAATTGTCACAAGCCTGTGCAATAAATGCTCGGCATTGGTAGTGGACAAGGACTCTGGTATCCAGAGTGAGGCTGACCTGAAGGGCAAGCGCATTGCCTATGTGCCTGGCACTATGCACCATGCCCTGCTGCTGGAGGTGCTTAAGCGCAATGGCATCAACACAGACACCGATGTGGAGCTTAAGCGCATCGACTTTTTCGATATGGGGCAGGCTTTGGTAAATGGGGATATTGATGCTTTTTTAAGCGGCGAGCCTTACCCGTCTCAGGCTGTTCAGGAGGGGTATGGACGCATTCTTAGCTATCCCTATTTTGATGACAGCGTTGGAACCATCAACGCGGCTATGATTGTTACTGAGGACACCATTAAAAACAAACCGGAAATGGTTCAGGATTTAGTGAATGCCCATGTGGACGCTACCAGGATGCTGAACGAAGATCGGGAGAAATGGTTAAATAAATCAGCAGAATTTGGCACAGACAAGGCTTTACTGGAAATCTCAGCAGATAATATTGAGCTCTGTTCGGACATTGACGATACCTTCATCCAGAATACCAGAAATCTGGCGGACTGCATGAAAGAGCTGGGCATGATCGACACAGTGCCGGATATTGACGCCATTTTTGACCTCAGTTTTCTGGAACAGGCAGCTAAGCGGCGTTAGGGAGCCACATGGAAAGGTTTCGGAACATTTTAAAGCGGGTGGACGCGGTGGGGTGGATTGTCCCGGCACTGGTGGTGCTGGTCTGGCTCTGGCTGTCTGCTTCCGGGCAGATCCCAGCTTATAAGCTGCCGTCTCCTGTGGAGCTCATTCGGGTGCTGGCAGATTTTGCTTCTGGCGGTCTGGGCGTCACTCCTTATTCCGGGGCTCTGTGGGAAAATCTGGGCATCAGCCTGCTTCGAGTGCTGTCTGGTTTTTTCATTGCCGGGAGCCTGGGCATGATTATGGGGTTTCTGACTGGCCGTATACCTGTGCTAAAACGTCTTTTTGACCCGGTGATCCATCTGATCAAGGCGGTGCCCGGTATTGGCTGGCTGCCCATAGCCATTGTCTGGTTTGGGGTAGGCGAGGGAAATACCCTTTTCCTCATGTCGCTGGCAGCTTTTTTTCCTGTTTATGTCAATACTGCTGCTGGGGCGGCGGCTATTCCTGAGATGTATATTCAGGCTGGGCAGATGCTGGGTGCGCAAGGCTTCGGGCTTTTCCGTGCCATTGTTTTTCCGGCGGCTTTTCCTCAGGCGGCAGTGGGGCTTCGGCTTGGACTTGGCGTTGCCTGGGCTTACCTGGTGCTGGGTGAGGTCACCGGGGTCACAAAGGGACTGGGCGCGATCATGAGCGATGCCCGGATGCTCGGCCATGTAGAAATGGTTCTAACCGCCATGATTGTTATCGCTGTGGCCGCAAAGGTGACGGATTTTTTGCTGGTGGCTGTATGCAGGAGAATCTATCCACGGGGAGGCAGGGGAAATGAGTCTGGCATTTAAAAATATATTCCATGGCTACGGCGGCCTGGAGGTTTTAAAGGATGTGAGCTTCAAGACTGAGCCGGGCAGGATTACAGTACTGCTGGGGCCCAGCGGCTGCGGAAAGTCAACACTTTTGAAGCTGGCCGCTGGTTTTGAAAAGCCAGTGATGGGATCGGTATGCTTTAACGAAAGTCCTGTGACTGGCCCGGGTGTGGAGCGTGGTATGATGTTCCAAACGCCAGTCCTGTTTGACTGGCTTACTGTCGCGGGTAATGTGGCCTTTGGCCTCAGGCAGGCAGGTGTGCGGGGAAAGGAGCAGCAGGATCGGGTAAACCGTTTTATGGCTCTCACAGGCCTCGCTGATTTCAAGGACTACTACCCTGGCGCCCTGTCGGGCGGTATGCAGCAGCGAGCAGCTCTTGCACGGCTGCTGGTTATGGAACCCCAGTGCCTGCTCATGGATGAGCCCTTTTCCGGGCTGGACGCCCAGCTGCGGCCGAAGATGCAGGAATTGGTATTATCAGTCTGGCGGGATCTGCGGCCTACTGTGCTCTTTGTTACCCATGACGTCGAGGAGGCTTTGGTTCTGGGGCATCGGATACTGGTTTTTAGCAAACGGCCAGGCCATATTGTTAAAGATATTGAGCGAGCGCTTGAAAAAAAAGACCCTCTAGATCAGCTCACAGACCCAGGTTTTGGAAAAGAAAAAAAGAATATTCTGGAAATCCTCCGGGATCTTTAAGTAAACTAAAATCAGATAGAAGGAGCGGCACTTATGGCACACCGCTCTTTCTTTTTTGTTTCTTAAGCCCGAAGTATAATTTAAAGCAGACCTATGCAAATAACAAAGGCTGTGTTAAAATCAATTAAACGGATGGTTTAACATGAGAGGCTTTTATAAACGAAGCTGGGAGGGAGATTAAATGAAAAGAGGTCAGCTGATTTTAAGAGGGGCCGGCGCATTGCTTGCAGCCGTCATGTTTTTTTATACAGCTGCCTGGGTCGGAATTCAGCTGTTTGGCGATGATGACCGCTATCTGAACCCGGAAAAAGCAAAGGTCGTCTCACCACTGGGAGCAGCCAGCGAATGGAGATACCACATTCCCAATACAGGGGATTACACTGTGGGCCTGAACGCTGAGGGAAAGCCTGTTTTTGAGGATCCCCACCGTGCGATCAATGCCTTTAAGAGGGATCATCGCCTCTACTTTATCAGGATAGGCCTGCACTTGGGACCGGTTTTCTTCGGACCGAAAAATTGGAAACGATTCCAGAAGGAATTTTGGACTGCTGCCCCGAAGGTCTGGGGTGAGATGGATGGGGATCATGAGCTTTATGACTTTCTGAAGGTCTACAGCAACAGCTTTGATAATTTTATTTAAAAGTCATGGGACTGTTTTCATCAGAAGTAAAGTAAACATGTGAGAACCCGAACCGTGGGATTTTATCTTTAAAGGTAAAAATATTGAATATCCCTTTAAGGATAGAAATGTTACAATAGTACTTGTAAGGAAAAACAAAACGATAACCAAATCAACGAGGTGATTCATAAATGATAGAGCGAAATTTCGGACCCAACGATGCGTGGAAAATGCTGAATGATTATACGGTAACCTTTATTACCGACCAGTTTGTATTCAGAGACGGCGGTATGACAATTCCGGCGGAGCTGAACAAATTTTTTGGCGCGGAAAGCGGGGAAACACGGGTTGTTTTCCTGTTTGAGGGACGAGAGTTTCCCTCCTATATTGAGTGCGGCTTTGGCGAAAACAGTGTGAACAACATCAAGTTGACCTGGAGCAAAGCCCTGAGCAGCAAATTTATTGGCCTGTTTCCTGATTATGAAAATTTTTTTGCCAATATGACCGAAAATCAGATGGAGGAGCGGCCGATTCTTCAGTTTGAAAAACTTGAGGCTGACGAATTTCTGGTCAAAATGATTCTGCCCACCGATGAAGCGCTGACAAAAAAACAGGAGCTTTTCGATTATCTGGGACCCAGTAAAACAGTGGTTTCCTTTAAAAGCTCCTACGAGATGGTCTTCTTAAAAAACTATCTGGAGCAAGCGGACAACCGCGGCAAGGCCGATGTGTTTATGGTGTCTGCCGGTGTCAAAAAGTTTTACGAGGCCCGGGAGACACAGCGTAAGTCCCAGGATAAAAACGCGGATAAGACCATCGAAAACGTGAAAGAAGCAGGACTGGATGACGTACTGGCCTTTTTAATGGATGGCCCTTACGCACTCATGGCAGAAAAGGGTTTTCTGGTCATGGAAACCATTGATGAGCATTTCTACTTTGCTCTTGAGGTCTCCATGCTGGACGAGCTGAGCACTGACGATAAACGGCTGATCATCGAGCTTCTGGATCAGAAAATTGAGCACTACTTTGAGCGTATGGACGGTCCCGGTCTTCAGGAAAATCTGACCAGTCTGATGGACGAGTATGGTCATTATTTTACCAGAGATTTCCGTTACTCCTTTAAAGACATCCTGACTGACGGTATCCCCGGCTGCATTGAAGCTCTGAAATTTGTGGACGGCGACCGCTATAAGGTCACAGGGTTTGCAGGGGTGGAGGAGTGGACCGAGATTCCCTGGGTAGCAATACTTGACCGCAGCATCACCAGGGTGCCAAATACCGGCGTCTTTGTGCAATACCTGCTCAACAAGGATACCCAGAAGCTGTATCTGACCCTGTTCCACGGTTTTAAAGAAATTGAGGAGGAAGCGCTAAAAACCGGACAGGAGGATGTGAAGCCTGTTGTGGCAGCTGCACTGCGTCCATTGGTGGCGGAAATCCAGAGAAGAGTGGACCCCAGAGGCTTTGATACAGGCAGCAAAGACGTGGACCTGTATGACGACCGCTTTCGTGAAAGCGTGATCTTTTACAGAGAATACGACCGCATGGTGCCTGGGGACACACAATTGGAGCAGGACCTTCAGGAAATGCTGGAGGTTTACAACGATTATTACGAGCGCTGTATTCTGAACCTTTACCCTGAGGAAGAAGAACCAGAGGAACCCGAAGCTCCTGAAGTGCATGATGAGGAAGTCTCAGAGATTGATGGGGCCGCCGAAGAACCGGTAACCGAAGCTGAAGCTGAAGTTCATGAAATGGAGGCAGCCGAGATTATTGAACCTGAGAATGAGGAGCGCAGTGTGCCTGAAATCATTGAATGGGAGCCGGTAGAAGAAGCGGCAGAACCTGTGGCCGAAACCCAGCCCGAGCACATGGCGTCTGCTCCTGAGCCGGATCAGCCTGAGCCTGCCTCTGTGGCAGAACAGCCGGTGGCCGAGGTATCCAATGAAGCGCCCCGAAAGGCTGCCCGCAGCATCAGCGAGGCAGCTTATCTGGAAACTAAGCGTGTTATGGAGGAATCCTCCGCTGAGACTGAGGAGGTCAACGCAGTGGAACGCATCTTGGAGCGGGTCGAAAATCTGGTGGAAGAACCGGTGGACATTCCTGGAACCCTCCGTCAAGTGGGGGGGTACATTACCGCCCACGGCTTTACCTGTACACCGGGTATTGTGGAAAACCTCTATCTCTGTCTAAAGGCCAAGCCCTTTGTTATCCTGACCGGTATCGCGGGTATTGGCAAATCCAGCCTGGCACGCTTGTTCGCTGAGGCCATGGGAGCCAACACAGAAAACGGCCGATACAAACAGGTACCAGTCCGTCCAGACTGGAAGGACTCCAGAGGTCTGCTCGGCTATCTGGATTCCTCTGGACGCTTTGTCCCGGGCGCTCTCAATGACTTTATAAAAGAAGCAGTGGACAATCCCAGAAAGCCCTATTTCCTGTGTCTGGATGAGATGAATCTGGCCCGGGTCGAATACTATTTCAGTGAGATTTTATCTGTCATGGAGACCCGGCGTGACCGGGAAGGCCGCACCGTAACGGACCCGCTGCTGGGAGATGAGGCTTTTGGCCGTGACGAGCTGGCAAGGGAACGCTACGGCGAGCTTTACCTGCCGGAAAACATCTATATCATCGGTACTGTCAGCAGTGAGGAAACAGCTTTTTCACTGAGCCGCAAGGTTCTGGACCGGGCGAGCCTTATCGAGATTGGACAGGTGAGCCTGCATCTGCAGAGCCCGCCGCGCACCATGCCAGAGCCAATCCATCTGGGCAACAGGTTTTTAAAAAGTGATGTTCTGGTTCTGGCTAACTGTACCCGCCAGCGGGACATGATTCAGGAGGTTGTCACGCTGCTTGAGGCGATGAATGGTATTCTCATGAAGGCCAACGCCCAGATTGGTTACCGGGTGCGTGACGAAATCTGTTTTTATCTGCTCTACAATGCCGAGTACGGCCTCATGAGCCAGGAGGATGGGCTGGATCATGCCATCCTGCAGAAGATTCTGCCGCGTATTCAGGGCGGCGGCTCCGCTGTGGAGTCTGTTCTGACCGATCTGTTCAAAATCTGTGCGGGTACCCGTTCCGGCAATGCAGTAAGAAACTATGCAGGCAACCGCGGAGGCCTCTTCCCCAAGAGTGCGGAAAAGCTGAGCGCCATGGTCAAACGCTTTGACCAGGAAGGCAAAACTTCCTTCTGGAGCTAAGCTGTCCACATATTCACATGTATCCACCGATCTTGTGGATAAACTGTTGATGATGTGGATAGATACAAGATATTGAGATTTTGAAACGAGTATGTTTGAAAAATAACAAAATATAGATAGCATCATTCAAAAAACACAGCGGTGCAAAAATTTCTCTGTGGATAATACTGGTGAGTCATTATTAAAACATAAATTAAGCTTGCGTTGTCCTCAACTTTGGATTATAATAAGGCGATGATGAAGCATCCGACAGATGTGTATCCAAAGCAGATGATTCCTTTTTATTGGAAAGTAAGGAGGGACTGTGACGGCCAGGCACTGCTGTAAACCTACCTTTCTCCACCTATCATGTTGTTAGATTTTCGAAAGCGAATGGCTCTTGTAGGAAACAGCACTCCCCAAACGGTGTTATGGCCCGCGGTTCCGGCCTTACCATTGATAAAAATTAAAACGCAGGGAAAGCTCAAGGTTTTCCCTGCGTTTTTTTAGTGTGAATTAAAATGAATAGAATCTGAGGCAAGGTTTAAAATTTCAAGCGCTGGTATCCGTATCGTTTCAGCGTCGGTCAGTCCTGCATCCATGAGCTTTTGACGTTTACGGATAAGAATATTCCAGCTGTTCATTTCCAGCTGGCGGGCAAAGCTCTCTTTGTCACCAGATTTTAGCAGGCTAATCAGAAGGTCAAGTTCCTCACCCTTTGCGTCCATATCGGAGTCGCCAAGGTAACTTAACGGTATCCCCCAGGACATAATATGGATGAGCGGGCTGAAAATCGCCCGTATTTCAGAGTTTTTATGAGAATAAAACACAGTTTTTAAAATCTGTCCATGAGTATAGAGGTAGTTCCTGCTCTGGGTTTCCTGTTCATAGAGGCGGATGATCTCGTCAATTCTTTCAGGGGTGATTGCGTTAAAGCTTTCCTGGGCAACGGTACGGACGTTAATGGTGACGAGCTGGAGTCCCATGAGGTAAAAAATCAGGCTTTTACGAGTCCCGGGACTGGAAAGATCCAGACTTTCTAAAGGCTTGCGGTACAGGCTTATCCGCGTTCCGCATCCGTTTATGGTCTCAGTCATGCCAACACTATTTAACAATGCGATGGTTCTTCGGATGCTGATCAGGGAGACACCGTATTTTTCGGCAAGAGTAGCCGGTGTTGGCAGAAATTCCTGGTTTTTATAAACGCCTTTTCGTATATCCGCAATTATGCTAACTGCCACGTTATAATATACCTGTGGTCTGCCTGCCTGTATGTGCCATACAAAGGGCAGTTGGTTGGGATTTTTGCCAAACCGATCGGTTACCTCCTTGTTCAAAAGGCCGATCTGTTCCGATAAAAGGCGGCAGACTCTGGTGAGAACCTGGCACATGCCAGCGTAATCCCCGGTGGCCTTGAAATCGGACAACTGGCTGAAGCCGTTCAAAAAAGAGGCAAAGGTGCCCAGATCATAGGGAAGGCCAATGGCGCTCATCTTTTTGGGGGAAAGATAAGTAAACATGGAGGCATCCAGGTGTACGCTTTCCAAAAGAGGGTTTCCAAGACTTGCGAGGACAAATCGCAGAGGATAGAAGAAGGGCAGGCTGTCCTCAAAGCTCGTCTGCAGAAGCAAATCCATCAGCTTTTCGGAGTCCTTTGGCTTCATAAAATAAAAAGCATGGAGCAAGGTCTTGGCAAATATTCCGGGCAGAAAGGCACGAAGCTCCTCCAGAGCGTCATGGCGGGCGGTGAAATGTTCAATATAACGCTCGCGGCATTCATCGTCACTGTAGGTAATGGTAACGATGGCGGGCCTTCCCCTTGTCAGGCGGATAAAGCCGTCTCGTTCAAGATTAATGAGGGATTGCCGTACCGTGTTGATGGAAATATTAAACTGTCCGCTTATTTTTTCAATGGTTGGCAGGGAGTCTCCTTCCCGGTAAAGACCAAAACGGATTTTGTTAGCGTAATGTTCATAAACAATTTGATAGAGATCTTGTGTATCTTTCAAGGTATTCATCCTTTATATTTAGTGTATAATCTATATTTTACCATTTATAGCCTCAAAATACCATGAATTGAGCGGCGAAATGCAATGCGGTTATGATTAAGGTGTAAAAAGAAAAAACTTCACCAAACGGTCACATTGCTGTCAGAAAGCCATCAGATTGGTTTGGTATCCTATTGATTATCAATTTACAAAGGAGTTAACATGAAAACGGAAGCTAAAAAGAAGAATAAAGCCAGTTTGGCCCTCTACATTGCCGCTGTGCTTTTCGGTATTTACGCAATTTTTTCCTTAATTAATACGGCTCTCTATATTTCAAATTTGATCAGTACCCAGTATATTACGGTATCTGAGAGCCTGACGGATATCATCGTTTATTTTGTCACTAATTGCGGTCCGTATATTTTCTATGCAGCTGCCCTGGGAGGTATGGGGTATCTGGTAGAAATGACAGCAGGACCCCGCAGGGAAAAATCAGCTGCGGATGAGAGTCAGACAGAGGAGAATACGGCAGAGGTAACCCCGGATGCCGATCTGAGTTCAGCGATGGAAACCATTGTGGATGAAGCAGCACCGGAGGAAGAAAGCACTGGAGAACCAGCAGCTTCTGGAGAAGCCGAAGCCAAACCGGAAGCAGATTCAGACGAAAAAGAGAACAGTGATAAAGAGGCGTCAGAGCTTTCAGATATTGAGAAAGCTATTTAGACCCTGTAAAAACAGAATATATGTTATTATCTATAACCATAAGACCGTCCGCCATCATGGCAGGCGGTTTTTGTGTTACTGCCCTAAAAATAATCATAAAATACGGTAAACTGTAATTAAAAATAAAATTTACAGGAAAAAATGAAAAAAAATAGAATAAATGATAGATTTCATCTATCTAATTAATTATTTTTATGATAAAATATACAAAATACATGGGAGGTAACAGTGATGGATGGGATTACTAATCAAAAAGAATACGTTGAGAAAAACGCACGTATTGTTGAAGAAAAAATAGCCTCTGTTGAAAAGCTGATCCAGGCTGGAGAAGACAAAACAATTGTACGCGCTGCTTTTAAGGAGCTAAAGCAATTTGTGCGCACAGAATATGATACTTTTCATAAAAAGAAGTATTTTGGGACCTACATCTTTGACTGCTATCACCCTCTGGTTGAAGGCATTCATTTGTCTGCCCTGGGAGAAACGCGTGTCAACGCTACAGTGGAAAACATTCAGGAGGCGGTTCAGGAGGCGCGTGCAGTATTGGAAAGCTGGCGTGCGGACGCCAATGACGAACAGTAAAAAGGCCCTGCTTTAATCAATAAGCAGGGCCTTATTTTATTCGGACAGCAGGTTGATGCCGCGCACCATCAGCTCTTCAAGCCGTTCCTTCTGACCGGTAAGCTCAAGATAACCGACAAGGGCCTCGAGACCGGTGGCGTAACGATAGTCGATGGTTCTGGCATGTTTGGGTACATGGGAGCGGGTATTGCGGCCACGTCTTACAATAGTCTGCTCCTCATCGGTCAGAGAGTCCATGAGGGCCAGCGCCATTTTGGACTGTCCGTCGGCCCTGACGTACTTTATGGATTCCTTTGTCAGGTGGTTAACATTGGAGATACCGCCAGATACCAGAAAACGACGGATATACTCGGAATAAACACCATCGCCGATATAGGCAAGGGTCAATGGATTGAGGGCCCTTGCCTCAGCGATGGTGTATTTTTTTTGCAGACGTTGTTTTACGCTTTCTTCCATTTGACTCCTTCGCGCGTATCTTCAAGTATAATGCCTTTGGCCAGCAGCGCGTCGCGAATTTCATCGGCCAGAGAAAAATCCTTATTTTTACGGGCTTCCTGGCGCTGAGCGATGAGGGCTTCAACCTCAGCTTCCAGATCCGTTTCTTTTTCCTTTGCTGCCAGCCCAATAACGCCGGTCAGCTCCTTAAAAAGATCCAGTGCGGCTTTTACCGCCTCTCTGGAAGAGGCTTCGCTCAGATTGGAGTTGGTATCCCGTACCAGCTCAAAAATGGCGGCTATGGCGTCGGCAGTATTCAGGTCGTCGTTCATGGCGTCAATAAAACCTTTTTTGTATTGGGCCAGATTGTCCATCCATGTTTTTTCATCTTCGCTGGCGGCTTCTGACTTGTTGTTTTCAAGCAGATATTCCATCTGGTATTTGGCATTGTAGAGCCGCTCCAGAGCGTTCTGGGCTTGTCCCAGCAGCTCGTCGGAGAAGTTGACAGGACTTCTGTAGTGAGCCATAAGCATGAACATGCGAACCACTTCCAAATCATAGTGCTTGGCGATGTCGCGCACAGTAAAGAAGTTGCCCTTGGATTTGGACATTTTTTCATTGTTGATGTTGATATACCCGTTGTGGACCCAGTAGTTGGCAAACTTGCAGCCACAGGAACCCTCGGACTGGGCGATCTCATTTTCGTGGTGGGGGAAGATCAGATCCTGGCCGCCGCCATGAATATCAATGCTTTCCCCCAGATGCTTGCGGGACATGGCGGAGCATTCGATGTGCCAGCCTGGGCGTCCCTGGCCCCAGGGGCTTTCCCAGTAGGGTTCGCCGGGCTTGGCGGCCTTCCAGACCGCGAAATCGGCGGGGTCCTCTTTCAGATCGTCGTCCATCTGGCTGCGCAGGGCGCGGTTGCCGCTCTCCAGGTCGTCCAGGTTCAGATGGCTGAGCTTGCCGTAGCCGGGGTCGGACTTGACCCGGAAGTACACGTCGCCGTTGCGGGCCACATAGGCGTGGCCGGAATCCACCAGATCCTTGACGATGCCGATGATCTCCCCGATATGCTCGGTGGCGCGGGGGCGCACGGTGGGCGTTTTGACGTTCAGACCGTCGGAGTCCTTGATATACTCGGCCTCGAACCGGCGGGCCACCTCCTGCATGGAGACGCCCTCCTCCCGGCCTTTCTGGATCAGCTTGTCGTCAATATCGGTGATGTTGGAAACATAGTACACCTTGTTGCCGCAGTATTCCAGGTAACGGCGCAGGGTATCGAACACGATCATCGGGCGCGCGTTGCCGATGTGGATATAGTTGTAGACCGTGGGGCCGCAGACATAGATGCGGTATTCGCCGGGGGTCTGGGGCACGAACTCCTCTTTCTGGCGGGGCATGGTGTTGAAAATCTGCATAGTAGCACAATCCTTTCCGAACGAAAAAGCTTCGGTGGTTCTATTATAGCCGCAGCCGGGCGGCGTTGCAAGGGCTTAGCCCGCATTTGCGAACTGGCTTTCGAGCTGGTCCCATACCGCGCTGAAATTATTGGGGAACTGGGCATCCTCATCAGCCAGCCAGGAACGGTAGGTATCCAGTTCCGCCACGGTGGGCTGCTGGACCCGGCGGTAGGCGGTGATGGTGTAGCCGTTGCCCATATCAAAGACGGCGGCCACCTCAAAGGGATGGTACTTTTCCTGATTTTCCAGGAAAGCGTCGTTGGTCTTGCCTGTATGGTTGTTGGGGTCGAACGGGTCGCAGGTCAGCACCACCTGGCTGGTGAACAGTTCCCGCGGGAAAGCGTCGTTGCCCGGGTTCACCGCGCCATAGGGCAGGATCTCCCGGATGCTCTCGTCCGGCAGGGCCGATTCCCGGAACACATCGGCGCTGTAAACCACACCGTGGCAGATCATATAGGCGGAGTTTTCGCCCTCGCAGTTGGCGCGCAGCCAGTCGTTGACCTGCTGGATCTGCGCCATATCGTCCCGCGCGTTGTCCATATAGAAATACAGGCCGCTGTACAGTTCGGTGGGGAAATATACCGGCAGCAACTGGCTGCACCCGCCGAAGTTCAGCACACAGCAGACGCCCAGCGCCGCCGCCAGCCCCCCGCGCAGGACCCGCTGCGCCAGGGAGGTCACAGCCAGCGCGCAGAGGAAACAGGCCAGCAGATAGAACGGCGCCACCGCCAAAGACTGGTGGTCGTCCATGTTCTGCACGCGGGTCACCAGCAAGATCGTGACCACAGCCCCCGCCGCAGACAATACGGAAAGGCTTCTCAGGTTCTTTTTATACAACCCGTATAG
>ERZ894183.1467-NODE-1467-length-12677-cov-7.272936_pt1 | contig 12677 bp, 14 predicted proteins | sample MGYA00380279_ERZ894183 | MGnify/ENA primary metagenome ERZ894183 (study PRJEB32331, sample SAMN06328422) | human gut metagenome | biome: human gut microbiome; feature: stool | host: Homo sapiens | collected 2013-06-26 ... | reverse complement strand
CCAGGTTAAGAAAATTGAAAACTTACAGAATATGCCAAACCTTGCAACGGTAGATTGGGAGAGCGGAATCGCACAGTACCAGATACCTTGCAGGGTTATTTATTTTGAAAAGGAGAGATAATACTATGAAATTAAGTGAACTGATGACTAATTACACACCAAATGCAGATTATGAAGGATGGGTAACAAATGACGATTACGTATTTGCGATTAATCTTACGCCAGAAACAGCTAACACAGCAGTAACGGATTTCGCGGTTGTTGAGATGGGAATTGCTGGTCTGGATGCACAGCTGAACCCGATCACGCAGGACAAGACCTACATTCGTGCCGGACAGAATACCATGAAAACTGGTACTCAGAGATCATTCTCCGTAACAGGAGATCGTTATGTGGGTGATGAGGCACAGGATTATTGTCTTGCACATGCTACAAAATATGGAACAGGAAATAAGGTAGTTACAGACTATGTATACTTCAATGTATTGACTGGAAAAGGTGAAAAAGGACAGTGCTCCATCATTGTTAACAGTGATGGATCAGGTAATGCCGGGGAGTCTTCTGCAATCGACATTGAGTTCAAAAAGCAGGGCAAGACTCCAACCGAGTATACTTATGCTGCAGCATGAACTGAAGCTGAGGGAAACAGCATATCAGATCAGAATGTAACGGAGGGCGAACATGAAGTTATTGACAGTAAAGATACAGGGGCAGGAGCTGACAGCGGATCTGTTGAATCCGGAAATTGCTAAGAAGTTTGAGGACGGTTATGATGCCGCCCTCAAATGCTTCGTAGAAGCACAAGGTATTACGCCTGGATCAGAAGGAATACGCAGGCAGTGCCAGGCAGTCATCGATTATGTGACAGATATTTTTGGTGAAACGGGTGCGCGAAAAGTGTTTGGAGCGGAGACGGATCTCTTGACCTGTTTAGAAGTCATGGAAGAGATGCAGAACGTGTATCCCGACCAGGTGACACCAGTGCTTCAGAAAAAGACAGAGAAGTGGATAAAGATTGTGGAAGAGGGTGAATAACCTTGATCTGCGATATCATCACGCAGCCGGCACCGGTAGAAGTATCGATTGCCGGGAAAATGCATCCAATCAACTGGGACTTCCGGGCGGGCATAGAGTTTGATGCAATACGGGATTCGGACATGCCGGAGGAGCGGAAGTTTGAGAAGATGCTGAAGCTGTATTACGGAGATCTGAATGATCTTGGTAATATTCTGGAAGCAGTGGAGAGATTGAAATGGTTTTACCGCTGCGGAGAACCAGATGAAGAAGAAAATGAAGATAAAAAAGCAAAGCGGTATGTGCGAAAAACGTCAAAAGAGCCGGCGTATTCTCTTTCGCAGGATACCGCTTATATTTATGCTGCGTTTCTGGACCAGTATGGGATAGATCTGGCAACAGTGCGAGATCTGCATTGGTGGAAATTCATGGCTCTGTTTGAGTCACTGAATGAGGATACCAAGATGAGCAAGATCATGTACTACCGAAAGGCAAGCGTATCTGGAATGGATCGGGAACGTAGGGCATTTATCAATGAAATGAAAAAGCTCTATCGGATTCGGCGAGGTAAGTCTGAAAAGATGACATTAGAGCAGAGAAATGAACGTTGGAAGAAATATGTGCGAGAACGGATGAACGGAAAGTAGGTGAAGCAGATTGGCTAGTGATGGAACAATAAAAATCAATACCGAATTAGACAGCTCACAGGCGCAAGCTGCGATGTCTAAGTTTTCCGGGATTGCTAGCAAGGCAATGTCTGGCGTGAAGATTGCTGTTGGTGCAGCTAGTGCGGCAATAACAGCTATGGCGGGATATTCAATCAAAGTCGGTTCCGATTTTGAAGCTGGTATGTCGCAGGTATCCGCAGTGTCCGGAGCTACAGGAGAGGAGCTGGAAGCATTAACAGAGAAAGCCAAGGAGATGGGAGCGAAGACGAAGTTCTCAGCTACTGAGGCAGCAGAAGCTATGAATTACATGGCTATGGCTGGATGGAAGACCAGTGATATGCTCAATGGTATTGAGGGAATCATGAACCTTGCAGCTGCTTCGGGTGAAAATCTTGGTACAACAGCGGACATCGTAACGGATGCATTGACTGCATTCGGACTTTCTGCACAGGATTCTACGCACTTCGCAGACGTATTGGCCGCGGCATCTTCGAACGCCAACACAAATGTCGGCATGATGGGAGAAACATTCAAATACATTGCTCCTGTGGCTGGTGCTATGGGATATTCCGTAGAAGACTGCTCTCTCGCCATTGGACTTATGGCCAACTCCGGTATTAAAGCCGGGCAGGCTGGTACAGCGCTGAGATCAATGCTCAGCAGACTGGCAAAGCCTACGGATGAAGTACAGGGAGCAATGGATAAACTTGGTGTGTCGCTTACTAATAGTGATGGATCCATGAAGTCCCTGAATGAAGTCATGGGGGATATGCGTGAAGGATTCAGCGGACTTTCCAAAGCAGAACAGACGCAGACAGCATCAGCTCTTGCAGGACAAGAGGCTATGTCTGGACTGTTGGCTATCGTAAATGCGTCAGATTCTGATTTCAGTAAACTGCAGTCTGCAATCAATAATGCAGACGGGTCCGCTGCATCTATGGCGGAAACCATGAATGATAACTTGAAAGGAAGTATCACGATTGCTGGATCCGCAGCGGAGAGTTTTGGTATTGCTGTCTATGAGAAGATGGAAAAGCCATTGAAGAGTGTCGTTGATAAGGGAACCGAGGATATCAACCAATTAACTTCTGCGTTCCAGTCTGGTGGATTAAATGCTGTTGTTGAAGAAGCAGGAGCGATATTCAATGATACGGCAGATGATATAGCCGGCATGAGTGATGCGGCTGCTGGGGTAGTTACTCCAATTAAAAACATTGTGAATGTTGGTGGTACGCTGACGAAGGCGGTTCTTCCAGTTGCGGCAGATGGAGTGAAGCTTCTGGCAGAGAATATGGACACGATCACGCCGTTAGTTATTGGAGCAGGTACTGCATTTAAGGCATACAATACGATTGGAAAAGCAACGGCAACTGCGACAAAAGCAAATGCTGCAGCTACGGCGGTGCTTAATACTTTGGAAAAGAAAAATGCGATCACACTTGTAGCTATGAATGGCGGGCTGACACTCAGGCAGGCGTTACTTGCAGTGTATAACGGTCAGATTACGGTTACAACAGCACTCACAGGATTATGGACGAAGGCTCAGACAGCATTGAATACAGCCATGAATGCGAATCCAATCGGACTTGCGGTGGCGGCAACTGCAGCTTTAGTGGCTATAGGATTAGCAGCTAAATCTTCTGTAGAGAAACAGACCGAGGCAGAGAGAAAGCATTCTAACGCATTGCGAGAAAATGTAAAAGCGGCAGAAGAAAACCTTCAGAAAGCTAAAGAACGAAAGCAGGCTTATGAAGAGTTTGCTCAGTCCCAGAATGAACAGGCAGCAGGAGATGTGGCACAGCTTGACAGACTCGCTAGTTTGAATCAGGAACTTGGCACTATTGTGGATTCCACTGGCAAGGTAAAGGCGGGCGAGGAAGACAGAGCCGCGTTTATCACGTCTCAGTTGTCATCAGCTCTTGGAATTGAGATCAGCCTGACAGATGGTCAGATTCAGAACTATCAGCAGTTACAGGATGAAATTGCCAAGACAATCCAGCAGAAACGGATTGAAGCAGTAATGTCTGCACAGGAGGCGAAGTACCAGGAAGCGGTAAATAACCAGATGCAGGCTGCGGCAGAAGCTTCGGCAAATTACACTGCTATGAAGAAAGCTGAAAGCGCGGTTGAAGAAGAAAATACTAAGCTGGATAGTTTGATTGAGCAGAAGAATCAGGCGGTCATTGATGGAAACAAGGCTCTTGTTTCCAGTCTTGATGCGAAGATTCAAAAGCAGAAAGAGGAGGTTCAGAATGCCGAGGATGCCTACGATAAGAATAAGAAAGCATATAAAGAAAGCGCAGCAGCACTGGAGGAGTATGCAAGTGATATCGATGCATATACAGCTTTGGCAGAAGCTGCCGCTTCCGGAAATGCGGATGCGATTGAAGAAGCGATTACCAGAATCACATCCGGTATAAAGACAGCCAGTAATGCCACGAATGAGGAATTGCAGAATCAGGTCGTGGAAGTGTCGAACATGGAAGATCTGATTCGTCAGGAAGTGGAGAAGGGCACACCGGGATTCACGCAGGCGATGCTTGATCAGGCTTCGCAGTCATCTGTAGCTGCATTGGAAGAATTTGCGAAGGTAGCACCGCAGACTGCAGATGAACTTGCAAAAGTTCCGCCAGAAGCGGTAGCAGCATTAATAGCCGGTGACATGAAAGGTCAGTTGTCTTCCGAAGCTAAAGGTGCTGTAGACGGTATGTTGGCACAGTTTGATGATCTTGATTCAGATACCCAGGAAGCATTTGCGAATGCAATTTATGGGGCACTGAAAGGCTTGGAAGGCTTTGATCAGTTGGAAGATCCGGCAGAAGAAGGCGTGGAAGCTTTCCTGGATTCTTTGAAATCAGCACTGGATGAACATTCACCATCCAAGAAAACGGAAGAAATTTTCAAGCTCGCTATGGACGGTGCGGCGAATGGTGTGGAATCTGGAAAGGAAGGCGTGCTTACCAAAGCCGGTGATTTTATCACTGCATTTATTGGTAAGTTTTCAGATACAGAACTTGGACAGACATTAACCACAGTTGGTCAGAATTTTATGTCTTTCTTCGGACTTGGCGTGTCATCCAAGACGGAAGACTCCAAGAATGCCGGCAAGGCAAATGCAGATGCAGCACAGGTGGGAGCGGGATCTGTGAATCCATTTGCTACTGGTAGTTCTTTCGGTGCACAGTTTAATGGCGGTGTTGGTGGAGTGGCGAAAGCTGCAGGAGCCGCCGGAAAAGTAATTGCAAACAGTGCAAAGAGCGGAGCAGGGCAGGTAACTCCGAATAATGAAGGATCGAAGTTTGGAAATGCTTTCAGTAGAGCAGTAAGTGGAGCTTCCGGAGCTTCGCGGTCAAGTGGTAGATCCCTAGGAGATAGTGCAAGATCTGGAGCGGGCTCTGTATCCGGTTATGATCCTGGATCTAATTTTGGTTCTGGATTTGTAAGAGGAATCAGTGCCTGGATTGGTAATGCTGTTAACGCAGCAGCTAATCTGGCATCTGCGGCACTTTCCAAAGTGGAGCAGACATTGGGGATTGCGTCACCATCGAAAGAGATGAAGAAAGTCGGACGGTTCTTTGACGCTGGTCTGGAAAAAGGTATTTCTGACAATGCTGAATATGCTGTTAAGGCAGCTGAACGGTTATCCGGGAACGTTCTGGATGCTGTTAATATGAGCGGCATGTATGATCAGCTTCAAGGGTTGGATATTCCAGAAGTGATGTCTGGCGTGTACGACACGATGGATCGTCAGAAAGAGCGGGTTGCTCAGCGAGTGACCAGAGCGGTTACTGCAACAGAGAATCAGAAGTGGAAGACACAGGATGGAGTGATTCAGGCGACATTATCTGATGGAGATATAAAACGCCTGGCAAGAGTATTTGCCCAGGTTGCATCAAGTGAGATTATGGATGGACTGGATAATGCGAAGTTCGTGGTCGGTCAGAGAGAATTTGGCAGACTTGTGAGAGAAGAGGTGAGAAGTCGATGAAAGATATCTATTACGTGAATAGCAATAATGAACGCATTGGTCTCTTGGAATCTCCGTATATGCTTCAGACAGGAGAATTATTTGATTCGTCATGGAGCTATGAGAGTAAGGATCGCATCGGCGGCGGTGCGAAGATTACTTCTATCCGCAAGAAGCTGGAGGAACGCTCCCTGACACTAAGCGTTGTTAATTATGGTCCAGACAGTTATGAGCAGGCAGTAGATCATTTACACGAGATATTGGATATTGATGTTTTGAATCAGGCACATGGACGGCTCTATGTCGGAGAAATGTATATAGAATGCTATGTAATTGCTTCGAAAAAAAGTGAATGGGAATATGATGCTGAATACATGGATGTGGAACTGACAGTGGTTCTGGAGAATCCGATGTGGATTGGCGAGAATGCTTATACATTTCATAGTTATGGCATTACTTCTAGTGATAACAAAAGATATCCGGGAAGCTATCCTTACAGATATGCAAATGGATTAAGCAGCAATTACATTATCAATCCGCATTTTACAGATGCGAATTTCCAACTGATTATTTACGGACCTGTAGCGAATCCGCAGGTAACAATCGGAAGTACACCATATCTTGTGAATATCGTACTTGAAGAAGGTGAATACCTGATTATTGACAGCCGATCAGAAACGATTACAAAAGTCATGAACAAAGGTGAGCGCATAAATGCATTTCATAATCGACAGAAAGGAAGAAAGTTCTTCCAGAAGATACCGCCGGGACGACAACTGATTGCCTGGACGGGAAAATTCGATTTTGATTTGATTATATTTGAGGAACGAGGTGAGCCGAGATGGAAGAGTCAGTAAATCAGCTTCGATTCCTCGCATCGAAGCCATCGGGAGAAGAACGAGGAAAGCTTTCAGATAGTGCGGATGTTGATCTGGATACTGGTGACAGCAATGATTTTGAAGTGACAGTGGTAGCATCGGAATGGAATCCAGGAACATTAGGATATGGCTGTAGGCTATATATTCCGAACACAGAATATGGCGGAATCATACAGGACATTGAATCTGTGACAGCTACCGGGAATGTAATTTTGCGAGGTGACACCTGGAGAGGAATGCTGGCATATCGGATTATTGAGCCACCGACTGGACAGAATCATTTGGCGTTATCCGGAGAACTTAATGACGTAATAAGAGAACTGATAGGAGATCGCTTTGGCGGTCTCTTTTATGTGCCAGAAATAGATACCGGTATTACGGTAAGTAACTGGCAGGTGGATAGGTACGTCACGTTATATGCTGCGCTTATGAAGTTAGTAGATGCCTTTGGATATCGTCTGAATATCTCTTACATTCAACCAGAAGGATTGGAATATGGATATGTTTCCATTCAGGCAGTTCCAATTATAGACTATTCTGATCAACAGGAATACAGCATGGAAGGAAATATACATGTAGATATCCGGGATTGCCGGAATGGTGTGAATCATCTGGTATGTGCCGGAGAGGGCGAGAATCAGCAAAGAGCAGTAATTCATTTGTATGTTCAGCAAGATGGGAGTATCGGAGAGACGCAGTATTACTTCGGCCAGGATGAGAAAGCGCAGGTGTATATCTATACCAGCGCAGATGTGACACAACTGAAAGAAGATGGAACAAAACGCCTGAAAGATCTGATGAATTACAAGAAATGCGAAATGACTGTAGAGGATATCGACTTGGAGCTTGGAGATATCGTATCTGGATATGATGAGATTACAGATACACAGGTCAGAAAACCTGTAGTGCGTAAGATATTAAAGGTACAGGATGGCAATACAACAATTGATTATAAAGTGGAAGGAGAGGATTAAATGGCAGGATTAAAAGGGATCACGGTCAACACTGCACCGGAAGCAGAACCGCACATCTATGCGGAAGATGATGCTGCTATATTCCAGGCAATGTTTGGGGAAGACGGTGTATCAAGCATTGGACAAGCATGCAAAGCTACGGTGTTATCCAATAACAAAGTAAGGATTGCAGATGGAGTCCTTTGTGTGGGTGGGCATTTCGCACGAATCCCTTATGGGGAGTATGTGGATTGCGAGATTGCAAATGGTCAGTCTGGGAAGAACCGGAATGATATTATCGTAGCGAAGTTCGTGACTACCGGATCCGGGGGCATCGACACGATGACTTGTGAAGTAAAGCAGGGAACAGCTAGCACGACAGCAACGGATCCGACATTAACACAAAATGATATTTATAAAGGTGGAAAGATCAGAGAGCTTCCGCTGTATCGTGTGAAACTTGAAGGACTTAACATTACGGCGGTGGAACAGTTGTTTACAGTGAATCCGACAAATAAAGATTTGTCCAACAAGCTTACTGAATTAAATGGCAATATGAATGGCATAAAATACAAGCGGTATGCCGTCACTAAAAATTTTGCCAAAGGAACTAATGACGCGATTACCATTGATATCCCTTGGAGTAAGATAGTAAGCATCCAGGGCACATTGCGATACGGCGCCAACCTACACGCTCTGCCAACATCTCCTGTTGGTGGCTCCGGAACATACAACGAAGGGATGCTGGCACAGCTTGTAATCACATCAAGCAATGTGATACAGCTATGGGTTACAACAGCATGGACCAGTACAACTCTGACGGTGGTAGTGGGATATACAGATTAATCAGTTACCCAGCAGGCTGTAAACGAGATATAATTTCCAGTATTTTTATTACAGTACAGCGTCACTACACCTGCATCGTTTACGAATATTCGGCTACCAGGATTTCCGGAACTATCGAATTGATCAGCGCCACTTGTTCCGAATGGTATAGCTATGGTATGCGGCGGGAGAAAACCTTCTTGGATAGTACCAATCACTCGACCGTTAACCGCACCTTGCCCCTTCCTGTAATTCGTAACGTTGAAGACGACCATCTTACCCATCTTGTACAGCTGGTATTCTGTGATGGGATTGTTCTGATCAGCAGAGGTCAATGTTCCAGATTTGCCATTTAATTCAGCAACTTTATCGGACAAATCTTTATTTTTTACAGTAACTTATCAATATGACACCTTTATCGGGTGTCTTTTTTTGAAAGGAGTGATATCCATGAAAATTACATTCAATGATGCCACAGAACTGTCCATCCAGTCTGCGGATATTCAATCAGATGGAGGACTTCTGATCAAGACCATATCGGCAACGGAGGAAGACTTGAAAACCATGTTCCAGGATCAGACAAAAACCAAGAAGATGGTTGTGAAAGAGCGTGAGTCCACACTGGGAGAGTATGAGAATTACACCAACATGGATGCCATTGTGAAGTACACAGCCGGCATTACTGGCGTGATTCTTTATAAGGTTGGTGAGACACCGGCAGAAAAGATAGAAGCCCTTACGGCAGAGAATGCTGAGCTGAAAAAGACTGTTGACATGCTTCAGGGATGCATCCTTGAAATGTCAGAGTTGGTATATCAGTAATGGTAACTTTATTAACAAATTTATTCATATTATTACAAAATTCAGGAGGTAAAGAAATGATAGCAATGTTATGGGCACAGCAGATTATATTAGAGAAGAAGACTTACGCGCAGGTACCGAGACTCTTAAAGGATAAGGTAAAAGAGGTTCTGATTGATTCAGGAATGGAAGAACTCGTGACAGAGGAAGTACAGGAAAAATAGGGATGATCATATATGGAGATTAGAGCAAGACCTTAGAGGTCTTATTTTTGTACGAAAAATTAGAAAGGACGATTAATATGATGGAAAAGATTTTGTTTTTATTATCAAGTAACTCATTCATTCGGATCCTGCTGATTGCGGTGACGCTGGACACGCTTCTGGGTGTTCTCCGGGCAATCAAGGAGCATAAATTCAATAGCTGCGTCGGCATCGATGGAGCAATTCGTAAGGCAGCTATGCTCTTCTCGGTATGCCTTTTAATGGCTACGGATGTGATCATGCATATTAATATAGTGGGCATGATTCCGGAGCAGTACATACAGATCATCGGAATCCAGAAGCTTGGGATCTGCGAATTTTTCTGTTTGTTGTTTATATTATATGAAGCAGTCAGTATTTTAAAGAACATGACACTGTGCGGTCTTCCGGTGCCGAAAAAGATTAAGAAATGGGTACAGAAGTTCCTGGAAGATATGACAGAGGAATTGCCGGAAGAAGCAGTGGAAGAATTAAAATCAGGGGGCGAGTAATCGTCCTCTTTTTTTTGGAAATACATCTTGACCAGCGTTGAAATTCAATGTTGGTTTTGAAGAACCACCTAGAAAAAATCGAGGCGGTCAAAAGACGAGCTTTTAAGCGAGTCGTGAAAATCAAGACAACCTCAATATATTTGATATTACCTCTTGACTTTTGGTCGACCATAAGTTATAATAAAGACAGTTAAGGAAGAGACTTAACGAGTAAGACAGGCAAGTAGTCGGAAAGGAGATAACATGGACGAAGAAATGAACTTAGGCGAATTGTTAAAAGAGACAGCCGAAGAAAATCAGACAAGGAAAATTCTTGAAATCTTAAATGAAAGTAAAGACCTTGCAGAGGCAAAAGAAAAAGTAAAAGCCCTGCTTAATAAATAAGCAAGGCAAACAAAACAATCGCAGGTGGTACTTGCCACCGCCTGCACCCAATTAAACTGTAGCACAGATTGGGAAAATCGGCAAGAGTTAAGAGGTGAGAACAGTAGAAAAAAAGAAAATGGGACGTCCAACGGAGAATCCTCGCACAGAAAAAATTGGTTTTAGGATGTCAAAAATGGAAATAGAAGATATTCAAAAATGTGCAGATGCTATGAATACACAGCGCGTCAATGCTGTTACAGAAGGAATACGTCTACTTAAAGAGAAACTAGGAATATAAAAAACAGGGATTGCCCACCGACCAAAGTATGCAACCCCTGTAATGCAATTACCACCGACAAGCGGAGGATGATTATATTATACATTTTCCTTGTCGGTAAAACAAGGAGGAAAATTAAATGCAGTTACCAGACACAGTCAAAGTAAAAGGAATCAAGGAGGTTGAAAACGAGGAGTGAATTTCACTCCTCGCTTAAATATAAAAAATTATATATAAGAATGCTTGACTTTTTGTGTACACTATAATATATTTAATGTGTACTCAAAAAGTGAGGTGAAAAATATGAGTCCACGAATGGGAAGACCTAAAAGTGACAATCCAAAATCAGAACAGATTAAAATAAGAGCAACAAAACAAGATAAAGCGTTGCTAGAAGAATGCTGTAAAATAACTGGGAAAACGCAGTATGAGGTTGTTATGGAAGGCGTAAAAAAGGTCTATACCGAACAAAAAAAATAAGAAGTTGCTCGACTACCAATCAACACAACTTCTTATTTTGAACCAGAAGCATTCTTCTGATAAATTTATTATATCAGCGCAGAACGCTTCTTTCAACTTGAAATTTGGAAGGAGATTTATTATGCAGTTACCAAAAACAATAGAAGTAAACGGAATCAGAGTATTGCTCACAAGACAACTTGCAGAAGCATATGGAACAGAAAGACAAATAATATCTAATAATTATACTCGAAATAAAAAGAGATATGTAGAAGGAAAGCATGTAATCATTCTTTCTGGAGATTATTTGAAGGAGTTTAAAGCTAGTCATCAAATTGATGACAACCTCAAATATGCACATACATTATATCTCTGGACAGAGAAAGGCGCATTGCTCCATGCAAAATCTTTAAATACAGATAAGGCATGGGAAGTATATGATTATCTAGTGGACTTTTATTTCCGGGCAAAGGAAGAGCCGAAGCCTGTTCCTGTTGAGACAGCACCGGTTGTAAGCAGGAAAGACGACAAGAAGCTTCCGCAGATTGACGATCCTATCAGAGCACTCAAGCTGTTGCTTCAGGTGGCAGAGGATAATGGTATTGGAGTGAGTTCTTATCCGTTCAAGACGTTTGAGAGCGTGCTGAAAAATGGAAATATCGGTATCAGAACTGGCGTAACCGTAGAAAAGGCATGCTACGAACTGGCATGGGAACTGTCACATGCATTTATCCATTATCGGAATGGGGATTTGATTAAAAGCCCATTATCAAAGGATTATAACGAACAGGCAACACGGTCAGCAGAACTGATTCTGAAAATCCTTAATGTAAAAATGAGTCAATTGTAAACAGAGCAATCAAAGAGAGTCGTCATGGCTCTCTTTTTATGTGCGACATCGCACAGAAAGGAGTATATTATGAGTAACAGTGGATTAGTTAATTATACAAAAATATCGCCGAACAGAACAAGTCCGAGACGAAATAAGATTGACCGCATTACGATCCATCACATGGCTGGAAATCTTGCCGTCGAAACATGCGGCAATGTGTTTGCACCAAGAAGTCGTCAGGCATCATCCAACTATGGTATTGGTTCAGATGGAAGAGTGGGGATGTACGTAGAAGAAAAAGACAGAGCATGGACTTCTTCATCTGGTGCGAACGACCACAGAGCGATCACGATTGAGGTGGCTGACAACGCAGGTGCTCCGGGATGGGGAAGCTCAAGTGCAGCTATGGCGAAGCTGATTCTGTTGTGTGCGGACATCTGTCGGAGAAATGGCATCAAGAAGTTGACCTATACCGGAGACACAAAAGGAAACATGACACTGCATAAGTGGTTTGCATCAACAGACTGTCCGGGCGCATATCTGGAATCCCAGATGCCTACGATCGCATCAGAGGTTAATAAGCTTCTGGCGAGTGGAGCAACAACCTATACATGGAAAGGCGCAACGGCAACTGGTGGATCCGTACCGGCATCTTCCGGAAAGGTAACGTCAAATGGTAAGATCGCAGTGGATGGAAGCTGGGGCGTAGCCACAACAAAGAAAGCTCAAAAAGTATTCGGAACAGTGCAGGACGGCATTATCAGCGGTCAGCCGATTAGCAACAAGAGGTATCTGGCGAATGCTTATACCGGAAGCTGGCAGTTTGTTAGTGGCCGTGCAACCGGATCTAATCTGATCAGAGCTATCCAGAGACGAATTGGAG